>Ga0126339_10000014_pt1 | contig 54988 bp, 28 predicted proteins | sample OrbTmetagenome_2_FD_92532 | JGI IMG/M metagenome (GOLD analysis project Ga0126339, IMG submission 92532) | Coral microbial communities from Petempiche,Puerto Morelos, Mexico - Orbicella T R C metagenome | ecosystem: Host-associated > Invertebrates > Cnidaria > Coral | place: Petempiche,Puerto...
TGAGTACAACGAGCAATATTCTTTGCCTCAGTAATGGTAAAATATATAATGGTAATAGGACTGAGTGGAGTCCAATTCGGTCTGTAATCATACGAGTGATTAACAAAATCGGACGACCGCGAACCGGGAGTCCGATTTGTTAATCACGAGTATGATTACAGACCGAATTGGACGACGCGAAGCCCTGTTACCAATTAATCAAAACTATGACAAAATTCGAGAAACGAACAAACCATCGCCGATTGAGCGTTGAACGATTAATTATGTAAAAGGATTCCGATATAACGATACCTCATATTAACGAACATATTTTGCGTCCCTTGGCCTTTCGTTTTGTCAAGATTTCATTGCATGTGGAAACTTTCCCTATCGTCCTTTTCAATGTTGTTTCTGTTAGGGTCATTAGCTAGTGATTACTTACATTTTATCTAGCACTAGATTCTTAAAACTGAGGAAGCAAACTGTCAAATTAGAAACCCAACTGCTTTGAAAGCAGAACAGCCTGTCCCAGCGCAGTTGAAAAGGGCTGCAAGGCACCTTACTTCTCTCTCTCTCTTCCAAACTGTACTTACATCTGTCACAAAGATTTCTTTTGTTCTTGAGAGAACTTCCTTCTTCTACTTGCCTTTCCTCTATACAAAGTGCCACACCTGTTACGGCAACCTAAGAAATGATTGCCAAAGAAATAGTCCTTGTTTACTCAGCGTTATCACCAGAGAGATCTCCAATATCGTCCACACAAAATATAAAGTTCTTGAACTGATGGAAAAAAAGTTACCTGAATATTGTCATCTTCTGGTATTTCGATATCAAAGTGAATGTTTGAAAGGCAACAGGGAGACTTGCTGCGAAGCTTGAACCAGAAGCTCTGAAGTACCAACAAAGCAATTAACTTTTCAGTAAAATTAACAGACGTAGTTACTTGTCTAGGAGAGTTGCATTTGGGCTGCATGTTTGTGGCACTATTTAAACTTTTCCGAAATACTTGAATTGCAATATGTAAAAGAAAGAGCAACAAACACTTTCAAAAAACAACAAAAAAACTAATGAACACCCCGTCAGTCACTCAGATGAAAAAGATGAATAGGCACACAGTCAGCGGTAAAAAAACCTCTGACTTGTTCAGAACAGGTCGATGGAGAGTTACTTTCCATGTGTAACATACTAGGCTCACACTATGTCAGGAGGGAGAGGAGACACTTACTAAGGCGTAGGATATGGACAAACACTTCAACAGGTGTGTTAAATATGACGAGGATGTACAGATGGAGAAAGAGTTGTCAATTAAAACACCTCACTTTGACTGTGTCTTCAAACAGCTTAGCAAACTGCTGATTTGTCCGTATGTCTTCATCACTAAGTGTTTTTCTCTGAACTGCTGTTATCATCTGAAAGAAATTTGGCATTAATCTGCAATTAAATTATTATATAATATGTCAAATTATTCTCATATTTTGATTGGTCCTTAATTATGATAACGTGGAGGACAGATGCATAGATAACATCATTAACATTTTTTTTGTTTCTTTATTATATTAAATGAATAAAATGCTATGTGGAATCTATTTGTTAAATTCTAAATGTTAAAAAGAATTGCTTCTCCCTAAAAAGCAGCAAATCTTGGACATACCTTCACTCCTGATTTAAGATTGATCACACCAGGAAGCGTCTCTGTGTTGCAGGAATAAAAACCTTTGAAGGTAGATAATAAACAAATGTTTTTAGAACATTTACATGATAACAACCTCAATGTTGGGGAATGATTTTGTCTAATCAAACTCTAAATTTCCCAATACTATGTGTCTTAAGAGTTTCAGTGAAATGCTGTATAACTATTTGCTGGTTTATGTGCATGAAAAAAGGAAAAATATCCAAGACGAAACCTACTCCCACCCATGAAGAGTAAGAAAACTAATGGACATTTCATGTCACAGTGTGTGCTGTTGGCTCGTAATTATTACTAGGCCAAAAAACAATTCCTTTCTGACCTTCAGGGGCTGGTTCATCAAGTAGAACGGCGACCACATCTTCATCTTTTTTGTCATCAACCTAAACGCAATGTTTATTTGCCTTCAGTTCTATGGAATCACCAAGTAACACATCCTGTGTTATAATAATGCTGCTTCAAAGAATGATGGACTTCACTTTAAAGCATGCACGATGACACACTAATTTCCTATTACTTCTTTGGCCACGATAAAACTTTGCCATGTACATGGCATATTATTCTCTAGTATCTGCACTCTGCATTAGCAGACTATTTGTAAACCCAAGTTTCAACAAGTCCAGATAATTAGCACTATTAAGCCTTTCTCTCCTAAGAGTACCCTTGCTCGTGTTTTAAAACCCCCAAAGTAGTAAAATATTGAAAATAAACAGTACACATAGCAATAATGCCCAGTACAACACAGCATAATAAATGGCATCAAAAGAACTTGGACCAAAAAGGAATAATTAGCTTTACCTCTACAACATATGCATCTTTTGGCCCTGTACACAAATCAAGGTCTGCCTTGGGACCTTCATCTTGTTCTAACTCAGGCATGATCACTGCTTGAACCTTCTGTGATGGACTTGGTGGTGGCGTTCCCTTAGGAGTCTGCTGCAAATAGAAAACTACACTCAAACTTTAAATCTCACAAAAAGTGTTTTTGTATAACAAAATAGCACCCAATTCTAACCTTAAACAAAATGCATGCAAATTGGCTCTAACTTGTAGAAAGTGCATGGAGAATGGTATAGGCCAAAAGGCGCCATCATGGGTTTTGTACCTGACTCGCCAAGATGGTTTATATTTGCTTTGAATAGTTATTAACAGCATGTTATATTAATCTCGTATTCTTTTTTAAATGTTTTAAGAATATGTATAATTTAGACAGTTTGAACTTTGTATCGTTTCGAACTTGCAACAAACCTTTGAGAAAGATTGATTATCTAACACTCAGTGTCCCGTTTAGTCGCACAGAATCTTCTAAGAACTCATATTTTATACGGGTTTGTCGCTCATGGAATGAACTACTTCTTAACATCAGGGAGTCTAACACCTTGTCAGTCTTCTGCAAGAAATTGTTTGCTTATTTTTATGATAAGTTCAGCGCTAATTTTTTATCGTGATTATCTTATTTTTTAATATGAGTTTAGAGTAATTTTTAACTAGGTATACAATCATACAATGATACACTAAGGTGGCTTATATTAAGGAATCTTGTATTCTGTTTTAAGCTGTCCTCAAAGTCATTGGATTGACTTGTTCAATGTAATGTAATTTGGAATTTTTATTAAAGATTAAAGATTAAAGATTAAAAAATTGTATTTCTTGCCACAAAGCTCAACAAACACAATTTGGCAATAAGCAAACATATTTGGATGAGGCCATATGAAACTGAATACAATAATGGGAAAAACTGATCATGATATTGTAAAACTAAATGTAGGTTCTTACTATAAGGACAGTATCTTTAAGTCTGAAGCTGGCTCTATTCTTGTTGGTTGTCTCCAAAATTTGCTTCTGGATCTCAGCAAGTCGCTTATCTTCTTCAGTAGACAAGTTACGCTGTTAAGAGAAAAAAGCAGGGCTATGTAAATCCTGTCTTCTTTATGCTGCTAGGTCCCATGAGTGTTAACAGTGATGCAACATTTGAGTTATACAGGGAATAAAGTGGGAAATGTAACTTGGGGTTAGTGATGGTCAGCTAACATGTTTAAAACATACAGAATCTGTTTTGCAAGAATATTAGGAATTGATTGCTTTGTTCTTTTTGAAAATGAGTTTAAAACTACTAATTAGTGAGCACTTATTGCCCTCACTTACCCGTCCAGTGATCTTCAGTAATGGTGGTGCAGGCAACGCAGCCAGGAAAACTGCTGTGGATGACTGCAAAAAAGAGATGTACTTCATTACAAAAAGTAGCTAACAGAACAGCAGTTATAGCCCACAACACCACAGTAACATGGCAATGAGAATGACGGTGGCTCATCTATCTGCTCCATCAAGAAGTGTAAGGAAACAGGCTTCAGACATACAACATACATTTTCTAGCTGCTACTAATTCCAACAACTTGATAACAATAGCAGTTCATCAACATGTGCTTACATATGCATTATTTTTCACGTGAAGTTAGGACAATGTCAAATGTACAGTAGACAATATCATTAAAATACAAACAACCAAAACAGCTTACCGCAGTTCCAACAATAAGGCTCTCTCCTACTGATATCTGAAGGTGAAGTCCAAAAAGTGCATTCATGCCCTTGACCTATCAGGCCAAAAAAAATTTTTAAGAGACTTCTCGACTAATTGTGAGGTGCAACCAATAACAGTGTTATTGTTCTTGGTGGAATCAAAACTTAGATCACTTTGAAATGGAAAACAGGAAATAAAGCGGTATGTCAACACTTGACCCTAGTGGAAGACATTATAGCAGCTCTATGTTGGCCACGTGGGAATTTAGTCTTCATCAATTAGCTGATCAGGACTTACCTGACCGTGGCAGATAGGGTAGCAAAGAATACTCATGGATTTCAGTGAACCACCAGAAGGATACAGAGGGGAAGATTAAGGCTTATTAAACTTAACTAAGAGTGAAGATGGACATAAATCTTGCAAACCACACACTTTTCTCATAGACTAGTCCAGCTTACTATGGCTGACTTTTCCGAACTTACCTTTAATTTGTTTAACAGTTGTTGGTGCAGTTCATATTCTAGAAATGGTAAGATCTGGAGAGAGATAAAAAGTGGGCCAAAATGAAATTCATAAAAAAAGTAAGCATGAAATACAAATGCCGTGTGTTTTGTCAATTTAAAAAGGGGAAAGCAGCTGCCTTTATGTTCTAATCAATTCCCACAACTAATATTAATATATGTCAGAGTGAACTAGCTTAGTACTAAGGGATTTGAGGTGTGAAACAGTGATTGCCATGCTCACAAATGACAAAACTAAATTAAATTCTGGGGTCTCATCTTTCACAAAACATTCAAACAGGAATGAAAGAAAGTTCAATTACCAAATCACTAACTGCCAGAACATGTACTTACAGAACTAACAATATCAGCATTTGCTTCACCTTTCTCCTTCTTTTTGGTTCTACAAACCCTGTGATAAGACACATTAGTTACATACCTCGAATGTTGTAGGGTTGGAGAACTATAGTACACCTGTGTAAGTCTAAGTTTCTAGCTAGATATGTTAATTGTGTTATTACCGCCCAACCTAGAGCTCTTCTAGGGGTGGGGTACAAGTCCAAACAAGGTTATATCTTAACATTGACACCAACAGCAACAGTAACAACATTGATGATGCCAAAAGGTGGAGAGACTGCTCCATCACTTGACATGATGGGTTCAGGTATTCAATCGCTAAATCCTTGCAGCATTTTGGAACTCCTGGCTGGGAATTACTACCACTGTGGTTCTTAATAACAATTTTAATAATTATAATTTTATTACTTATGTATATAGTGCAAAATTCATTAACATATATGATCTAATGCACTTTACAAATACTATAAAATAGAAAAATCATATCTATATGTAAAGCTAAGAAATCTTAAATAAATTAAATGTAAGAAAAATATGCTTGCTTAAATAAGTGTGTTTTAAGTTCTCTCTTAGATAAGTCCAGAAGCCTCCATGAGGTGCATAACTTAAGAAATTCAAAATGAATACCGAGCCTGAAGAAGACAGCCTGTACCAACAATGGGTGATTCAACAGGAGGTTCTATTGTAGCAAATATTACATCAGGAACTTTCTTATGCCTGTTAACAAATGAAAAAACAAAGGAATTTACTTACAATATTTAAAAATCAAATTCAATATTGAAGCTACCAGCCTTTAAGCAGGCAATGACAAAAAAGGTCAGCCCTCAACTCCAGTTTGCATAACATGAAGCAGCTTGGAGTATTGTTACTCCACCTAGGTGGGATGTTAGTCCATTGCAGATTACTCCCCAGTATTCTGTCAGGTTGCTCCAACAATTCACCAGTATCAATTTATACACTGGGGTGGAGAGAAGCACTGTGAGGGTAAAGTGTCTTTCCCAAGAACACACCACAAGACCCCTGGCTAGGACTCGAACTAGAACTTCTCAACCCATGAGGACCATAAGTCACAGGTCACACCTCACACGGATGCTTGACACATTGAATGAAACATGATAGGTACGATGAACAAAAATACTGAGCTCTCTTTTGACTATACCCTTCATGAACACTTACCGACAAACTTGACATTTTGAGAGTATAATAGGAAAAGGTAACTCTACATCAGAATAAGGAATATGGCACACTGAACAGCCAGGCACTGGAGACGTTGACAAGATCTCTTCACCAAGTGATGTTCTGTGAGTTCATTAAAAAGATACAAATAAATGGATTAACTTAATTATCAATAAAGGCATTACCAATCATCTTGATTACAAGAGCTGTTGGTTAGAAGTTAATGCATTCTCCAAGTAATTCTGGAGGCACATCAACACTAGTTAATATCATCGCACTATTTCCTTTACTTACCCCTCCTGTTCAGTGACATCAATGGTGACTGGTTCAAGTGGATCTGTGTGACTTGGCAAAGCTGGTGGGAAACCCTGGCCTTTGTCCACAACAGGAGCTACAAGATGAATAAATCAGGACAAATTCTGTTGCTGATTCTCAGAGTCACTTATAACGACTGACAACACTGTTACAAAGAAGAGAGCCACAGTGCCGATGGTTAGCTAGTTGTAGTCTAGACCTGAAAAAGCTAACAATAACCACATGAAAAGTTGGGACAAAACTTACAGCATTCTACTGGTGTTTTTTGACGTGTTCATGGAACATTATCAACGTTAGTTCAATCTATTGCAATGTCATAACACCCAGACAAATGTGTGATCTAGTGCAAATACATACAAAGAATGCCATGGGAAATTCCACTGGGTTCTGTTGTGGCTGACTGCAGGTCTATACACGCTGCTGTCCCTGATGCCGACAGCACTATTAGTTCATCACTATGAAGAAGAACAATAGTATAAAAATATGTTTATTGTCTACTGTTACCATTGCAGGGTTGCCACCCACCGCAACAAAAACATCCCTGACTTTTCACTGGCTGTAAAGCAATTTTTACTGATCGTGCAGGATAATTATTCTTGCCATGAATCAACAAAAATAAGGATGGCTCAGATAATTGCTAAACCAAAATTCCCTTGTGTATACGGAAACATCTAAGGAAATAATTTGCCGCAACCTTACATGTAAGATAAAATTCCCTGACTTTTCACTGACTTTGAGCACGGATTTAGAAATTCCCTGACCTGACACAAAACTCCCTGACTTTTCCTTGACCTTGAATAAAATCTAATTTTCCCTGACTTTTCCCTGACTATGGCAACCCTGCATAGTAAGTAAAGAATCAAGAGGTGAAACATGTAGTTCAAGTTATGGTATTTTGAGAAAGGTTGTTCCTTGTACAGAACTGTAAAAATGTCTGCAAGAAGGCTGAACTGCACTACAGGTAGAGGGTAGAAGAATCCATGAATTCCACTTACATCACAGCTTCAATCGCTCATTGGTGAACTACCTGTAATACCTTGCCACATTGTTGTGCACAACAGTTGTGCATGAATAAGTGAGGCAAAATTGCTTACCATATGCTAGTGACTTCATAGTATCCTATTACTGCATGACAGCCAAGAGCTCTAGCATGAGAGCGGATCTCCATTCTCACTTCACTCCACCAGGCGTCTCGTGTTTCTGGTTCATCTGGTGTTAAAAGGAACAGAGCTGTACTCTAGAAGTGCCCAGTTGCCACAGGCAACTAAATTTTGCCTTAAGGTAACTGGAAAAACATAGTACTTTTTTCATATAAGATTAAGTGCTGGGCACCCAGGATTTCATGGTTAGGAACCTTTGGGCTCCTCAGAGTGTTTCCTACACCACAACCTTGAAGAAGCAAGCAAGATTTATGACTTACGTGTAGTAAGTGAAATGGGTCACGCACCAGATTAGACCTTCTTGAATACCTCATCAACTTACAGTTTTCATTATGAGTAACAGCCTTGTCTCAAATGCAAGGTGGCAACAGAGGAATTTACTGGACATGGTGTGATGTAGCCATTGAACAAAACCTTGGCTATAGAGAAGAAATCGTGGTTGTTGATAATATAAAGTTATTGGCAATCACGATTTCTTTCCTAGAGTCATGTAGTATATCTTTGCCTATGTCTGAGGTCACAGTGCATTCTTGCATTTACAGTGCTCCAAAAAAGTGCCGTCCAGTTGTCCAGGGCAGGTAGATTTTCCCAACGGGCAAGTAACTTTTCATTCTCACTTGCATGATGGGCAAGGGCCCAGTTTAGTCATCTGCCAACTAAACAAAAAATAATTAACTAAGACTTGCTCAGGGCAAGCAAAATCTTAGAGCTCAATGTCCAAAGGGCAAGCTGGAATTCAAGTTTTTCTAAAGCCCTGATTTACCAGTAAGATAGGACTCTACCCTTAAGCCCTTCATACATGTAGATTTACTGAAAATGGTACTTTAAACAGTTCCAGACTATGGCACATAACAGAATGATCTTTCATTGGTTCATGTACCTGGGTGATTGATTTTATCCAGAAGTTTGACAGATCTTGCTGTTACAACACCGCCAATGTGTCTCAAAAAACCGGCTGGGAACTTTGTAATGGTAAAGAATGGAAACTCCTGAAAGATGTAAAACAATCTGCTTGTCTCTAATTCATGAGTAGACTTACCTAGACATATGCTGATTACTTACAGTTTGACAATGGACATGGACATGAATACAGTTCTGTCTGGACAGGAGGCATTACTGATGGTTATTGCAAAGTTCAAGATTACCGGTAATACCAATTCATCAGTCATCTCCTTAGTAGGAGATTTTGTTGGCTTAAAGATCAGCATCTATTGCTATATTCTACTGGACATGAAAATCACACAATCCAGATTTTATAACTTCATGCTAACTATGGAAAATAGAGTTCAGGTAAGGCCTGATAAGCCCCCCAAGTAGCTAGACTAGAATCAAAAGTAATCACTATTACAAGTTCGACATTTATTTACCAAGTCATCAACCATCTTCTGTTTCTGAGTGACCTGCCAAAGTCCCTTGGCCTTGGTGAAAGGGGTGCCACCAGCACTGCCACTGTTGCTATCTACCCCTGCACTAGTAGCCAGCACAGCCACACGGTCTGAATTAATATGACACAGGAAATATCAATTATAAAATTAAGTACTTTACATGGGCATACAGTAGATCTAAACTAATGAAAGCAGAATTGGATAAAATAATAAAAATTATTACTGTTAAATACGAAATGAATGAGAATTTGATAAATTAAATTTACAGTCTGCATAAATTTGAAGTCTGTGTGTGCTTGATTATATGCAGTTCAGTACATGTATGTTTTATCTTTAGTTATAATATAAAAACACAGAAAGACATTATTTTGTTGTTCCATGTACATGTATGAAATTTATATTCACTCAAGAAAGTCAAATTCATTATTAAACTATAGTAACACATTCCAGTTATGTTGAGAAATGCAAAGAATGATTGCTTTCTCTGGCATTCTCTTGACTTATAAATATTCTCAAATCTCAGATGCATTTTAAGATGGTAAAAGCCATTTTATTTAGCTTTTGGCTTCTTTATTATTTTGTGAAATGTAGAGTAAAGAAGAAGTTACAGTATTTATGGCACAAGAGGGCGGGGCTGCCAAACTCCTGGGCATTTCAGGATATACCAACCACTGCAATACATTATTAGTGTCTACTTGGCAGAGGCTTCCTTATAGAGAGAGGTGTGAGTATTCCCATGGAATTTCATTTCTCCACCCTCCTAGCCCCTGCGCAGTCAACATACAAGGTCACAACAGCAAAAAAAGAGGCATCTTCAGGAGAGATAGAGAGAGAGGATATAATACAAGCCTTCAAATTTTCAAGAGAAAAAGGATAGTAAGGCCATAGAAACTACTGTAGACGTGATCTTTCTTTTCCTTACAATTAAGCAAATTTAAAGAACTGAACTACGCAAATTAAAACAATGTATGATGACGACGATGATGATGATTAATTGTTTAATCCATGCTAACCTTTAGGTGGAGATTCTGAGCCTGGATCTGAATCAGATGATGAAACACGTCTTCGCGAAGCAGGTGCCATGACTTTACTGGATGGAACTGGCAAGTTTTGGAATGACTCTGGGAAGTTAAATCTAAAGGAGAACAGTTGTATAATTATGAATAGAGGCAGTATTTTGAGTTGTGTAGTAGTTTTTAATTTACGGTTGCATCTTATTAGATAATATCATGTATTTAATGCAAGTCTGCTAGTGATCTGCGGGTCTGTAGTCTAAGTTTGCTGGACACCAACCTTTAGCATTACACTGTATGTCCTCCACAATCGAGGGTAGCAACATTTCAATTTGCATTTTGAAACATGCTATAAAACGATTAATAGCTTGAACAATAAATTTAAAGTTTCATATCATTTTTTAAGAAATCTTTTTATTCCAAGGAAATTGAAAAACATCAGCTCACCCAGATTCTGAGACATAGCTTCCAGGGCCCAGTTCTCCAGAGGACGCCAGTGGATGAATCGGAGTGGATGGACGAGAGGTTCCTGCTGTAGTAAGAACACCACTGGCCAGAGTCACAGCAGTACCAATGCCTCGTACTACAATGCCATATTCACCCTCAAGGTCAAAGCACTGTCGATAACTAGTCAGAGCATTGGAAAACAAAAAAGCAACTTTTAATTAGTGATTACCAACTCAGCAAGGTTGTAAATGTAAGTTGTTGATCAAGTGTGTGGTCATTATGACTGGATATTGGCTTTGAGACAAGACCGAGACAGAGTCAAGGTCCACAAACAAGCAAAAAAAACAATGAGGCATTAAGAATTACTTTGCCATCTTGACAGAACATTAGCTTGGTCAACAGAGGATTTATTACATAGGATATGCTTCGGCTTCAGAAAATTTTTCTTGCGGGACACAGTGCATAATCCTGAGCAGGCAAGACAGCACCATCTCGCCTGCTCTGGTAGCCAATCACAACGCAAGGTTTGGTTCATCTTGCTCATTCACAAGAGCCAGCCATATACTAATAATAGCTATTCAACAAATCAAAAACAGATAATTGAAGTACAGCTTCAGCAAGGTTGTGTCAACCTATCCAGCCCTACCCAATAACTGCATTTCCTCCCGTCTCCAAAACTTTAAGACCAATCTTTCGCTGGAGTTCTCCTGTTTGGTGCAAAATGTGGAACAAGATAAATAAGGAAGCATCACATATATAGGCATGCAATGCATGAAAAAAGCTTCAGTTACATAGTTTCATTCCATGAATACCATGCTTATAGATGTTACGAGCCTCTAGCACGTCTAGAAAAACATTGTGCTCATTGTGTATGTCTTGAAGTCCTGTAAAGCCACTAAGTACTACATAAACTCTTGATAATGCAGATAACATTCAAAAATGCTCTAAATTTCCACCCTCAAATAGCTGTGTGCAAAAACTTGTCATTCTTACTTATTTCAGGGTATGCTCTTCTCTATCCATAGTATGATTTTATTTATTATTAATTAAAACATTTTTTAACAGAAAGTACTTCACATGATCCCAGGCTTCAAAATTAGCAGCTATATTACAGATTTGTTGGAGGCAATTTAAAAGTAGCCTTAACAGTTTAGTTCTAAAGAAATACAAAATACAGTAACTTATGCTGTTAAGAACCTGAAAGTTTGGTAAAGAGTCTTTGACGTGCTTCATTAGAAGACCTTGGTGTTCTAATCTTGTCAATCCACTGGTATTCTGGATCATCATTAACAACCAGCTCCTCTACAAACCCATGAATGACAAGGGCTTTGAGGCCAAATGGGACAGAACAAGCTGAAATCATTGAAAGTTAACATTAATCTATAAAGACATGGAGGCAGCGTGGCCAAATGGTTTAGGGCACTGGTGTTGTAATCTGGAGGTCCCGGGTTCAAGGCCTCCGCAAAGCCACAAGTGGAATTTGTTTCTCGCTTGTCGCGAGTTCAAATCCTCGGTCACACTTGGTAAATAGCCAACTGGTCTGCCTCCTGCCAGTTGGGATTTTTAACTATGTTACGTTTATTTGAAATATTTGTTTCCTTTGGTTCAGTGGTATGCCTGTAAATTAGCTAAGCTTAGTGCTTGTCTAATTTAGCTAAGTGCATGACCACTATAAATAAGATTTCCATTTCCATTTCCATAAAGACCTACTAGTAGATATAGTGCTACCTCGATAATCCGGTCACCAACGGGCCACAAAATTCTGGCTGTATTGTCGGGGTAGCCCTATTAAAGAGGTCCTTTAAATAAGAAAATTCATGACTGACCGAGCTTTTGTTCAGGCCAGAATAAAGTGGCCATAATAACAAGGTGGATGTATTAATAGGTTGGCTGTAAGGTGGGGTTCTTCTGTATTACAATCATATTTTAGTTGTTACCAGAAAGTCAAAAATGATTAAACATGTGGTAACCAAATTAGAATCTTGAATTTACTCTATTGCCATCAAACTGTGCCTAAAAATACAAGTAGGATTATTTCCAGCTACTACAGATTATTTCCACTCACTATAGAAGAACTGGACACCACAAGAACTCTGCCTAAACTTGTTTGAATCAACAAAAAAGTCCACTTTAACAGTGACCTTGACTTCACCACGGATACCTGAAATTAGAACAAAACATCAGTTAACTATTAATATAACTTGCAAAATTGATGATAAAAACTTGCCTGACGGCTTAATAAAAGTTTGGGTGGTGAGCATGGTATAATAAGAACTGCCCAAAGGTGAAAAGAGACAGTAAATTTATTTGAAAAATTTAACCTAGATTGAAAAAAAAATTAACCTAGGTTGAAAACATAGTCATCTAAAATACATTTTAAACAGGCTTTTAGCCAGAAGCCACTTATTAAAGAAAATTGTTTTATTTTTCATATGTTGCCCAAGGCTTATAAATTGTTCATTTGAGCAGACCCTATTGCACATTTTGGACAGCCACTTTTCAAATCCTGGCTAAAAGCCTGACAGGAACACAAAATTAATGACCTGGGTTAGGCAATTTTATGCAGTCTTGAAACTTGTTTCATTCCAAAACCTTTATATGTAGTTTTTACAATAAATTATTTCTTAACATACCATGCATTGTATCATATATTGGAAACCATCCATCAATACTTCCAGGAGGATCTTGTGTCAGAAGAGGACCTAAACTAATGTTTACCTAGGAAATAATAACTACTTTTAACCGAAAGTGAGGTCTTTACAAGAAAATCTCAAACCAAGATCTTGCCGTATTGACTGAGTGATAGCAAGGTCAATGTGGGAAGGCTGAGGTTTGAGATTTTCCTGTAAGGACTGAATGTTAGAGGTTAACAAGTTGTTTATTAAATATATTTTGGCTTTTTGCTTTGCTTTTGCACCCTGTAATTGGCCCATGGGCATTACGGGAGAATAATGCCCTAGAATTAGCCAATCAGGGCATGTGTTATATCAGCTACAAATGCAAGCCATATATCACAACATCATCTAAATCTATAGCATTATAGAGAAGCTCTTTGTACACATTGCAGACCTATGATGATAAGTAATAAAATGTCTTGATTAGATGTTTTTTCATTATTGCCCAGAAATCAATAAAAAATTTGACTTCTGGCAAGCATCAAAATTTAATTGCAGCTGCCTGAGGAAAGTATAGCCAGCGAAACAGACGGATTTCTGAGAACAAACAACAAAAGCTAGAAATCCACCTGTGCTTGCATGCTAAGGAAGGAAGTGTCTTCAAGGTAACATCAAGGGTCCATCAAAAATACTACGGCATAGCAGGTGTCACAGATTATGGCTGGTATTGACAGCCATGGTTTGTTTTTCCATAATCTTACCTTTCCAATAGCATCATGGGCTGTCACAGTGTCATAGTCCATAATTCTATTATTGATCAAACAAAAGAGCAAAATCTGTAAGTGGTGAGCGGCCAGAATGTCTATCAGAATAGTTTGAAATATTTAACTTTTAGCCAAAGGTGAATTAAATTTTAAAAAAAATAATGACTAGAACTTTATAAAACTCCATTCATGGATGATGTAGGATTTGTGAAGGTTTGTGGAATTTTACCTGATCTGTAGTGGTTCATCTTGGAGTTCCTCGTCATCAGCCTGGCAAAGAAAATCAAGATATATGCAAACATACCATAATTATAGTTATGGTATCCTTTGTTTAAACTCGATGAATTATTAATGACTTTGAGAAGGTTATATTAATATTAATTCATAAATCGTACCTCAAACCTGAACCATTCAGAGTTCCAGAGAGGATTAAGTGATTTCTTGCATACATCTGTCTTGTATAATACATTACCAAGTCGAACCTGACAAAATCGTTGAGCAGATTAAAAAACTGGCAGGAAATGAAATATATTTCACATGAATAGAAGAGCTGCAAGGAGCAATAACTAAGTAACATCAAATAATTTAAAAAAGCCTAAAAGCAGAGTTCCTGGGCCAGGTTGTTCAAAGCCTGATTAAGCTAACCCAGGATAAGCAACAATTTTCAATTGAGTCTTGTAAATTTGCGGTGAGGTTTTCTGTATTTGTTTGCTCTTCTGTTTTGAGTTTGAAGAATTTCAAAATACACAAAACAAAAGTAGTGAAAAACATTTGCCTACAAGAAAAATTTATACTTTTTAACTTTTAATCCTGAGTTAGCATTAACTGGCTTCCGAACAACCCAGCCCTGTTAACAACAAGTCAACCTGACATGAGCCCGTGATCCAATCAAAACCCAGCACTTGCTCAGTAGTCAACTTCAGAAAACCATGTGACCTTGATTAGCTCTAAAATTGAGCCCACGATATGGTCATGTGATACTGGTCAGTGGATACCTTGTTTTGACAGGTGTCAATTGACTATAACATGGATGTAAGGATGTTATAAACCAAGGCTGCATGTCTCTTTCAACCTATTAGCTGGAGTATGGCTGCCAAGTTGGGCAGCTCTGGCGTCACTGTTATACATGAGGAATACCCCTAGCCATGATAACCATGAGAAAATCAATTCCTGGGTTTTCTTTTCTTTACTATAGAAGTATGGTCAGTATGGGGCTCTGTTTGGCGGCCCGAAACTGAGCTCCACTAAAAATAAAAGGTCATGTCCTAAGCACTGCAAACAGGTCATCAAAACAAACCGTGACATAAAGAGGGGGTAAAAATTCATTCCTTTATGATGTACATTTATATTATCCATAATGCATACACTTAAAGCGCCAGACATGCTTCAGCCATTTCATAAGCCCTTGTTTTCTAACAATTCAGTTCTTTAGTTACCCTATAAAGGGCATTCACACACATTTTATACAGTAAAGTAATGAAAATAGTAAAATATTGAGAGATATGAAGCCGTAAAGAAATAAAATTCATATGTGAACGGTGACCAAAGTAGCAAGAGCTTTCTGGTTAGCGCTCGCTTTTGTCAAATAAATGGCAGCATAAAAAATTAATAATAACAAAACAAAAACCACAATGTTTATAAATTTCTGACCTCTGCAAAAGCATCCGCCAAGTCACTTGAGCGATCCATGACAGGAAGATCTCGAGCAGCCACAATCCGTACTTTAATCTTTGCTGGCATTTTTTTGAGAACACTGCACTGTACTGTTGTGTAAAATGTCAGATGATGATGAATTAATTAAAGGTTTTCACTTTGCAGACACCCCAACGCAGATGTTTTTCGGGCGCCACCTTTCTTGCAAAGCTACCAGAGCTTCAGTTAATATCATTGTTGCTTCTAGTTTACCAAATCTTGCACTTTCAAGGTTCTAAGGGCAGAAAGTCGCACTTCAATACAGCTGCAATAATTCACGTCTGCCTCTCAAAATACACCAGGCGTTACAACTTCCCAGAAGTCCTTGTAACCTAAGCACGTGTCGCTCTGCTGTAGTGGCCACCATCTTGTTTTCGTTCAGCGTAGTAGTTTCTTCTCCGCGATAAATTTGACATTATGGCTGGCGAAGGAGGCGTTGATATCGATTTGTACGCCACAGTGGATGAATTTGAGCCAGAGGTTGCTGGTCAGGTAAGATTTAGGGAAGGTTTCTCGCGTGGAGTTCTAAAACGTGCACTAACTAAAAACGATGGAACACGCTGATCAAACGTCACTAGATAGGTTTGCGACATTAATCTCATATGCATGCATATTAGTTTGTCGTGTAAATACTTCTGTGAAGAGTACACGAGGAAGGCCATAATGTGTATTCTTTCGCAGGGTCCTTTAATTCAAAAATTATTATATTTAGGCTTTTTCCTGACCTCGTCGAAACATCAGCGTCACTGTTTGAGCTCACATACACAGAATTTTACCAAGCTTTATACGTTTAGCTTACAGCTAACGGTAGTACGTCATTTTAACTGAAAAGGCATGCTTTTTGATGTTGTCTTACCCAACGTCCACATTGAAAAGATAATAAAAGCCAATAGGTTTCTTCACGAACTCAGAGTCTCGAGAAGATAGCTTTCGAAACTGCTCAGTGGTCTGAAATGGAAAGTCTGCAACCATTATATTACCCTTTCATCATGGCCTCTCCATTTCTGGCAGCCATTTTATACATACAGCTTTACGTCAGTGATCTAGCTCTGACTGTTGCCTAAGCATTCCAAGAACTGGAGTGGGACCCAAACTAGATAGTCCAGGTCTCATAAAATGTCCAGAAATCCCAGAGAACTGTGAGTAGAGAAGTTCACAGTTCAGCAGTTGTGCATCATTATTTCCCCTGTACAATAGTTTGGAGACAAATACTCTGCTTTCTTTTTTAACGAAACTGAAGCAGTCTTGAAATTGTATTACTGTGGATGGAACCTTATTTTATTAATTACATCCTTTTGAAAGTTACAGGTAATTAACCTAGCACATATGAACCATTTTTTGTTAGCATCATATGACTGAAGGTTTGGACTTGTATGATGATGTGCTTACCACTTCAGGACCGGTGGAAGATGAGGCATTGCAGTCACATGTATGTATAAGGGATTTTGAAAAATTTACAACTCTGGCCCCAGTTGTTCAAAAAGTGGATAATGTTACCCACAGGAAAAATCACTATCCAGTGGATAACTGTTGACAAAACAAACCATGCTATCCACCAGATAGTGATTTATCCTGTGGATAGCGTTACACACCTTTCGAACAATCCAGGCCTGTAGTATGTGTAAGACATCTACCTTCTAACATTGTCCTATGTTGTTGTTGTTGGCTTTCCTGGTTAGATTTTATTTTCTATTCAAATTGTGTGCAGAAATGTTTATTAACATCACAACAAGCATAATTTTCAGTTTCTAACAAGAGAAAACATCCACAGGCACAGATTAAAATTCAGTCCTCTCCACACAGTCATTATCAGTTTCATGTCTGAATGTCAAAAACCAGTGTTCCAGAGAAAAGAGAGGTAGACCTTGGGTCTAAAACCTGACAAGGTCTGTGACCTGACTCAACAAAATTGATAGAATACCACTGAAGATTTGATGAACCTTATCTCTATTAACCTGTTGGAATTTCTTACTTGCACCTTGCCATGAAAACATAACTGGAAGCCTGAAAATTGGTAACATGAGATGCTATTTTTGTTGTTTGGGTTGACCACAATAGTTGAACCTGGTGTTGAAATGGTTATGAGAAAAATTGCCCTCACTCATGGTGGTGACTGTAACGGCTGGCATCCAGCACAGTTCATGTTGACTTCTCAGTTATAAAAGGTTCTTTCCTGAAAAAAGACAGAGCTTTTCTTAAAAATATTTTCTTCCTGTTATCAATCATTTCTTTTCATTGTGGTCCCTTCCCCCTCCCCCTCCCCCAGCTCTGAAACAACAAACTAATACTCTCTAGTCAAAAACCTGAATATCGTTTTGGTTGATTTTGAATTTGAATCAAATGCAAAGATTTGCTAAACTTAATGAACAATCAAAACTCCAGGTCTGATGCCAATCTTAACTGTTAATAATTCACTACATTTTAGTATGAAGAGGATGTCACTGGTGTCATTCCACCAGATGCAGTCCAACCAGGTAAAATATCACATTACTGTAGGGAATCAATCTGAAATCACAACTGCTTGGTATAATATTATTGATCAGATAATAAATTAGCATTTCAAAGTAATGGTTTGTCCTGCAGATGAGTGCATTAATTGTTTCCTAACATCTAGTTGCATTATTAGCAAAACTCTTCTCCTGTAACTTTTGTTCTACAGCACAGTCTTTCTATGTAATATTGTATTTAAGAAATAAAAAAAACCATGTACTATGTTTCTGTTGAGTTAGAAACACAAGTGGAAGTTTGGGAGAATGAGAAATGCTGTGGGAACAGGGGCTGGCAGGCGAGAGTTAGCACACCCTTTTTGAGTTCTCCCAAACTATAACTCAATAGAAACAAAAACATGTTTTCTTTTTTTTTAGAAAATTCCACGACAAAACAAAGAAAGCAACTTGTTTTCTTTGATCGTCAAAATGTAAATTCTCTTTGCTCAGGCCATCATTATTTCTTTGCTTGTGCCATCATTATGTCAGTAACTTGTGCTAGTCGTGTTTCTATCAAGTTATTGAAACACAATTTTAAACCAACCAGTGTGCATATTTTCTTTTGGGCTATTTCTGAAACATGATACAAATGTCTTTTTGTCAGGAGCATATGAATACAAATCCTATACTACAGTCCATCCTAAATCTCTGGCTGCACGATCTACGCACACCTACTATGAAAGGAACAAAGGAAAGCCTCTTTACGTCGGCAACTTGACTTGGGTAGGTCTGAGTTTTGATTCTTGCTGGCATACTGTTGTTATTAAGACATGATCGGTCATCAAAGTCATTCACTCAACTTAAACAGGTGTGGAATAAAAGCCTGAAAAATTTCAGTCTTCCTTCCATTATGTAACAAGTGTTGAATGGGACTGCCTTGAAGAACTTTACAAATTTTTCAATGTTACTAAACAGAATAGTGATGATTTGACCAGTTTATAAAATACAATTTGACCAAAAATCAAGAAATACTACTCTGCAAGAAGCATATCACAGTCATCGTCGTCATTGTCGCCATCATCATACTCATGATCAACAACATAAATGTTTTGTTGATATTGTCAATACTTGTCACAAAATGGGTTGCATAGAGCCTCACAAAGCTGCTAGAGCTATAACAGCTGAGGGCTAAGGAATTTTAGCCTTCCTGTAAAATCACTGACTGTAAGACAAAGTATTATTTTCCTTTCTTGTTTAGTGGACAAATGATCAAGAGCTGACAGAATTCCTGCAAGAGTGTGGTGTAACAGATCTGATAAATATCAAGTTTTTTGAAAACAGAACCAATGGGCAATCTAAAGGGTGAGTTGGAATCACTTCAAGGTAGCTTTTATTCTAACTTGTACAGATTGTCATTAAATTTTGTTCTAGTTGAATTCAGTAGTACATAATGTAACAGCTCTTTATTATTTTTATGATGTCGTAGCCTATCAGTAGACAATTTCGCATGTTGACTTTTTGATTTTCATTGCCCTGACAGAGATTAGATGTTGGACATTTTACAATTCTTTCCTAATCCTTGACAATCATCATTGTATATTCTTCTTTTTCTTTTTGATTTTCGCTACCATTTTAACTTTTTAATATTTTGTGAGGGCTACTTCCAATAACTGATTCAAAAACCGGGTTGGTTCCAAAATTTCCTAAAGTTAACAGCATATCCCACATGACCCCTTCCAGACTTTACTTAGGTAAGTTTGAAAGACTTGACCTGGTGTGCCAAGAATTTTCCTTTATCTCCTTTTTCACAATGACATCATCTGCAAAAGCAGTTTGATAATACCATTACAATCTACAGCAGACATCAACAGATATTGTGACTGTCAAATCCATAAAGAAGGTGAATACAATTCCAAATAGTTGACATTGTTATTGTCATGAACTCTGGACTGCTACCAAAGTAATCTCTTGGGTTGGGCTATTTTCCTGGGTGAATATTAAAGTGTTCTGCAGCCATTTTATGTGGGTTATTTTTGTAGTTTTGAAATGCCTCCTTTTTCATACTGCCAACCAAATATGTTTTGTTGGGTAGATTTTAAAAAGGTTCTGCAGCCAGATCTGTATTCTGCAGGCAACATTTCTAAGCAATCACCTTCGATTGTTTACTGACTCTGTGTTACCTATACTCACAGCTCTTTCTGCTATTGAGTGACAATGGATAGCAGTGGGTTCTGGGCACGGGATGCAAGGAAGAATACAACAAACTTACAACAAAGAAATCTGTTAAACAACAGAGAAAAAATCTCATTTGTGTTTGGTCGATCTTTGTCAAAAAAAGTGTCTCGTGCAAATTTTGTAAGAAAGAAAAATATTTTGTGAAATATTTTGTAAAAGGAGACAGAAAAATATTACAGATAACTCTGTACCATAGTAAAACAATCACAAGAAAAATGAAAATAAATATTTTATTGCCCTTTATTTAAACAATAACTTTAATACAGAATTTGTAAAAATCTTTAAATTAAACTCAACTGTATTTTTGTTTATTTTGTACAGTAGAATGTTGTATATACTGGATAAATATTTAATTGAGATTAAATTATAGTAATTTATAAAAATATTTATAACTAACTTGTTGAAAAGAAAGATACTATTGTATAGGCAGACTACTATTGTAAGTTATAGCATTATGTTTGACAGACAGTTTCCTGAGAACCAGAAACTCTGGGCAGATGGAATTATATTTGGAAAGTGTATTGTAAATGTGTAGCTAGTGTTCTGATAAGAGATGAAACTGCTATTGTAAATAACGTGGCAACGTTGTTCTCACATTATTTATTCAATGGTGAAACATGGACCTTCCATCCTTAAATTCTACTGTACATAGGTTTCTCTCAACCATTTAAGATGCAACCAAAAAGGTTCCACAAAAGTCAGTGCTCAGGCAGAAAGCAAGAACACTAATTAATTTGCAAAATTTTGTACAATTAAAAACATGCATCTTGTTATCTGCAATTTGTATGGGTAATCACATGATTACAAGTGCAATTTGGAATAATTAAGCACTAGTGAATTTTTTAAAGGCTAACAAAGTTGCATGAAAAATTTACTAGTGCTTATTTATTCCAAATTGCAAGAGAATAATCATATGATTATTTGTTAATAATGCACTTGAAACAAGATTGTCTACACATTGTTTCCTCAGTCAGGCAATGTGCATGGTGTTCTCATACCTTCGAACATTTCTGAAAATATTTGCAAAACTTCCAAAAATGTTTGAAAGTCTTCAGCAAGCTTCAGATGATCTTCAGCACTCTTCAGAAATCATCGCAACTCTTCGCCAATCTTCGGAGATCTTTGGAAGGGTTAAGGTGATTGTGAGAGATGTTTGGGTGATATTTGTTGACGTTCAGAAGGGTTCAGGTAATCCTAGGAAGTGCTCAGAGAGCAGCTAATTGTCTTTGTCTATCTTTGGAAGGCCTCTGGTGAACTTTAACCACCTTCGAAAAACGTAGGATGAGCATCGGTAGTCTTAGAGTGTCTCTGTATTAACTTCGGATATCTTCATTGTAATTTGCACTCTTGTTTCAAATTTGGACTGGTGTTACATGAAAACTGCACCCCTTTTTAGCCAATCAGAATCGAGCAATTTCTTCAAGTGCATTATTAAATTTGCAATGCACCAAGGTGTGATTCATACATGTGCATGAAAATTGCATGTAGGGATGTAAGAGGTGTTGCTGTAAGTACATGCAATTCACAGTCCTTGCAATGTTATATAAATGCAAAAGAATGACAGCTTCAGTACTTGCAGGGTAAAAATCCAGCAACCTTTCTTAATCTGTGGCAGATGGCAACCTGTGGGTTGGTTTTCTTTGCAGTTTCACCTGGCCTCATATCAGTGGCAGTACAATACATGTTCCAAAAATAATTCCAGTGGCTTGTAGATTTTCTGGTTTTTACTACTGTACATGTATGTAACAGGAATATTATACATGAGTGTATTAAGCTTCACAGCACGCTTTACCCTATATGGTAATCTGCCTTCCTTGCAAAGAGAGTAATCTTGTAAGATTTGGGGCTTGTTTCTGGTTGTAAATTAATGTGTATTCATGTAGTCTACTGTGGAAATAAATATTCTGCCATTACCAGTGTGATACTAACAGTTTGATGACTTAACCATACCACGACTGTGTACTTTGAGAACAATTAGCGTGACAATGTGTGTGTTTCTTCGGTGGCCATGGATGTTAGGACAAACTCTGCTTTTTGACCGTTGCCAAATGTTTTAGGATCTCTTTGATAAGTTGTGTCAGATCTTACACATTTCATCACACATTGAGGCAATCAAATTTATCTTCTGGACTGTCTTTTTCGTGGGATTCATTTTTTATCTCATATTCATTAATTTCTTTGTGGAACAAAGATGTGATCAGGAACGTTTCGTGACCGTAACATGTAAAGTAAAGCACACCAGTTCACAATTTAAGTTTTTTTGAGATCATAAAAATATCAGTGCATTTACTCCCAGAAGAAGATTCCTTGCGAAGCCCTCTTTTGAGAAATTATTTTGCAACATAGCTAGGGTGTGTTTGACAAGAACTGAGTTCATTATCAATCTCAATTGCTCCACTTTAAAGTAGCCATATTGTCTACAGATTTGGTTTGCTGTAACGAGGATTTGTTTTAGATTATCTATAACTATACATTTTTGCACTTACCAAAAGGCTTGACAGCCGTTACATTTTGGGTTACTGACCAGTAAACGATATCTTGATTGCAAAGATTTCAACATGGAAGATACTGTCATTGAATAATTTCACCATCTCTTGTATGGGTGTACAAGTACCTGTTGAATGCCTAAAATACAGACCTTTTTCAGTCAACTTTGTCAGTGCTTTTGACAACTACAAGAACAGGACTTTTGTTACAAGTGTGTTATAATATAAATCTACCAAGTGTACAATGTAATTGGGTATTTCAAAGAAAGCAGTTATTTGCCAGAGTGCTTGGTCCTTTCTATACAAGTGAGTATTGCTATTGTGTTGGATACCATGAATGGTGCGTTAGTTTTTACATTGCCATGTAAACAAAAAATATATATTTCAAGTATGTTTGGCTCAACTCGTGTGACATTTAATAATTCAAGGTAGGTAGGCATTCCTCGAGAAAGAGGTCAATTCAGGCAGATTTTTTGCAGCTCACATACACAAACTGGGAAACGCACAAAATCAAAGTCACCAATTTTGGAGCATGTAATAGATTGAGATATCTGCCTATGACCATTATTCCACAAATTACTGGCTACTGGTAATTGTGTTTTATAATTGACTTTTTGACTTACTTCTTTTCATTTCTCAGCTTTGCAATGATCGAGCTTGGTTCTGACACTTCAGTTCAACTTGTCACAGAAAAATTACCAAAAATGTAGGTATATCCATATTATTGCCAGCTGAAGAAGAAACTAATTAGATTATTGAACTTAAGCCCTTCAAATCTAGGGAGCTTGTGGTTTATCTTCCACCTGAATTATGGGCTGTCAGGGCCATAGCCAGAAAAAAATGTTATTATCCATGAAAATATCATGACTGAGGCATTGTCCACAGTTAAATTCTCTTAGGTATTTAGGAGTTTATGGTGACTATAAACAACAAAAATGAAAATAAAATAAAAATATGATCAAGGCAAGTGGCTCGGTTTGCCTGTCACTAGCCATGGCCCTGGCTGTGGCTTAATCATATTGAGCCTTCTTGGGTCACATGTGCGATGGTGGACTTAAAATGCCCACACTGATTTCAATCTTCTCTTACTTACTTCTATATTACATTTATTAGCTATGGCTTTCAAACTTTGCCCAAAATATTAAGTTATCTACATATTAGAGGAAAACAAATGAGTGCCAAATCTTGATGATAGTATACAGGGTACTGGAGGACTGTGGAGGACCCCCCAAGTTTTGTGACTTATTTTGCCTCCTTGTTTGACTAGTTTGTGGAGTGCCTTCTCTTGGATTCTGGTTACTAATGAAATTGTCTTGCATTGGTGTGCCATGACAGTTCAACAGGTCTATTTTCTGTTTTTATTCAGGGAGGTTCATGGACAATATCCAGTTGTAACACCAGCAACTAAACAGTACTTACAGCAGTTTGAAGCTCAGTCGAGGAAAAGTAAGATCAAGAATACAGCTACATTTTTCAAAGTAGTATTTCTGCAAAATTTGGCTTGTCGACACCACAAAAGTGTTACTTAACCTCATCTTAATTAGGGAAAACTGCATTTACAGTTACTTTCAACACCAATTTTCATTACGTATGCAAATTTATGTGTTGAAAGTAAATGCAAACAAGGCTTTTCGTGGTCACGATGATGTTGATGTAGTAAAACTAAATTAATTAGCTTAATATTAAAAGGCACAAGACTTTCATCCTGCAAGCTTTAAGAAAACTCAACATAATTCAACATGTGATCTAATTGGTTGTACCTGTAATCTTCACCCCTAATGAATAGAAGCATCCTTGTGTGCTCAGGATAAATTAATGCTTGAGTAATTTGAAGGCTGCATTTTGAAGCCAAGAGAATACTAAGGCAAAGGCGAATATGACTTCAGTAATGATCATCCTATAATTTCCCCTAGAAATGTTGGAAATTAAGAGCTTGAAAAAACAAAAGTTGGCTATATGTAATGGAAATTACTTCTAACCCCTCCCCCAACCCAAACTGTATACACTGAATAATCTGAAAATCTTTTTCTCTGTTAGAGCTATTAATAATTCTTCATATTGATGGTAATGGCCATTTAACTTTTAAACATCAACTTTTGCAGATAATCCTGGCACTATGGGAGGTTCACATGCAGAGCAAGATGGCCCAGGATTTCAACAAGGTGGCAGAGGGTTTGGTTACAACCGTGGAGGTTTCAGAGGGCGTGGTGGATTCCCTGTGCGCCCAGGAATGGGACGAGGGTTTGAGCATGGACCACCTCCAGGAGAGATCCATGGACATGGGCGTGGAGGGCCCTGGATGGGTAAGGAGGGTCGCTGATATGTTGCAAGATCAATTTTTGTTTTTATGTCCTCCGAATGAAACTGCTCTGGCACTGGCCCTGTTTTGCAGACTCAGAGTGCCATTATGATAAGAATTTGTGCCATTTTGGTTGGAAGTTAGAAAAAGTACTCCCATAAGAGAGAGACCATTTTGTTAATTTCCCTTAAGTTTTGGTTCTGATATCCGGAAATGTAATCACAGGTTTTATTCAAGTTTACAACTTCACTTACAGTTCGCACTTCTCTCAGTAATTTTCTGCCCATGTTCCTTTGTCACGTGACACTCGCTCCCTAAGTTATCGCTCACCACTAACTTCATAACATAAGTGAGAAAGAAAAAAACTGTTTTTGCCTTGTATCAAGCCACAAAATTTCCTGTAACTTTCCTGGGTGTGACTGTCATCACTGTATAGCAAGTCTGTGATCTATCTTTGTCTTGTTGTTTTGCAGGACCAGGCCATATGGGAATCCCAAGACATCCTGCTCCTGGAATGCCGCCTTTCCATGGTGAACATCCTCCTGCGTACTACCCAATGGCACTCCCTCCCCCTGGGGAGAAGCCGCTTGGTCCAATACCACCTCAGGCACCACCGGTAAGAAAGCGAATTGAGATGTTGTCCAGTGACATCCACGTTGTCCAGTGACGTCACTGTAAGTATTTTTATTTGACAGAAGTTGCTGATTTGTGTTTGTCTTTTTCTAGCAACCCCCGCCACCTGGAGCTGGTTCTATGCCAGATCACAGAGGACCAGGTATGTAGTTATGTTATTTATTGGTAACAGCATTCCCCTTGATTAAGAACTGCCCTTGAAGAAGCACTGCTCTTGTCTGCAAAGAGTTATACAAGTGGTGCATTTGAACAAGCCCTGCAACCCTTAACAACGTGCTGCTTGTTCAAAATACTTGAGTTCTATAGCAGCACTTACCAGTATTCAAAGAGGTTTGCACCCCTATGCATCTACTTCAGGGTGGGGGGGACAGGCACTAGGCGAATTGACAGGCTGTGAGGATGATTTTGTACACTTGGTTTGACCATCTAGGGAAAAGTTTATTTTTAAAGGAATTTTGGTTCAAAATGTTCTGCCTGGCTGTGAAAACCACTTGCCCTCCTGGTGAAAATGTTAGTGAATCCCCTGATCTACTTGATTCTGATAATTTATGTTAAAAAGAGTGACCAGGACATTTTGATCGGAATATGAGTTGGTGATGCTATCACTTTGGATATAAATGATAGTTATCTCTTATTCAGAGAAGTTTCTCATTAAAATGTTAGTAAGCTGGATGCTATTGAATAAACGCCACATAAAAACCTTAAAAGTTAGGAAGCCATGTGGTAATGTTTCAAGAAAATACACTTAAACTTGTTCTACTTGCCACAACCCAGTACAGCATAGATGTTTTGTATTAAAGCTCTTATCGATTCTTTACAGGCATGGTTCCACCATTCCCCAAGGCTCCTGTTGCACCGCATGTGAACCCAGCATTTTTTCCAGAAGGGCCACCAGTAAGTTTCTTGGGAGTAAATTGAAACGGAACTTAAAAGTGATGTATGATTTACCAGTTTAAAGAGAGATTCAAAGGCTACCCATTAACTTTGTAGACCATTACGTGACATGCAACAGTTGGAAAATGGATGCCATTATAGTGAGATTTAAACTTAGAGGACATTATGACAATGTGGAAAGGCTCAAAAGAATTCAGACGTCAATTAAAGGGACCTGTTTTCTTTTTTTGTCAGCCAGAGACATTCCTTGCAGCTGGGGGTGCTGGCGTAAGTCGTCAAATGGACATGATGGCACAGTTTATGGCGAGACCAGGTACGAAGTACTCGGATTTGCATTTAATTTTCTGTTATTCGTTTTCTATTGAGAACTTGTCTTCCATTCGATCTTTCAGTCTCCTGATCTGTCCTCCTTTGTAAAATAACTGAGAAATAAAAAATTCCATTTGGCGCAAAAATATGCACAAATTATTTTTCCAGAGACGTTATCTGTTTTCAGAAGGGTATCGTTTTTGGGAAGTAAAGCAGGGCGGAAACTGTGGGGGAGTAAAGCTGGAGGGAAGCTGTGAACTTCACTAAACACAGATAATGTCTCTGGAAAAGTATTCTAAGATATCCCCACTTGGTCGGGGATATCAGAGATTATAATCCATCAAATATTTCCTGCTCGCGTGCGATTTTCGAGCGATATTCCCCAATTTTTAAAAACCGCGCGTGTTGCAAAAAAATTTTGAACAATAATAAACACAACAGGCTCCATTTGGCGCGAAAATGTGCTCGGATATTTGTCTTGGGACATTATCTGTTCCTCAAAGCTCAAAGTTTTCCTCGAACTACGCTCTCGGAAAACTGTTCGCTCCCGAAACAGGTAATGTCCGCGGACAAATATCCGAGCATATTTGATTTCTGCGCTAAATAGAGGCTATTGTTTAAATATTGTGTCACGTGACGTGTTGAGCAATCACCAGTGTGAAAACTTTTTTGATGGATCGTAGTTACCTGTTTTTTGGCCTGAAGTTTTTCAACCTTGCCAAACCATCATTTTGAGAAGTTTCTGTTAAGTTACATGTACCGACATGATGTCAGATTATCGTCTTATTTTTTAGGTGATGATTTCAACGAGTCCATGAAGAGAAATCAGATGCTTGCTAGCAGCGCCATCAAACGAGCTATGTCGGATGCCAATGCTGGTAAGCTAGTATGCTTTCCCTTCCCCTGGAACAAAGCCCTAGTGCTGTTTTTAACTGTGTGTCTCAAGTAATCCAGAATTACTTTGGCATTGCTTTACTCCGCGCTGTGATTGGTTATAAAAAAAAAAGCGCGTTATCTACTTGACCAATGAGAAACAAAAGTAATTGCGACTTGGCTGCACGCGTTTTCCCGCGCTTGGAACCGGTTTCGTCGATTGGTCATTCGGGTTACACACAGTTAAATACTGCTCCATGATGTAATGGGAATGTTATCCTTTGGCCCTTAATATGTTGAATTTCTTGTACAAAATTGGAATCGTCAATTGGATAAGTAACTTACTGAGTTAATAGAGGTGAATAAATGAAAGATCATATAGGTCAATCATGTCTTCATAATATTGTATGGGTACCGAGCGAGGTGCTGGGATTTAATTGTGCATTGCTTGTGAAATAGGCGACTACGAGAGTGGAATTGAAACATTGGTTGGAGCAATATCGCTTATTAAACAGTCACCAACAGCTGCGGAAGAACGATGCCAGGTAAGAACCTAAACAGTGAATGGTTTGAACCCAGGAGTATCAGTAGTTTGTATAGTGTGATCGTCTGGGTGAGAGTACTTCTGAAAAAAAATTGTTGTTTACTAAGAAATACAACGATAATAACGACAACATTAACAGTCAATTAAAATAGGAGGTTTTTGAGGTAGACGCGAGCTTTCCGCTCTCTGCTTTCCGCAATAGCTGGGGTCGTCATTGTAATGGTAAACTGGCGAAAACCATGTTACTGAGAAAGCCAGGCAGTAATGCAAAGTTTCAAGATCACATGACAGGATGTCAGAAGTTTGTTATACAGTATAGTCAAACTTCAATGAAGGGTCCACCCTCTGGGAATAGACAGGTAGCTGCTTGTTAAATTCCTCCCAGAAAGAACCATCTGGTATAGTACAAACTCTGCTATTTATGATCTAACTTCTATTAAAGGTCAGGTAGCTGTTTGTTAGGTTCCAGCCAGAAAAAAGCATCTGGTGTGGTGGAAACTCTGTTATTTAAGTGCCAACGAATACGCATGGACGCTAGAGAGAACTGCACTAAACAGTGAAAGCTTTGGCGCGTGGTCTTGCTTTTCTTTGCGCGTAAAGGATGCGGTCGGTTTATGTGTACGCGTATTTTGTGTCAGGTGCTTGTTCAGTCGTTACAAGATTGTCTTCAAGGACTGGAGTTACAGCTGCTAGAAAGAAGGTAAGTATCTTTTGTTGCTGTTTGTTTTTAACACGACCTCGCGAGCTTGGAGCTTAAAATATTATCGTGCGTAAATAAATGCCATCTATCTGCCTATTCAAAAACGAAACAATTTGATGGCTTTATTGTCAGAAATTTCAAGTTTTCTTTTGTATCACCTTGGACGCTTTAAAAGTATCTACGTCACGGTTTGCGTATCTTGAAAAATTAGCCCAAATTTTTCAAGTTCATCGTTTGCAATCCTTGTTAATCTTCTCCATCCTTAACCATCCTTGTTCTTTTATGGTTTATTTTAAACATTTTAGTGTTTTTCTATCTTAGTAAACAACTTTTTCAGTTTTCCTTCAATTTAAAGGTAATTTTATAAGTGATGAAAATGACTCAAAATGCCGTGATTGAGCTCCTTTAAAGAGTACGTATGGTTTGGAGAACCCCTAGTTTCACCAGTAACAGTGCAGTGCGTTTGTTTCTCAGTGCAGTCTTTGTTGCCCCTGAATTACGTTGTTTGACGATCGGTCAATTTTATTCCAGGTCGACGGGGAGTAAACATCATTTCAGCGACAAGGATGACTACGAAGGCGAGCCGAGAGAAAAACGACACAGACGAAGACGGTCGCGGTCAAGATCGCGTGACAGGAGCCGCAGGTCAAGATCACGCGAGAAGCGCTCGAGATCACGTGACCGAGATCGTCACCGCCGAAGATGAAAAGCCCCGTGTGAAGAATGTTTTTTTAAGTCGTCTAATGCTGTGGTCGAAACTACACTTTGTAACCCCATGCTGTATTCAGTCGTGTAAATTCTGCTCCCTTGTAAGATAGTGTAGTCTCTGATCTTCGCCGGCGTTATATAGATTGTCACGCAACGCTCCTCGCCACAAGCAATGATTGGGGATAAACGTGGCGTGGCAACTCATGCGATGGCTGCGAAGGAGATCGAATGATTCTCTGCCTTCTTTACGGCGCTCGTCTTGTTCACAAGCTGCCAAACTAGTGTTGTTTGACTGTTTTCCTTTTTGCTCCATTTCCGAAGTGGTTATAGCCTTTCGGATAGTTGCTAGGAATTTTTTGCTAACCTCTAGAGTCGTAAATCACTTTTAAGAAACCCTTCAACGTGTCTCTATTTCTCTGTTTATACACTATTGGTTTGTGCACGAACTCTCCTTTTTTTTACCAGCCTTATTTGAGGTTAATAAAGAAATGTAACTGATAAACAGAAGAGTTTTATTCTGTGTTCGCTTGAGATCTTGTCCGCCGATCGTTGGCACTGACCAAAAGATAAAATGTGTCAAGAGATCGTGTTAATCTTGCCTCGGGACTCGTGCGTTATCGTCAAACCGCCCATACCGCAGGCGAGATCTTCCGGCATTAATGAGGCCTTCTCTTGTCCCCAGGGGCCGTTATCAGTATTGCTTCACTCAGTAAAAGGCGCGAAACAAGAGAAGAGGACTCACAACTAGCCGCAAGTTGAACTTGCGTAGAGACTTGAATGGGGGCCGAACGGACTCGCAAGTTTCCTCGCTAGTCGCAAAAACCTATTTCAAGGCTACATATCCTGCATTTCATTAGCTAACAGATTTCTAAAACAACGAATGGACGTTACTCAACTTGCGTAGACTTTGGGTGGCGAAACGGTGAAAGACTTGCGTCGACTTGCGTGCAAATTTGATCTAGACTAGAGTGAGCGCAAGTCAACTCAAGCCCACCCAAGACCTGGCGAAACGGAGTCGCAAGGAGGCCCAAGTTTTCAATTTTCGTCTACTTGCGAGTTCGTGTGGCCAGGACTTTAGGTGGGAAAACGCAGATCGTGTCAAGTTCCCGAGTGCAGCAGCGAAGTCGTTGCCACGCTAAGAAAAGAGACGCAGGGAAGGAGTTAAGAGAAAGATCTGGGAACGAGTAGTTTTATTAATAGTTCCTTTGTGAGTTGCACCTGTCTCGTCGACAAACACAGAATCTTCTGAATGACAGTTGAAACAGATAAACAAAAGCGGCATGCTAATATGTGTAATAATAGCTTTTTGTCACTTAAATCTATAAAAACGAATTCAGTTTCATCGTGAGTTTTTCTAAGCCCCAAAATAAATCGATCATTTTCGATAGAGCTCAGCTTATTTATTCTAGCAACGATGAAAGCATTTTTCATGGAAGATCAAAGTAATAAACGTTTTCTTTTACGACATTTCCAGAGCAAACAAAGACGAGAATACATGCAAATGGAATAATGGTTCCGTCTTGTATATGACATTCAATTTCGAGCCAAGCTGTCAAAAGAAAACATATGGCTAAGAGGACGGCCATATTCAATGCTTGGAGAGTCCGTTTATTTGCGAAATAAGAAACAGTAAGTGGAACACACTAACAAGGTGTTAGGCGATTTACGGGTGTGCAAATCGGTTGAGGACTTATTCAGTGGGAAAAGCGGCTGTGAATATTTACTTTTAGCGAGAAAAACCGGCACGAGAGCTTATGACTTATTGATACTACCCGACTTGACTTCCTTTTAAATTTGAGTGGAATATTTAACGAACAACAATTATACGGTTGCTATCGTGTTGCTAAGCTAACAATTTTTCGCTTGAAGTCAAAACATACAGTGTAAGGTTTTGACTCGCGAAGTTTTAACGGGGATTTTTTAAGGTAGCCGCGAAAAAAAAAACATTTTGGTGTCGGAAAACTTTGTTTGAATAAGCCGAGGCAAAATGGCTTCGTCGATAATTGCTGGAGTAAACGTCGAAGATATATCAAGACATTTAAATTGTTCTCTCTGTAGAAGGTTGATTCGTACACCGAGACTTTTGCCATGCTTACATTCATTTTGTCAAGTTTGTGTTCAAAACCTGGCTGAGAAACTCGCGCCGAACGAATTCCTGGCTTGCCCGCTGTGTAAAACAGACGCGAAGATTTCAAAGGAAGAAGTGGAAAACCTGCCGATAAATTTCTTTTTGGACAACATGCTTGATATTGCGTTGATAAATTCGAGCGACAGAGAACCTGTTCCTTGTTCGAACTGCGACTCGTTCAATTCAGCCGCGACTTCTCGATGCGTGGATTGTGGGGAGTTTCTTTGCGAGAATTGCTACAATGTCCACAAGAGAATTCGTCAGACCAAGGAACACAAGATTTTGACGATTTCCGAGCTTCTTGCCAGTAAAACCGGGGAGGACTTACACAGACCAGCGTTTTGTAGAATCCATCACAGCGAACAATTGAAATATTACTGCGAAACGTGCAACGAGGCAGTTTGTAGAGATTGTGTTTTAATGGAACATCGTCAGCACAAATATGATTACAGTAAAGATTCAAAAAAGATACAGAAACAGAAGGTCGTCGTCGAGAACCTGTTTAATCAATGCTCTGAGAATATTCCAGTGTTAGAAAAATCGATTAAGGAAATACAGGGAATTTCCGATACTCTTCGTGGAAGGTTAGCGGCAGTCAGGGCTGAAATCAGAGAAGCCACTTTAAAGCAGATAAAAGTTTTAAAGGAAAAAGAGAGGAAACTTCTGATGGAGGCGGACAGAATTCACAACGGGAAAGCGACCATTTTGAGGCGGCAAAAAGACCAACTCGAGGAAGACTTCGCAAGGTTCAAAGCCGGTTGCGATTTTTCCGAGCAGGTTTTGAAGTACGCGAATGAGGTCGAACTGCTCTCACTGAAAACACACATCACTGAAAGGCTAACAGAGTTGAACAGCACGGAACTTGACTGCCTTCCGCACGAAAACGCGGAATTAAAATACGAGGTGAACAGCAAAGAAGCCGAGGCTGTCGTCTCTCAGTCTCTGGGAAGTTTAAAAACAAGCGGTCCACATTTGGTGCTGGAAGATATTGAGATACCGCCTTCCACGAATGGAAGTATGAGCGAGTCCGTGGAAGATTTCCGTGAAGAAGCGCCACTTTCCGTGGAAGTACGAGATCCCGGCGGAGTCCTTCTTCCTCCGGAGACAATCCACCAAGGTAAATTGTTGCTTATTGGTAAAGGAATATTAAAATTCATTTCAATTGATTTAATGCAATGTACCTCCCAATATCTATTTGAAGCATTCCCTCGGTAGTATACCTCCCAAAACGTAACCTGAGTGTTGTTTTCACCCATTTGAGTTTTCTCTCAAAATGTTTTAATTGAAATGGCCATGTTTTGATATAACAGACCGTGCGTTATAGGTTCACTTAAGACGACTACTTTTTCAAAAATAAATTCTTCACATGTATTTTCACCACTTATGGAGAGACTTCAGAAAATATCTTTAAAAAAATTAAGAATGGATAAACAGATTTCCAAAAGGAATGGTTTTGCATTGACTGACTGCGAACTTTAATTTGTGCCTTTGATCATTTCCTTGCGACTTTCTACAGCTGTTATTAAAAAAAAATTTTAAATCAACAGTTGAAAGATTTAATAACTATCATGTTAGTTTGCAAATAACCTTTTTGCGGCTTCTTTAAATGAACGAGAATTTTGATCTCTCTCCCACTAATTGTGAGAGAATTATCTTGATGGCTTATTCTGATTACGAGCCAAGATTTTGCCTGTACCACAGCAACCTCTAGATAATACACATATATTATGTGTTGTTCGCCGGGGTACCGTTCGTCTATTTACAATTCCACGTTTCATCGGGCTCGACCTTGTTTCTAAGTTGTTAATTCATAATAGGTCGAGTTTCTCAGAACCAGTCTTCAACGTGTTATAAGCATTTGCTTTTGATAAGACTTCACGCGTTAGCCTCAGTTGCAAGCTAGTTCCAGTCCAATACCGAGAAAACGAACTCGTCACCAGTCTTCTTGTCAGTGTGTTGATGCTATGGAGAAATTGGATATCAATCTGTATCCTCTTTCTTTTTTGCAGCTGACGGACAGTCTTACACAATATATCATCCGTTCTTCAACGGCACCTTCTCGTTCGCTGTGTTCGTGCGTGGACAGGTTGTGGAGGGCTTTCCGCTGGACATAAACATCGGGGACATCAGGCCTCGTGTTCGAAGCGCCAAGAAAGCTATCGCGGGGAACGGGACCAAGTTTGGTAAATTAGGAGATCCCCAGGGTGTGGCAGTTAGTGAGGAGGGGAACGTGATCGTCAGCGACTCGCGTAATCATCGTCTTCAGGTGGGTAAACTTCTGTCAATCATTGCAAAAATTATCATAAGTTGTAGGTGCGTAAATTAGGAGTGCGCACCTCTACTCTTACTCTTGGCTTTGATCTTTGGCCAGCATTTTTAGCAACAAAATTTTAAATTAAAAAGCTAAGCATTGCGGTAGTGATTGTTTTGTTTGTATTGGGCAATGCACAAATTGGATGTTGGATTTCTACCTTTTACTAAGTTTTCTCAAACTTTTGAGGCCTTAATAATTAAGGTATTTATTTTACAGCTAGACAGGTGTCACTGGATCTGTTCAGGAAATCTATCATTAATCGTCTTTATCTGTTTGTATAAAAGGTGTTTGACATGGATGGGACCTTCCGCTTCCGGTTTGGCTCGCCCGGAAGTCGAGATGGTCATTTCCAGTTTCCCAGCGGAGTTGCAGTGACCAGCGAGGGGAACATTGTTGTAGCGGACTCAATGAATAATAGAATCCAAGTAAGTCATCTACATAGAAAGTTTACCCAGGGTGACATTCAAAGGCAATCCTAGTTACTGGATAGACGGACTCTTAAGTCCGTTCCTCACAAGCGACACAAGCATAAGCATAAATAAGCATAAATAAGCATGAAAGAAGCCTTTGAACTAGTGAGGACGGCCATAAGCATAAGAATATCAAAACCTTGCGTTCTTCTTAGGCTTGTCGCGTTTATGTCCAGTGGGGACATGTTGGCATAAGCATAAACACAAGCGAAAGACTTTCAACCAATCAGCGAGCGCTTTATGGTTATGCCAGCAATGTCCTCACTGGACATAACACCGACATAAGCATAAGAACACTTATGCTTATGCTTATGTCGCAGCCGTCCTCACTAGTGCATCAGCTTCTTATACTTATGCTTGCGTCGCAGGTAAGACCAGGATTTAGTTGCTGGACTGACGGACTGCGGACTGGCGGACTGATTAAAAAAAAGACCACATCCAAGGACAACTTTCCTATTACTGTGCGTAAATGACGTATTAACTGTACTGTAAGTGTTCTAATCAGTACTACTATAAAATTATTTTGCAGATATTTACGAAAGATGGCAAGTTTATTAAGAAGTTTGGCAAAGGAAGTATGGAGGGAGAGCGCCTCTATCAGCCTTACGGTGTCGCCTTAGACACCCAGGGTCGTATCTTTGTTGTAGACCGAGGAAATGCTCGCGTTCTTGTGTTCAATCGGGAAGGTCAAATAATATTGACATTCGGTAGCCTTGGCGACGGAAAGGGCCAGTTCAATTGCCCATCAGGCGTAGCAGTGAACAGTAAGGGTCACGTGATTATCACTGACTTCGGAAACGATCGCGTTCAGGTGTTCAGCTCGAAAGGCGAGTTCCTGTTCAAGTTCGGAAAGAGCGGAAGGGGCGACGGCGAACTCAATTGGCCCACCGGAGTAACCACGGACGCTGACGATCACATTATCGTGAGCGACTCGTACAATCATCGGATTCAGATGTTCAACGAAGACGGCTCGTTTCTGACACGATTTGGAAACGAAGGGAACAAGAGAGGGCAGTTTAAAAGACCCGAGGGAGTTGCTGTTACGAAGCAGGGAAATATCGTTGTTGCGGACTGGGGAAATGATAGAATACAGGTTTTCTGAAGCTTTCAACCTGAAGGAAGCTTGCAGATGCAGACCTTGGTGTTGTGACGGTGCTCAAGCCGACAGCTTGGCTAAGTAGCCAAAATTTCTGGATAGAACGTTGTAGTTTGCTCTCCAAAGTCGTCCAAATGTGTGCAAGAAATTAAATGAATCAGTTTATCGATGCGTTTACACAAGAAAGGAAGATTTACAACATCGTACACTTTAGATACTTGACATCGCCTGTATGGGAGTTTATTTCATTAGAGATTTCATTTCTAATAAGTAATGGTGTTATGTTCAAAGCATACTGATCGATATCTATTCAGATAACATTGTTGTATTTTTACAAGGGTATTGCAGTGAGGACACTCGAACCGTGAACACTTGACATTTTTTGTGCGTTTTGTTAGTGACGAAAGAATGAAGGTTCTTCATATAAACGTGGGAGCAGGCTCAACTTTGAGTCACAAGCGCGAGCGAAGCGATCCGGCGCTCACTGCTCGCGCGTGTGCTCCCCAAGTCCAGTCCTCACTTGCGACGCAAGCATAAGCATAAGAATGCAAGAGGCTTATATGCGCTGATGGGGACGGCTGTGCCATACATACATGTAAGCATAAGCATGAGAATATCAAATTATGTTTATGCTTATGTCGCTATTGTGTCCAGTATGGACATGTTGGCATCAGTGCAAGCAAAAGACTCATCTAATCAAGCCCGGGCCTCACTTGCGACGCAAACGTAAGCATAAGCACTGGCCTAAAAGAAGCTTATGCGCTAGTGAAGACGGCCGCGACATAAGCATAAGCATAAGAATATCAAAGTATGATTTTGCTTATACTTATGTCGCTATTATGTCCGGTGAGTACTTGGTTGGCATAAGCATAAGAGAAAGACTTTCAGCCAATCAGAGAGCACTTTATGCTTATGCCAATTCTGTCCACACTGAACCGTGGCATAACACCAGCATAAGCAAAAGCATAAGGCTTATACTCACTTACGGCCGTCTCCACTAGCACTTAAGGTTCTTGTGCTTATGCTTGTGTCGCAAGTGAGGATCCGGCTTTAGTGTAAAAAACGTTAATCTTTTTAAAATTATATGAAGAACCTTTATAGTTCTATAGTCACCAAAAAAATGTAGAAAAAAGCGTCAAGTGTTCATAGCTCGAGTGACCCTATTGTGTCAAAGAGAGATATCTCCTTAAAGATTGTATTAACAGTAATATTTTTAATAATAATATTTAGTCAGAAAGCTCCCCTCACCGCAGTGGTTTTCTGGGAGGTCCTGGAATAAATTAATTAAAATTTCTAAAATAATTATTTAATAATTATTACTAAATATGGTAAGATACTTAAACAATAAGATATTAAACAAAAAAGGTTTACTCTCTCCACCCCACCCCCAAAAAAATCATTGAAGGTCTAAAAGTGTTAAACAGACATCTAGTGAGTTCCAACGCTTGACATTGTTTGTGTTAGATGAGAAAAAGTCCTTTTTTATTACTTATCAATGTCTTCTAGAGGGACCTTTCGTAATTTAAGCTTCGAGTCCTTGGAAAGCTTATACCTCTCTTCGGAGATTGAGTTTATCTTTATCTCTCTTGGGAGATAAAGTTTTACCGCTTAATCCGTCATCAGGAAAACATGTGACTGGGTAAAGAATCGCCAACTTTTTAAGATATTAATGTCTAATGCTCCATCTAGCACTCAAAACAGTTGGCGGTAAGTTACCTTAGCATTTCATCGCTTTTCACGAGGAAACTGCATGCAGGGCGACTAAAGGAGATAACAGGGAGGAGCCAGAGCCTTCTTATCATTTTCGCGTCGTTTATAATTTTCTCATTACAGGCGTCTGAATGGGGCCTCAGGAATCTCAGTTATGAGTTAAATTTTCCGCGATTTCTCGGCTATCAACTAACATTTCAGCCTATCTCTCATTCATCAGTAAATATTGCAAATCTCAGACCCCAGCTAACCGATAAAATGGGTGTAACATCTCAGCTGAAAGATAAAAACTTGACGCCGCAGCTACCTGTCGTTTGAGTCGACATGGTCAAAGTTAACTCTATGGAGTAGGGTGGGGATAAGAGGGGGGCGGAAGTAAGGTGTGACTTTTTTTCTTAAATGGTTGGGAGAAGCAAATAATAATTTCAACAATTTCGATAGAATCAATTATCCTGCCCCATACTCCCATTCTCAAGCTCTCTTCTCTACGCCCCACGCATCGAGGATGCCTCCCCGTTTCGACTGGCTCGGGCGTCTCGCTAAAAAAAGCTCTAGGGTATGAATAGACAGCAGTTTTAACTCTATTCTTGTCATTAAGACACAACGACAAGTTTTAAATTTCCATTATTCAAATTAGAAAAAAAAAAATTAAACCGAGTGTTGCAAAGATGTCACGATAAGCGCTCAAGCTGACAATGAATGTTTCTTTGTTTTAAGCAAGCACGCGATATTTTGTGGACAAAGGATGAGTCGGCGCTGCGCAAACACCTTGAGTTTACACCCCGACAAAGAAGAGCAGTTAAACTGCGAGGATCAAAGAGGGATCAAAGCACTATATTATAGAAATAATGCTAACTACAAAAATTTCTAGGTGTAGCAATTGACTTGCGACATTTGCCGAGCCTACAGAGTTTGAACTGAAAACCAAACAATGACCTCTTCTTCAACGTTTTTTATTTGTATCTTTTTATGTCATTTTATACTCTTTTTTTTTTCAGTTTTCTGTTTGTTATATATTTTGTATTGTCGAGATCAAACACTACCATCTCCTTGTACCTTTAAATGTGTGTGTAACTTGTAGTATTATACCAACGATTGTATAAGTTGATCGAGCCCACTGACATGAAGTATATGATGATTTCTCCGATCGATATATTTTTATTATACAGAAAATGTCTTCCCGTCAAACCAAATAGAATGTAATTTGCGAAGATGGTTTAATAATTCCACTGAGTTGTTGGAAAGACTACTGAAAAATTCTGTCTTTCTAATCAGAATAAAGGGTGAAAAAAATTAACAGCGTGGATTAAACAGCAGTAGGTGCTAGTAGGAGCTTGCGATAGTAAGCGTTATTTTTCATATCTAAGATTGAAAGGTAGAGGGTTTTTTTTGTACCACTTAGAAACACGTCATGTAGATTATCATGCAAGAGGTTAGAATGGCTTGTAGACCTATGTATGCAAATCAGTGCACTTGGAAGTCAAACCACAACAGGTCAATTTTGGGTTTAGGCCTAGATTTAGCCGAAGGAAATTTTATATCAAAAAATGTACTGAGATAAAGCGTTTGACGTGAATTCTCGCTGATAAGAATCAGAGCCAGAGGCACAAAGTGGTTAGACGAGCCCAAAACGTCGCCGGTTTAATGGAAGTGCACGAAATTCAATTTACATTCCCTCAATGTGATCTACATATTGGGCGTTTCAGCTTATAAATAGCTAAGTTATTTTGTTTTCAATTTGCCTCCATGGGTTAAGCTCCCAGTTTTCATCTGCGTGTGTTTCCGAGATAGACCTTTTAGAGATTAAAAATGGCTATTGTTGCGGAGAATTCCCACAGTGTTAATTCTTGTCTTTTTCGAAATAAAAAGGTGGTCTAAAACTGAATTATGCCTGGCCTGGCCAAGCATTTTATCCGACATTAATTATTCATGACGAGCTCTGACGTCATAAATATGAATAATTGACATGGACTACGGAACAATATGGCGGACGGCGAACCCATTCATTCTGTTTACCCGGCATGAACTGTCGCTTTAGGATAACAATCAAAGACCTATCCTGTTTCAGAGGCGTGTGTTTTGTTTCAAGACCGCCGCTTCATAACGCAATGAAACCCTGAATCAAATTGAAGGACGGGACGGTAGAAACATGGCTTCGAATGTCGAAGCGAACTGTCGCGGGAAGAATAACAACATTGGGTCAATGCGGCATGGCCTATCTGGTGGACCAACAAGTCTTCCGATCACAGAGGGCGAAGTTTTGATTGAGAGTGAATTTCTGGAGCTCAACAGCCAGCTCCACTACTCTAAGACGGTTCATATCTTATTGACGGACGAGTTTGTTTTCGTTAAAGAGATGAGGGACCGCAGAGATTCTGAAGCGCGTGTGCTTCAGTGCGAATCTGGCAAAATTGTAACGAAATTTCGTCGCTCAGATGTAAGCGTCAAGGTGTGCGAGGGCTGCCCGTTTACTTTCAAAGCTAGATGGAACAAGGAGACATCATTGTGGAAAACGTACGAGCTCTGTGGGAAAGAAGAAGTCTGGCCCAAATGGCTGCGGAGTTTCAATGTCGAAGAACCTCAAGGACGGTGCATGATTCCCTCTCACAGCATTTGTGAAATAGAGTGCGACTCCGACTCCGATGATGGTAGCGATGACAATGATGGCGAAGACGTTCAAATTCCCGAATGCTCTTTTCCTCTGAGCGTCGATCGAACGATATCCATGTGGTCGATGTCAATGCTAAACCCGAGCAATGTCCGCAGACTAGCCATTACTCAACATCACCGACCTTCGGTTTCCAGGCTTTCCAGGCTAGTGAGCAATGGTTCGAGCGACGACGCACAGGATGTTTTAAACGCAGGATCCTTGTACCGATCGAACTCGCATCCTCGCGTATCTCTCGTGAAGCCTTTTCGTTGTTCTTCGTTGCCACACGTTGGTGACCTGGAGAATGTTCGAGTAGATTCTGATCTAAAAAATCACGGATGTAGAACCAGGGGTGAAACTAGCGCAGATGACTCAAATCACGCCCTGAGCTCAGAGGCGTTACTAGAACGAGAGGATACACCAAATACAACCTTAGCAACATTGCAGCAAAGGGTTGAAAACCTGCGAGCACATCCATCCAATCTTAATTTTGTGAGAAGGGGTAAAGGGGATGACCCACCATGGGATTCCCTGGCCACGCCCAGGTACCGCCGGAAACACTCCCTTAATGTGGCCCTGACCAATGAGGCCAATAGGATACCCATGCCATCAGACTCTGGCATAAGATTAGGTGCACACACCCCACTCTTTTACAGCAAGCAGGAGCAGGCACACGAGAACAAAATGACAAGTACAGTGCACGAGACCAACACACCAGAAACTTCACTCAGTCCAAACAAAACAAGCAAACTGTTGGCAAAGAGATCTGAATCCTTGCCTACTTCTCAAAAACCTGATCTATCACATGTCACTCGTCCAATCTCAGAGAGGGGAAGCAAGGAAGGCGTAGCAAGGCAACTAGACTTCAAAGATGACATGGCCGTGGATTTGAGTGACAGCAATCAGGCACCACGCAAAGACAAGATTAAGAGATTCTGGACAATCTTGTACAAGAAACGACCAAAGTTAAGGGTGCCAACGGCACAATGTGATGATTCAGTAAGAGAAATTGACAATGATATTAGAAGTGCTGAGAGGAGTTCCTTAAGTGTCTTGGATTCGGATACTCCAAATGGAGTAAACGTTGCAGGAAATCGCCGTTGTGGCTTTAGCGATAGTTTTTCAGCTACACATGATAAAATATCAGGGATCCCATCAAGCAAGGATAACCACAGGACAGTGCCAAGTCAAATGCAAAGCAAGCAAGGTAGGTCAAATTGTAGGTGACTGATCAAGGTGTGGATTCTCTTTACATTCTTTGTAACCATAATTTTTGAAGCATGAGGATTGTGAGAATTAGAGGTCCTGGTCATTTCAAGAAAACAAAATGGACATGAAAAAGATAAATGCTCAAAGAACATGCTACAGAAAGTATGGTACTATGGTAATCATGAAAATTAATATATTGGTGAAGAAAGTGAAATGTAGTCTGTAGTGAAAGACTTACTTGTCTGGTGCAAAGTCATTTCTACTAGAAAGAGTTATAAACATCATGTGATTCAAAGGAAATTATCCCCTTTGCCCAACCCCTCAACCAGCCTAGGGCCAAGTGAAAATAACTTAAGTTGCAATATGAATACTGTCACTGTAGCTGAACTTCTTGCTTCATTAAGATTTCTCAAACTAATTTAGTAATTCATCAAGTTTAAACAAAGAAATTTTGAAATTGTCTCGGTGTTTGGATACATGTATATGATCTTAATTAGCATACATTTTTACAATTTTATTTCTTCCTTTCCCTCAAAATTCATCAAAAATTTGCTGCTTCATGCCATATTTTCATCTTTCCTCTCGGCGTTTGGAAATCATTTTTTTTCTCGATACTATAGGGATTATTAGAAGATTAATATTCTTTGCAAATTAGAAGGTTATGCTCCTGATGATTAGACAATGTCTTGTCCAACTTGTCATACAAAGTCATTGTGTATTTGATCAGCACCTTAATTAATTAAGTTAACGCTTGACTGCTTGTAACAATTTGGACTGCTAATACTTGCAGCTTTTGTTATACTTACTCTGGGTTTGCAACCCAGCTGGTCATTTCCTGTTTTTGTCAACTAACAGAGAGTAGTAGGCATCAATAAAACAATACTGCCTTTCCTACATGAGCCTGACATTCTCATGACAGTGTGCCAAAGTGAACCTTATTTAAATTGCAAGGAGTTGCAAAGTCATCATTGATCAGCAGTGAAATTGTTCTTGCTTTTTTTCTGTAGATTGTCTATCATTCTACTGAGGAGAATTCGATCTTCAATCACAGTATTCTTTCTGAGATGATGAATAAAATTTTATGAGTCCATTCCTTTGTAGTATACATGAACCTACCTTTTGAATTTTGTTTATAAAAGAAAAGACATTTTCACATACTGTACAAGTACATGTACACACAGTCCCCACTACAGTGTGTTTGCATAAATTATGGATTGAGTCTATAAAAGATATTTGAGAAACCAAGGATGAATCACTGCTAGAGTAACTTTTTTTCAGTGTACTTCCTGCAAGCTGTGTAACTTAATAGCTTTTTTTTTTCATTTGTGGACAGTGAATACCCTAGTTTTCTTGTAAGAATGTGTGTGCTAAAATTCTCAGATAACTACAGCTGAGGTATTGATCACATGTACGAAGGGAATTCATTATATTTGATTATTGCAATAAACAAATTATTTTGATTTCTTTCTCTTCCTTACAGTATTTCTAAAAGAAATAGAAAACATTCTCCATGTCCCTATCAGGTTACATATTATAGAGTCTCTGTGTGAAAGTTCCAAGGATTTTTAAAAAAAAAAAAAAAAAGCCTTGTAAACTCTCAACTTTATATGGGTTGTGTTCAGGACTACAGAATTTCATGTTCTGCTTAACTTTAATTTTGTGTTTGCTCCTGTATATAACTTAATGGAAACTCAAAACTATTTCTTAAATTTTATTTTCTAATGGTGCAAAGTACTTTCTCTTGCCATTAAATTTCATTTTTGTGGTTGGATAGTTACATATAAAGTATTAGTTTCATGAAACTAATTTTTTTCTTTTACACAATGAAGAAACGCTTTTTGTGACCTTGCCATTATTTGAAGTTCAATTTTTAATTTTTATTAAAAAGTTAAACTAGATACTGTTAATCGCAATGTCTGTAACTCTGAAATTTTTTTAACTTTATTGAATTCTGATGCATTAAGTTAGTTTTTAGTCACAGCTTGGTGCCAAAAGCTGTCTTTGAGTCACTCCTAGCAAAATATTTTACTTTCCATGTTGGAGAGACTTCAAAAATGAAAATTTTACCCTTGATAATATTATTGATAACTTGGTGTTCATGAAAAACAAGGGAAGCTTTAACAATTTTAGGGCAAGAAGTTGTAGTAAGTCATAAATTTTTTTTCCTTTGTGAACTAATGTCTTACATGTATTTTTTACATTTTTAATAATTAACTATTTTTCTAATGTATGTAGTTCCTGTTTTGCACTGATTTGTTATTTTGAAAACCACTTAGCTTACCATGATCAATCCATGTCCTGTTTTCATTTTGTTCTGATTAAAAGCATTCTATGTTATACTTTGTAATTTATTAAATTTTGTTCATGAATATGAAGTCCTTCTTACGGTAGTCATGTTGAAAAGACATTTTGTAGATAACACATGATTTTCTGTGACAATAGACAGTCTTGCATTTAGAAAATTGATTGCACTCTCCAGCGCACGAATTCAAATTTATTAAATTTCTTTTACTGGAGTCATTTAATCAGGATGACTGCTCAAAAGTTTCAATCTACACCAGCTTCAAGAGTTCTGTTACCTTCTTTAAGACAGTGGCCTAGAGAGATTTAGATTTTATAACCATTTCACAACGTTTTTCAGTTTATAGCAAGGCTATGAATTTTGTTGTGGTTGTCATTGAAGTTCACATCAAGCAAATTTGTGTTTTGACCTGGGAAAAAACCTGAAGTCATTATTTACTGTTTAAACTGGTGCACTGTACCATTATTTGTTTGAAGCTACTAGTATTCATATGTAAATTGCTGATGCAAAATTGTTGTCTACTTTTTAGTAACAGTGTTTCATAATAATGACAGTTTCATTTTATCCCCTCCATTCATAATCTCACTGTGCGTTCTAACTGTTAATTGATGAGATCTCAGTGTGTGACCATATTCAAAAAAATGCTACCTGTACATGAATGGAGACACAATCGTTTCCAATAATATGCACCACACAAGGTGGTTCAAACTTTACATGCAAGTTTGTACTGTTGTGCATAAAACGTCACTGTGTGGTTGTTCAAATGAAAGATACTGAGCCATACTTTCATCCAGCAATGTTTGTTTTTCCAATTTTAAAGGAGCTACGTCTCGGTTTGTGCATCCTGAAAAGTTTAGCCTGAATTGGTCAAGTCCCTTGTTTGTAATCTGTGATAATCTTCTCCATCCAGCTTACTCCGTAATTTATGGTTTATTATTATCACTTTGTTATTTTTCTACATGTATCTTAGTAAAGTTCTATTTTCAGGCTTCCTAGAGGTAATTTTGTACATGGCCAAACTAATTCAAAATATTGTGATTCCTTTAAGTTTTTGCAAAATGAAGTTTGAATTTGTTTTCTTTCTGTTTTGAACTTGACACTTCTTGTACTAGGAGTGAAAGGGTTGAGTATTTGTGTGTGTAATAAGAAATTGTTGAGAGTTTTTAGTTGCTACGTTTTTGCTTTACAACATCTTTAGCTTGGTATGTGCATATCCCTTTAACTATGTACAGTTTGCTGTTGACCAATCAAAGGTGCTTGTCTGGATTTAAGTCCAAATTTACGTGACAAGATATTGGAATTTTTGACATTTCTGTCAGTACTGGAATCCCAGATGCCTCCGGGAACGTGAGAAGTCTACGTCTGAGGGGGCTTGTCAGAATGCCAATAATGATATCTTCGGGTATCTTGTTTTGTTGTTGAGGTTTTTATCTTCTGCTGATCAACAAAGCAGGAAGCAAGAACACATTCTGGGGGTTCTTTCCTTAAAAGCACAAGTGCCAATGAAGAGAAAATATTGGCTTTACTGAAGCTATTCATCTTGTCAAAACATTGTTCCACTGATCAGACTCAGTATTAGTGTTTTATTGTGTTTCAACAAATCAAAATTGAAACCAGGTTTAACAGAAGCAAAAGCTACCCAATTCCATTGTATGGATGAACATCAGGTCAGGTGTCAGTGTGAAATCAATGCTAAATGCATTAGCAGTAATACAAATACCAATTATATTAGGTCATGACATATCTTGTGAAATAAGGACAGCTAAACCCCTCAGGTTTCAAATATCACACATGGAGCGGATAGCACAGGTCTTTCTCCTAACATCTAAGAGGTGAACTTTCATAATTTTCACTCCTCAACCTAGTAACTTCTGGGAATGGTGTCTTTCTTGAATCAAGACTACATTGACTTTTTGATCCTCAAAACCAAGCAGTTGGGTATTTCAAACATGTGGTGTGGATCAAAGAAGTCTTATGTCCTCAATCGATCCTGCACAGAGCTTTCACAATCCTCAGCAAAAGAAAGGAGAGGTTCAAACCCATTCTGTTTTTCCATACCCTTGTCTTATTTTAACCTACTGGAGAATGATTTCAAAGGTGAGGAATTTCATTGTTTCCTTTCCTCTTGTACAAATGTACTACATTGTTTCCAACTGATAGTGCTATGACCATGTCCGACCATGTTTTATACAAGAATGTGCAGAGCTTTGTGACAATAGTTAAGCTGGATTGAGGGATTTGCTTGTTGTGGGGTACATGTAAATACATGAGATAATGAGAAGAATCTTAGATTTTTTTGATCTCCAGAATCATGTTATTTCACAAGAGTCACACATGCGTATGACTGACTGTAGCTCCCTGCTGTGGCAGACTAAGCTAGAGAACTGTAGTTTAATATCATATTGACCCATTATTTATCATGCAGTGATGTTATGTTGCCTAAAGAAATATACCAAGACAAATATTGAAGAGTTATAAATATAAAATGTTGCTCGCACACAAATCACCAACTGGTACAAATGAAGTTACCTTTCTTCAGGTTGTCTGTGTTATTGTGTAAATGTTAAATTCCTCGGTAGATGTAGATAAACGTTTATTTTCATTTATTATTTATGTTTCTTCCCAAGGGAATAAATTGAATACATTTTTCATCTACCTGAATTCAAGCTTCACTGCAGATTAGCATCTTAGAATTTGCATGTCAGTTACTCAGTTAAGAATTTGAACTTTCTTGTGACTTTATGTGAGTGTACATCTTTGGAATTTTTAAAAATAGGTAAAACTAAGGAACAGAAATTTGACTTTTTTTACAATGATGACCCAGATTTTCTGCCAATTGAAATGATATAACTTACTTGAGATTGGGAATCTTTTTTTTTTTTCTATGAGGCAGTACATAGTAATATTTTGATTCATGGTCTTAAAATTTGCCACATACTGGTAGGTTTGTGTACTAACATATGTCTATTTTGGGACTTTTAGCCTTGGTGGGTCTGTACAGGTCCGAAGTCTCATATGTACAGAATATATTACTGTATAAATAAACACAGTATTCCCCAACTAATTGACAATGTTGATAGATATGTTCCATCTTTGCCTTCACCCTTGAGTGCGATTCAGTGAATTCCAAGATGTTTCAACTCAACACTGTTTGAATTTTATAGATTCAAGCTTTGTTCGTAGCAGAAAAGAAATTTGAATAGTCAACAGTAAAGATTCGATGTACTGGTAGTTCATTTGATTTGGTTGTGGGGAGATCCAAAAATCATATATGGTAATCTAATACAGGAAGTTGGAATCCCTAGCCTGGGGTTTTCCTTCCCTTAAAGCACAGCAAGCTACCATTAAATAAATCTTTCAGTTCCTTTTAGCTCTGTTTAAGTATGAGCAAGATATAGATGGAAGTAATTTAGAAACAGTGTTTACTACTGGTCAAAACAGCTATTCAGTCCTTACTCTCTTTCATCCATGTATTTTTAATGTTATTTTTGAGAATCTGGTGTTAAAAATTGGAATGGTGACTTCTTTACTTTGGTTACCAGTGTTTGCGTGACAGCATTGATTGATAAATGTGTTATTCTTGAAGAAATTGTCATTCACATTTTGTAGTTGGAAGTTGCAGCGGTTTCTTAGTGCACACATTTTGCCAAGATTCTCATCCTTAGTTTCAGTAGTAACACTTAAGCTTGTGGTAAATAAAGAGCTGTAACGTTTGTGAGACTAAAAAGGAAGTCAGAGTGTGCTTGGGGTTTATTTACTGTGACCCTTTCAGCTCAAGGCAGGATTTAAAACTTCCTCAGGGCCCCAAACATAGCAACACAATGGCTTGTTATGGAGCGTATATGGTGGTCCGGATGGATGTGTTTATACGCTGGAATATAATTTTTTAAGATCATTTTTTTGTGTGTGTCAAAGATGGGTAAGGTCCTGTTTAGTGTTTAGAAGATTTTTTAATTATGTCACCATTTACTCACCATGACTGCATGCATAACAAAGAATCAGTGATGAAATAAGTTGTAATGCGTTATTGTTTATCAGCTGGGAATGGGATTGTCAGAAACATGCTATGAGTTTTAAACTCATAAAATATTTTGTTTTGCAATCGATATATCCATTCGCTGTTGCTGAATCTGTATATACCTGTGAATTGAGAAATTTGTATAATTGTTATTGAAAATTTAGTTTGTAAACAAGTATCTCAGTAGAGCAAAATGTTCATGGCCTGTGTTGTGTTGAAGGTCTTGAATTTATCAGGCAAGAACACATTTTAGCAGTTTAGCTAACTTGTTTTGCAATCACTATATCCATTTGCTGTTGCTGAATCTGTATATACCTGTGAACTGAGAGAATTGTGTAATAATTATTGAAAATTTAATTTGTAAACAAGTGTCATGTTAGAGCAAAATGTTCATGGCGTTTGTTGTGTCGAGGGTCTTGAATTTATCAGACAAGAACACATTTTAGCAGTTGAATTAACTTGTTGAGCATTGTGAAGGAAGATTTATGTGAATTTGATTTTGGGGTTTCCATCCTCATACTGTTAGTATTACAAATATTCATATTTTGGTTGCATACTGAAGTATTTGCTTATTCAATCTTTTATTTTGCATTTGTCTTAGAATTTTCTGGAGTTGATACCACTCCTATAGGAAGACCAAGTTTCTCTTACAGTGGTAAGATATTTTGAGGGCTTTGTTATAGCATTATGCATGAAATATGTAAAACCAATGCCTCTGTAAACCTGTTTGGAGGGGGGTAAGTTTTTTTGGCGGAAAGGTCTGTTTGATCAGTTATTTTGAGGTTCATGGCTAAAGGGCTAGTGCTGTGAACTCTGGATCCAGTGCTCTGTGTACATAGGCACTGTGCTGTGTTTTGGTCTTCGGCAAGATACTAAGGTCTTGTCTGCCTTACATGTGTACGTCACACAGGAACACAACTAGGTGCCAAAGATTTGTTGAGGCCTCAACAGAATGCGAGTAGGAGCGGGGAAAAACCTGTAGTGGACTACCATCCCTTCCGGGGAAGGTAGCAATACTCTTAGTTTCCTGTTATTGTGGTCAAGTTCTTAATGCCATTTTTTGAGCCATGCCCTTTCATTAATTTTACAACCACGTAAAATTTCAACTGCAATTTTTCCTACATATTTAACCTGCCAAAAAAATGCTTTTGCCAAACTTGGCCCAAATGTTTCTTTCTCGCTTCTTTATTGGTGCATTCTTATCTCTCTCTCTCAATTTGCATTGTCTCTTCATTGTCTATATCTTCGTCCTTCCGCCGGAAACATTGTTGTTTGAAGATAACACTGCATTTTAGAGTTCTTGTTTTCCAATAATCTTGTTACAAATTCCCGTTAGATCCATATTGATGACTCAAGTGCACATGTGTTTTAGACCTTGAGCTTACTCGAGAACTTTCCTGCACCAGACATGACAACATTAAACATTCAGTTCTTAGCCGCAGGCTTAATGCATGACTGAGTTCTTAATAGTAATTATTCTAATTTATGCAGTAGAGCAACAAACATCAACTTGTATGCCGTAAATCGATTCGCCGAAACCACTGGCATACACATTTAGCGTTTTCTCGAACTTTCTGATACATACTCATTCGAAAAGCCTGTAAAAAGAATCTTCGTTGTCGTTTATTGAGGCACCAGAAAGAAAGCATAAGTTTTTAGAAGTTTGACTGAGTGTTGACTTAAGAAATCTGTAGATTTATACGTGATTCCTGTTGCCATTGTTTTACTCGCCATTGTAAGTAGGAACGCCCTTGTTCCTAACGTAGTCTCGTCAAAATATTGTTCCTTCACTCATAACATAATACTTACGCGCCGTCAGTAGGATTTAAGTCTTTTTGTTCGGCGAATTGACGCATTCACCTTATTGACATGAAAACAATCCGATATTTGTTTTTCGTGACTAAAGAAATTTCTAGTCGGATTAGATTATAGTCGGGGCATCGACTTTTATGATTTGCTACCCACCTTTCGTCGCTTATGTTTAGTTCGCTACGAAGTAAACAGCAAGCACTTTGTAAAACTCAAGGACATCTCTTTCTTCAATGCATGTTCTGGTTGTGCCGGTTCCACGGCACATAACTCTCCGTCATCGTAGTAAGTATATTTGTCAAATGTTTGGTCTCTTGAAACGTTTCTTTTTTTTCAAACAGCAATTATGTTTATTCTTGTTGAATTTAAATCAGGTATTAGTATCGAGACTTTCTTTTGGGGTTGTATTTCTAACTTTCGGAGCACAATTTTTTTTTTCGCTTTAAATGTGTCGTTTCGTGATCTTTTTGCTAGAAATTTGCCGTGTTCCAACTCGCCTTTGCAATATTTTGCTTTGTACCCGTTGGAGCGAAAAACTGTTTTCAAGATTTTTCGCACTAAAATAAAAATTTTCACGAACCCAGCTTAGCGTGGAGCGAAATCACTGACATCGTTCCTCATTACAATATTGTAAATTTATCAAAAATCACGCGAATGTTCTGTAGAGCTTTCGGGCACGCAACCTTGTCACGCTCGAAAAGTGATGCATTTGACATAACGTGACACAGCTCTGCTTCAGCTCGCAAAGCGCGTGACGTTTGCGTGGCAGCAAGCAATTAAGGTGTGAGAACTTTGTTTGGTCTTATTTGGACATCGCGTTGTTTTCCAATTTTTTATTAGTAATTTTGTGAAAACGCCGAGCGGTTCGTTGCTACATCAAACTACTCTAGCTACTTCTTGCGTGAAACAGCGTTGGGGACAAACGATGAAAATGTTTTGTTTCGTAGGTTATTTCAACCGAGGTATGTGGAGATAATCTTCTCACCGTTTGCAGTCATTTGCCGTAATTTTCTTTCGTGTGAAAATCTGGTTTTTAAGTCGGACAAAAATTTCTCTCATTACCCGACCCCTCAGTTTTATTGTTACTGAGCAAGGGGAATCTGTACGTTAATCACTATTGCAGACGGGAATTTAACTAAGACGTTAAAAAGAACTTTCATTGCAAAATCGCGTGCGTTTTCTGTGAAATTTGAATTCTTATGTAATTCGAAAGGAAACTGCCCACCGAAAAGATATACCGGCACCGCTCAAATCAATAGGATTATTTTAAATTTGTTTTTTTCGTTGGCGAGTAGATTAGAACGACCACTTAAATTGGCGAAATATTTTTTTTCATTAGAACCCGAACGTTTGATTCCAATGGGGCTCCAAAAATAAAGTGATTTTGTTTGACGGTTTTTCAAGTCTCACTCGTTATTTTCTAATAAAAGTGTCGAGCCAGGTGTTCATCACTTCAACATCATTTATATCTTTTCAGTTAATAACGATAGCCCTTTGATCTTCACAATGCCGATTCCATTATAAAATGGCTCGAGCAGACTAGATCAGCGTGGCGTCTAGACAAAGGCAGGCAGCAGGTTTTTATTTCGCGGTATCTTTCGGCGGCGCAAATCGCAACATATTTTTTTGCAGCACCGTCGGAAGTTCTTGGACCGCGCACCGCTCCTGGGGGCTTCTTGGTTGGGTCTTTTGGAGACACTTTGAAATAATTTTGTGGTGAATTCAAATGACACGGTTCTGTGGTCTTTAACACTTTGATATCTCTTGAGAGTTGATCAAGATTGTTTTTACTGAAACAAGCGCAGGTAGTGTTTTGTTAATTTATAGATGAATGCCCTCTTACTGAAATTATTTTTAGAGAGCATATGTCAAAAGAATTGCATTGGAACTAAACGAATCGTTTTCGTAGAGTTAAACGGATTGTGTTCCACGATGGGTTTTCTGTCGTTTATTGACTGCCATTTTATTATAAATATGATCTTGATTTTTATGCATAATCAAGGTATAATTTTCCAGCTTTTTGAGTTAGACTTAAATTTTGCCTCATGGTTAGTGCGCTCGACTCCGGATCGAGCGGTCAAGGTTCGAACCCTGGCCGGGGAACAATGTGTTGTGTTCTTGGGCAAGACACTTTACTCTCACAGTGCCTCTTTCCACCCAGGCGTACAAATGGGTACCGGCGAATTTAATGCTGGAGGTGACCCTGTGATGGACTAGCATCCCATCCAAGGGGGAATAGAAATACTCCTTGTCACTTCATGCTACAGAAACCGGGATAAGCTCCGGCCTGATTGGCCACTTGGTTCGTATGCAGACTTAACCTACCATACTTTGCCATTGTTGATTTATGTAAATACGTTTTTTTTTTTTTTTTAATTTAAGGGAGCATGAGAAAGAAAAGGCTCGTCAAGAAGATCTTATCACCGATCTTCAAATCTAGTTCCCAAGAGGAGGACATGAGCAACCAGGCCTCAAGTCCAACAGGCGAGGTTCCTCAGAGCCCGGACGTGGTTGACTCTAACGTCCCAGACCTCTCTCAGCGCCTGATTGATATTGACGCCTCGCTATTTGCGCGGGAAATCACGCTTATTGACAAAGAACTGTTTATCAGAATACCTTGGCCGGAGCTGGCAAACTGTGGCTGGATGACTAAAGACAAGGTAAAGGAGAATCGTCAAGATCTATCTTGTTTTACTTTATATGATTCAATTTGGCGTCCGGGCGCTAATTACTGTTGGTAGCTTAAGGCAGGACGCTTTTTGGAGAGGGCACTTTGGCTGTGGTCTAAGAAAAATTACGAGGAGCCCAAAGGTTCCTAATCATGAAATCCTGGGTTTGAGCACATAAGCTTGTATGAAAAAAGCAAGATATTTCCGTCCGCCCAAAGGCAAGAGATAGTCGCCTGTGGCACCCGCGCGCTTCTAGAGGTTAGCCCTGGCACTTATTAGGGATGGGGTGCCTAATTCAGCTAATGTTCTCTGCTAACAAAGATAATAATTACCTATTTCTGCATCACAAGCAATGTGCCGATTGATAATATTTGTAATTATTTTTTTTGTTTGTATTTCAGTACGTGACTTCACCTAACGTTATGGCGATGGTGGAGTTTTTTAATCGCGTTGCACTTCTTGCGGCATCTGAAATTTTATCTCAGGACACGCCCAGTGGACGAGCTAGAGCGATCTCTAAAGTCATCCAGGTATTTAAAACTATTTACAGCCCTTGTTAGTACTCTGTGAATTACCCTTACACCATATAATTGCAACTGCAAGGGCAACATTTTCACTGATTACAGTACAGTGAAGCCTCCCGCAAGCGGATATTTTTCGAACCAGTTAGTATTTGTTTGGCGACACGTTATGGAAATAAATGCTGCTGAATCCTCGTTAATGAATTAGATGCGTTTTACTTAAGACTAAGTTACGTAGTTTTATAATGCAGCTTGTTTTTGGGTTATTCTAGTATTGTTACTCGGCCAATGCGGACCTTGGTATACTACAGGTGTGCTCATCCCTTTGAGATGTTAAGAGAAATATTGAGTTGTATCATTAAGCAAGCGGATCTTGGTGTCATTCTCGTGTTCTGAAGTTTTCTTTGCGGCATTTTCCTTTCCAGATTGCTGATAAGTGTCATCTCTTAGGAAACTTCAATTCTCTCAAGGCTCTGTTGGCTGGTCTCCAGTCCACTCCTGTCTACAGACTGAAAGAGACCTGGAAAGAAGTCCCTTCAAAGAGGAAAAAGTAAGCCACGTTTCTCGTTTGACAATCTACTTTCTAAGGAGAGTGAGGAGAGGAGGTAATTTGTGACACCATCGTATTGTTCGGTGGAGCGGGGTTGAGGTGGGGGGGTGGGGGGGGGGGTAGGGAGTAGGGGCACAGCTCAGTGCGGTTCAGGGAAGTGAGAAAGGGCTGCAGTTCCTAGTCTAGATTATCATTTTGGGTCTTATCTTTGGTTATCATTTTTCAACGCATATTTATCTTTATCACCGTCCATTTGTTTACAGGAAGTTTCGCGATTTGTCAATCCTCATGGGAGAAAGTGACAATTTCTCATTGTACCGCTCAGAACTGTCCGCCTGTTTGGAAAATGGTCCGTGTTTACCATTCCTTGGGAATTTCTTGACTGAAATTGCTCAAACGCACACATACCTGGCTTGCAAAAGAAAGAAATTAATCAAAGGAGGAAAACAGTCTCCGTTGATGGGGCGAAACGACAAACTTGATAGGACAGACGGAACCATAATGAACGGTGCAACTCCAAAACGTAACGGCATGACCGAGAATGGCGTGACACCAGACTGGCAAACGTCACCGCGTGACAAGGAAAATGTCACGCACGAGAAAAGCGAGAAGCGGACTGCGAAAGTAAAGCGGACGCCATCACGAAGCAAACTGTGGAGATTTCACAATCGTCAGAGCATAAACGACAGTGGTGTTATGTTGAATCGCAGCAGGAACAGCAGCACAGAGGTGTTGGACATTCCTGATGGAGATCTACGCAAAGGTCTCACTTCGAGCTCAGATTCTGTGATCACGAGCTCAAGTTCGCTCAATGAGAGCCCTCGTAACGCGACCAGCGGTAACTCGCGCACGCCCAGTAGACCGCCGCTGCTGAGGAGACTTTCTGAAACGTCGACAAATCACAACGGGATCTCGTTTTTGATGAAGCCGAAGAGACGACTGTCGGAGACTAAAACGGGCGAGAGTCGGCGCTCGTTTCTCAAAGGACTTGTTCGTCGGACGCCGAGTAGTCAGTCCGTGAAGGAAGGCAGAGTGTCGCGGGGATCGTCTTCGGAAAAGCTCACGGTCAGCCTCAGCACACTGTCGGTCACAGAGAACTTGAACAATTTAAAATTCAAAGATCTGGCCAAATCACAGAGTAGTCCATCGGTCAAGGAGGGGGGGAGGCTGTCCCCTGAGCTCAGCCCAGGTCCCCTCGACAGATCACCTGATATCCAGGTGAAGCTCTCGTCGAGTAACAATTCTTTCGTGGAGGACACGCCGAACACCAGCAGTCACGCGTTACAATCAGGTAAATCAAAGGTTTCACCACAATTTTATGGCTAGTGGCTGATTTTGACTGGCTTTGTCTTGTGACTAGTTGTTAGTTCGGACTGTTCACAGGCTATATTTATCTACCCGAAACCCCAGTGTTGCTGATCGAAGCACTCGTGTATCGTATTTTACATATTTAGGTGACGTTTGTTTTCTTCCCATCAAGGTTTGCTTTCATCTTAGGGAAAAAGGGCGGTGAAGAAAAGTTGGAAAAGTTAAACGTTGTCATGATCCCTGGCTTCCCTGTTTTTCCCAGGATCCCCGGTGATAATTTACTTTAACCTTCCCACAGTCATTAAAATTTAATTTTAGATCTCAGGGTTATAAATCCAGTGATGCGTTTCTAAATTTTCTTTTTTTCTGTGTTTGTAGGCACGGAGAAACAGTTGTGGGTTTACCAGATCGCTTCAATCCAATACGACTTTGTCAGTCGTCCATTCGTCCGCCATTTCCTTCTGAACGCTTCGTTTAACTCTGAGGAAGACAACTACAGGCTCTCGCTAAAACGGGAAA
>Ga0126339_10000015_pt1 | contig 51831 bp, 26 predicted proteins | sample OrbTmetagenome_2_FD_92532 | JGI IMG/M metagenome (GOLD analysis project Ga0126339, IMG submission 92532) | Coral microbial communities from Petempiche,Puerto Morelos, Mexico - Orbicella T R C metagenome | ecosystem: Host-associated > Invertebrates > Cnidaria > Coral | place: Petempiche,Puerto...
CGCGCGCCAACAGGCTCTCCGCCGTGTGCCCATCCTCATTCATCAGGAATGCGGCGAAGTCCATCGGATCGCGCACGCGCACGCACCCGGAACTGAAGGTGCGTTGCGAGCGGGCGAACAAGCCTCGGCTTGGTGTGCTGTGCAAATAGACGTCGTGGCTGTTGGGGAAGAGGAACTTGATGCGCCCCAGGGCATTGGCACCGCCCGGGGCCTGGCGCAGGCGCAGCGCGCGGATATCGATGTCCTCGGCGGTCCAGTCGATGGTGGTCGGGTCCAGCACCTCGGAGTCGCGATCCCAGCCGCTGTAGACCGTGAAGCCGCTGCGGACGAGATACTCGGGGTCCTGTCGCACCTTGGGCAGGATATCCTTTTGGGCGATGGTGGTCGGCACCGTCCAGGTCGGATTAAGGACCATCATGGTGATGGCGCTGGTCAACTCGGGTGTGGGCCGATCATGCCGGCCGACGATGACATCGGTGCGGAAGGTGGTGATCCCGTTCTCGCGCCCTTCCAAATGGGCACCGGCAATGTTGACCTCCACGGACCGTCCGACCGGGGCTGGCGGCATCTCGCGCAGTCGCTTGAGGTTCAAGGCCATCTGCCGCAGGCGCTGGTCCACCGGCATGGCCAGGGCCGCGCGGGTGCGCGGGCCGATCTTGGCGTCCACGCTTAAGCCGTGGCGCGCCTGGAAGCGGCGGACCGAGTCCGCCAAGGGGGCATCATATAGGGTCGCGGTGACCAGCGTGGGACCGGTGTGGTCACCGGTGGCGGCGAGGCGCGCGCGCACCAGGGCGACATCGGGATGCACCGCGCCGGGCTCCAGCTTGGGTCCCGATGCCGGCGGCATCGGCCAGCCGCCCGCCCGCGCCAGCGCGTCATAGGTCAGCACCGCGCGCCTCAGCCGGGCCTGGCGGTCTTCGTCGCTGACCAAACGGAACAGCCGGCCGGGTCGATCCGCGGTCGGGTCGTCCTGAGCAATCTCCGCGAGGGCTGCGTCCATGCCCCAGGGATTGGTGACGGCTCCCTTGCGCCCGAGGGAACCGGTCGCCCGTTGGGCATAGTCGGTCAATGCCGCGGTCAAGGCCACGTCCAGACGCGCGCGACCGGCGGGGTCCGTGGCCCTGTTCGCCGTCATCGAAGGCGGTGCCACATCCCTAAAGCCATCCACCCAGGCCGTCGCCAGCAGGGCGTACACCTGACGGCCACGCGCCGTCAGGCCGTTGGCGTCGGTCCAGGCGGGCGCATGGTCGCGTTGACGATAGAAGTCGCGCACCACGCCAGCCGTTCGCGGGTCGAGCCGGGCCGGGCCCTGTTGCACCAAGGCTTGAAGCGCGGTCTGAGTCGCGGTCTGGGCCGTGTTCTGGTCCGCCGCCGCGCCATCGGGCATCGAGAGTCCCAAAACTCGCTGCCCGTCGGCGGTTTCGACCGTGACGCAGCCCCCAAGCAGCGCCGCCACAACCAGGACCGCCACGCTCGCGCTGATGCGCCGCTTGGTGAGGTCATGCCCGCTGGCGGCGTGCCACCGCCGGGACGGCGTCGTCTGACCCGGTGTCGTCCCATCCATCGTCATCTGCATGATGTCCTCGCCCACGGCGAGCCCGCGCGACCTGTGCGGTCCACGGGGCCTCACGCCTGCCCTGACCCGCGTCTCGGGTCACCCCAAACCGGTGTCGCGCGGTCCCCGGAACGGGCATCGGAGGACGGCGGTCCCCCTCCGCGCCACGCGGGTGGTCCGCCCTGGGGATCATGCGACACACTCCACCCCTCGATGCGCCCGCAGGGCATCATCGAGAGCCGGACTGAGGTTGAAATGGTACCGAGTCGATGCCGATTTATCGAGAGATGAGAATCGCTTGGCATGCCTCGGGAAGGGGCTGTGGCGCGGGCGCAACGCTATCCGGTGCGGATTCGCCACTATTGGCCGCCCGCGCGACCGCCTGAGCGGCACGATGCGCCTTAGCCGCGAGCCAGCGGGTCATCTCTTCGCCCCACCAGACAAGTGTTTCCTCTTCGCAGCCGGCTCCGGGGGGCGGCGGTGCCTGAGGTTCGCAAGCAGCGCTGTCCACCGGGCAAGAGAGACGGATGTGCAGATGCGAGTCGTGCCCGTACCACGGGCGGACCTTGCGCAGCCAGCCCGCGTTGCGGTCGTCGTCGGGGGGGTAGGCGGCACAGAGGCTGGCCTTGATGGCCGGGTTGACGAACAGCCGCGTGACACGCGGGTCCAGGGCGGCGGCGCGCACCAGGGCGGCCTGCGCGGGACGCCACACGGTGGGGTCCACGGTGTTGGCACCCGGACGCACGTAGGAGATGGCGGTGGGTCGGCGTCGCTCCGCGTCGCTCAGACGCTGCCCCGGCGGCAGCAGCCGCAGCCAGATATCCACGTCCAAGCCCGCCTCGTGGCTCGCATGGCCATAGCTCATGGGGCCGCCCCGGGGCTGCGACAGGTCGCCCACCAGAAGCGTTCCCACCCCCGTGGCGTCGGCCCAGGCGCCCAGGTCCTGGACCATCTGGATCAGGATGGGATGCCCGAAATAGCGCAAGCGCTGGGGACGCAGCACGGTGTAGCCGGGACCATCCAGGGGCAGGGCCACGGCGCCTTGGATGCAGCCGTGGGTATAGCCGCCGACCACCTGGGGCCGGCCGTTCGCGGGGGTGGTGACCTTGGCCCAGGCGACGTCCGGGGCCGGCTTCAGCGGCGCGTCGGGTTTGCGCTCGGGCACCGGCGCGGCGGCGCCTAGGGTGATGGTCAGGACGGCGGCCAGGAGGATCCGGATGCCCAGTCCAGATGCGCGCATGTGACCGCCCCCTCATCCGCGTGGATCGGCTCTTCTCTCAAGCCGGTTACTTCAGCCAGATGTCGACCGTTTCCGAGCGTCCTTCGGCGTCAATCACCGTGACCCGCGCCGCGCCACGGCCGTCTGGGGTCCACTGGGCGCCCCGGCGCCAGGGAGCGCTGGATAGAGGCCGGCCGTTCGCCAGCCAGGCATAGGGACGACGCCCGCCGCTCGCCTCCAGGACCAGCCCCAAGCGCGCTTGATCCCAATCCATGGTGGCCCCATCGGGCGGGAAACGCAAGATCAAGGGGGGGAGGCCATCCGATCCGGTGATCGACACAGGCGGTGCGCCGGCCGTCCGCAGGCGACGCAGGGGCGGGGCCAGTTCTGAGGTGCGGAGCGCCGTCAGCACCCCACGCGGCGGCGGGCCGGGCAGCGCGTGCGCGGGCGGCGGGAGCAGGTCGAACAGGCGGCGCATCAGGGGTGCCGCGGTGTCGCGGCCGATGCGCCCGGGCACCGGGGTGCCGTCGGCCCGGCCCACCCATACCCCCACGACATGCGCGCCGTCCATGCCCAGCGCCCAGGCATCGCGGAAGCCATACGATGTTCCGGTCTTGAACGCCACCGTCCGGCCGCCGCGGGTGGCGTCATCGGGGGCGAAACCGGCGGCGGGGGGCGCCTGGGCGAGGATGTCCACAATCTGCCAGGCGGCGGCCGGCGACAGGATCCGCGCGGGCGGCGGGGCCGTGGTGTCGTCGGGACGGGGCGTCGCGTGCACGGTCCGGCGCACCCCGCCGCTGGCCAGGGTGGCATAGAGGCCCACCATCTCCTCCAGGGTAACGCCCAGCCCGCCCAGGGCCAGGGGCAGGCCCGGCCGGCCCAGGCCACCCCGCCGGCGCGGCTCCAGGCCGGCGGCGCGCAGGCGGGCGGCGAAGCGCATCGGCCCCACCTGGTCCAGCACCGCGACCGCCGGCACGTTGAGCGAACGGCGCAGGGCCGCGGCAGCGGTCACCTCGCCATGATGGGCGAAGCCGAAGTTGCCGGGGGAATAGCCTTGGCCGAACTGGGTGGGGCGGTCGTCGATCTCCGTCAGGGGATGCAGGATGCCGTCCTCGAAGGCCATGCCGTAGATCAGCGGTTTCAGCGCCGAACCGGGCGAGCGCGGCGCCCGGGTCATGTCCACGGCCCCCTGTCGGGTGGCGTCCAACAGGTCCGGGGAGCCCACCCAGGCGCGCGCGGCGCCTGTCCGCGCCTCGACAATCAGGGCCGCCACGGACAGGCGCGGGTCCTCCAGGCGGCTGGCGTGCGCGGTGACCAGGGCCTCGACCTTGGCTTGAAGCGTGGCGTCCAGGGTGGTGGTCAACACCGGGCCGGCTTCGGGCGGCGCGGCGCGCACCAACCGGCCGGCCAGATGCGGGGCGCGAAAGGGCAGGGGCCGCCGTGTCGTGGGCAGCGGTTCGGCCGCCGCCTCGGCGGCCTGGGTGGCGGTGAGCACGCCGGCCGCCACCATGCGGTCCAGCACCTTGGCGCGGGCGGCGCGCGCGGCCTCGGGGTGGCGGTCGGGGCGCAGGCCATTGGGGTTCTGCGGCAGCACCACCAGCAGCGCGGCCTGGCCGGGGGTGAGGCGGCGTGGCTCCTTACCCCACCAGGCCCAGGTGGCGGCGCGCGCGCCCTCCAGGTTGCCGCCGAAGGGGGCGAGCGTGAGGTAGGCGTCGAGCACGCCCTCGCGCCCTAGGCGGGCGGTGAGTTGCAAGGCGCGGCCCATCTCGATCAACTTCGACGGCAGGGTGCGTGGGCGCGGTTCCAGCAGGCGGGCGGTCTGCATGGTCAGGGTGGAGGCGCCGGAGACCACCCGGCCGTGCGCCAGCGCCTGACCGCCGGCGCGCAGCACGGCCAGCGGGTCCACGCCCGGGTGCCAGCGGAAGCGCCGGTCCTCGTAGGCCAGCAGCATGGACAGGTAGAGCGGGTCCACGTCGGCGGTGGTGGTGGGCAGGCGCCAGGTCTCGTCCGGGCTCAGGAAGGCGCGCAGCACCCGGCCGTCACGGTCGGTGACCGTCCAGGTGGGGGCAAGGCGCGACAGGTCGGGCGGGATCCAGGCGTCCAGGGCCAGGGCCAGCGCGCCGGTGGCGGCCATCGCCACCAAGCCGCCCAGGACCAGGCGCCGCGCATGGGACAGGATCGATCGGGGCACCGTCGAGGTCATACGGTTCGCCTGGTCGAGAGGGAGACGCCAGCCCCGATCGTGGCCCGCCCAAGGCGGCGGTTTCAAGGCGGTCTCATGCCTCGGTCATGATGGTGGTGTCGTCGAGCCCTCCGGGTCGCCCAGGTCGGTTCGGGTGTCGGCGCAGGCGTCGGGGTCGAGCGCCGCCGCCAGGTCCGGCGGCACGGTCGCCTCGCCCTCGGGGTCCAGCGTGCCCAGCAGCCGCAGGTCCTCGGTGAACGGGGTGTCGGCTGGTGTCTCCGGCGGTGGCAACGGCGCGGGCGGGGCCGCTCCACGCCCGCCGAAGGAGGGTAGGGGGGCCGGGCGGGTGGCCTCGGGGTTGCTCCGTCCCCGTTTCGGCGCATGGCCGAAGAACGCGCGGTAGCAGCGCGAGAAATGGGACGCCGAGGTAAAACCGCTGGCCACCGCCACCTGAAGGACGGTCAAGGGGGTTTGTTGCAGCAACGCCCGCGCGCGCCACAGTCGCAGCGACAGGTAGTAGCGGGCGGGCGTGGTGCGCATGTGCTTCTGGAACAGGCGTTCAAGCTGCCGGGCCGACACGCCCACGTCCGTCGCCAGATCGTCCAAGGTCAGGGGTGTTTCCAGGTTCGCTTCCATGCAGGCGATGGCCGCCAGGACCTTGGGCTGACTGACCCCGACGCGGTCGCGCAGGGCCAGGCGCTGCGGGTCGTCCGGATTGCGCACCCTGGTGTGAATCAGAGCATCCGCCACCGTCGCCGCCAGGTCGGTACCATGCTCGGCACGGATCAGGGCGATGGTCATGTCGAGGGCGGCGGCGCCGCCGGCACAGGTGAAACGATCGCCGTCGATCTCGAACAAGGTGGCCGTGATTTCCAGGTCCGGAAACTCCTCGGCGAAGCTTTCCATGTTCTCCCAATGCAGGGTGCAGCGCCGCCGGTCCAGCAGGCCGGCACGGGCCAGGACGAGGGCGCCGGTGCACAGGCCGCCCAGGGCCGCGCCGGTTCGTGCCTGGCGCCGCAGCCAGGCCAGCACGATGGAATCGCGAAAGCCCTCCATGCGCACGCCAGAGCAGACCACGATCGCGTCGGAGCGCGTGCCCGGTGCTTCCATGGACCGGTCGGGCAACACCTGGATCCCGTTGCTGGCGCGGGCCGGGTCACCGTCCATGGACAGCAGCGTCCAGGCGTACAGCGATCGTCCCGACAGGCGATTCGCCGTCCGCAGTGCCTCGACACAGGAGGTGAACGCCAGCATCGAGAACTGGGGCAAGAGCAGGAAGTGGAACAGGCGCAAGGCGCCAGGGCGGCCGGACTCGATCATGCCCGCCTCGTCACACCAAATCGGGACACCACATCCGGGGCGCCGCGTCATCGCTCGACCTCAATACGACAAGTTATCGTGTATCGGTGCGTGAGTGGAATGAATTTCGCGCGCCCGTGCCCATGATCGACTCGAGGCAGGTTGCGTGTTCGGTCCGGCTCGGCGGTTCGGTGTCGCCGGTCGTGCGTCATCGGCCGGTCACCATGAGAGCGTTGGGGCGAAATCGCCGCAACTGCAACCAAAGACTATGTCGTGGCCGTGAGGCTCCACGCAAGGGGTGTTCCCGCTGCCGTTCCGGTCCCGGGTTCATTGCCGATGGTTGATGACTCGGCGAAAGTCCGGGTTAAATGAGGGTGGATCGGGTCCTCTGCGGGAGGTCGACGGTGGCGCGGTATTCGCTTTGGTCGCTGGCACGCAACGCCCTGTCTCACCAGGAGGATTGGCCGCGCCAGTGGCGCAGCCCGGAGCCCGCCGAACACTACGACGTAGTCATTGTGGGCGGTGGTGGCCATGGCCTGGCCACGGCCTATTATCTGGCCAAGGAGCACGGCATCACCCGGGTCGCCGTGCTCGAGAAGGGGTGGCTGGGTGGCGGCAATACGGGCCGCAACACCACCATCGTCCGCTCCAACTATCTGTGGGACGAAAGCGCCGCGCTTTATGAAAAGAGCCTGACGTTGTGGGAGGGCCTGTCCAGGGATCTCAATTACAACGTCATGCTTAGCCAGCGCGGGGTTCTCAACCTGGCCCATACTCTCCCCGACGTCCGCGCCGGGCGCCGCCGCGCCGAGGCCAACCGGCTGAACGGCATCGACTCGGAGTGGCTGGAGCCCGCGCGCATCGCCCGGATCTGCCCCATCCTCGATACGTCGGCGTCGCGACGCTACCCGATCCTGGGCGCCACCTGGCAGCCGAGGGGTGGCGTCGCCCGCCACGACGCGGTCGCCTGGGGCTACGCGCGGGCCGCCGATGCGCGCGGCGTGGATATCCTCCAGAAGTGCGAGGTCACCGCCATCCATCGCGACCGGGACGGCCGGGTCTCCGGGGTGGAGACAACGCACGGTCCCATCCGCGCGCCCACGGTGGGGATCGTCGCCGCCGGGCACACCTCGCTGCTGGCGGCCATGGCCGATGTGCGTCTGCCCATCCAGACTCGTCCACTTCAGGCGCTGGTTTCCGAGCCCATCAAGCCGGTGATCGACTGCGTGGTCATGTCCGGCGCGGTGCACGTCTACATCAGCCAGTCCGACAAGGGCGAACTGGTGATCGGCGCCGGCATCGACGCCTACAATTCCTATGCCCAGCGCGGCGGTTTCCATGTGCTGGAACACCAGATCGCGGCGCTCACCGAACTGGTGCCGATCACCGCGCGGTTGCGCATGATGCGGACCTGGGCCGGGATCGCGGACATCTGCCCGGACGCCTCGCCGATCATCGGCGCCACCCCCGTCCCCGGCCTGTACATCAACGGTGGCTGGGGTACCGGCGGCTTCAAGGCCACACCCGGCTCGGGATGGCTGTTCGCCTGGACCCTGGCCAAGGGCGCGCCCCATCCGATCAACGCCCCGTTCTCGCTGGACCGCTTCACCACCGGCGCCCTGATCGACGAGCACGGCGCCGCCGCCGTGGCGCATTGACGGCCCGTCGCCTGTCCCCCCGCTGCAGAGGACCCGCCCATGCTGCGTCTCGACTGCCCTTGGTGTGGCCCGCGCGAGGAAACGGAGTTCCGCTACGGTGGCCAGGCCCATGTCGTTCGTCCCGAGGATCCGGCCGCCCTGGATGACGCGGCCTGGGGGGCCTACGTGTTCCTGCGCGACAACCCAAAGGGGGTCTTCGCCGAACGCTGGGTTCATGCGTCCGGCTGCCGGCGCTGGTTCAACGTGCTGCGCGACACCGCCACCAACGAGGTGCTGGCGGTCTATCGCATGGGCGAGCCGATGCCGGTGATCACGGCGTCGAGGAGCGAGGAGGGGGCGTCATGACCGAGGCGCCGGTGGTCCGCCGCCTGTCCGAGGGCGGCCTGATCGACCGCAGGCGGCGGCTGCGCTTCCGCTGGAACGGCGCCTGGATGAGCGGTTACGCCGGTGACACGCTGGCGAGCGCCCTGCTGGCCAACGGCGTCTCCCTGGTGGGGCGCAGCATCAAATACCGCCGGCCGCGCGGCATCCTGGCCGCCGGGGCGGAGGAGCCCTGCGCCCTCGTGCAACTCTGGCCCAATGACCCGGCCCGCACCGAGCCCAATGCGCGCGCCATCCTGGTGCCGCTGGTGGAGGGGCTGGAGGCCGCCAGCGTCAACGTGCTGCCCTCGGTGGAGCGCGACGTGGGGGCATTGGCCGAGGGGCTGTCGCCGATGATGGGCGCGGGCTTCTACTACAAGACCATGCATGGCTCCCGGGCCGCCTGGCAGCATGTCTTCGAACCCCTGATCCGCCGCGCCGCCGGTTTCGGTAAGGCGCCGACCCGGCCGGACCCGGACCACTACGACCACCGCCACGTCCATTGCGAGGTGCTGGTGGTCGGCGGCGGCCCGGCCGGGTTGACGGCGGCGCGAGCGGCCAGCGGCGGCGGGGCGCGGGTGATTCTGGCCGACGAGGGCGAGCGACTCGGCGGATGCCTGCTGCGCCTGCGGCGCGCCGTGGACGGTCTCGCCGGGCCGGACTGGGTGGCGGGGATGGAGCGTCGCCTGCGGGCCACGCCCGAGGTTCGGGTGCTGTCTCGCACCACGGTGGCCGGCCGGTATGACGGCAACTTCATGGTGGCCGTGGAGCGCCTGACCGACCACCTGGCGCCGGTCGAGCGGCCCGAGGGACGGCCGCGCCTGCGCCTGTGGCATATCCGCGCCGACCGGGTGATCCTGGCCACCGGCGCCCATGAGCGCCCGCTGGTGTTCGGCGACAATGACCGGCCGGGGGTGATGCTGGCCGGGGCCGCGCAAGCCTACCTGCATCGCTGGGGGGTGCTGGCGGGCGAGCGGGTGGTGCTGTTCACCAACAACGATCGCGCCTACGAGGCTGCTTTCGACCTGCGGGCGGCGGGGGCCACCGTGGCGGCCATCGTCGATGGACGCGAGGCACCGTCCCCGGCCTTGTACCAGGCAGCCAAGGACGCCGGGATCCGCCTGATGACGCGCACGGTGGTCGGCGGAACCGACAGCGCCAGGGGGCGCGTCACCGGCGCCCGGGTGCATCCGCTGGGGGCCGATGGTCTGGCCGCGCCGCACGCCCTGGAGGTGGTGCCCTGCGACCTGCTGCTCATGTCCGGGGGCTGGTCGCCGGTGGCCCATCTGGCCTGTCATGCCGGCGGGCGGCTGCGCTATGACCCCGCGCGGGTCTGTTTCGTACCAGAGCACGGCGACCACGGCCTGGTCGCCGTGGGTGGGGCCGCCGGGACCTTCGCCCTGTCCTGTGGCCTGAGCGAGGCCACCGCCGCCGGCGCGACGGCCGCCCAGGCCCTGGGGTATGGCGGCGGCGGTGCCGCGCCGGTGCCCGCCGTGGAGGAGCCAGAGCCTCACGGTATCGCGCCCCTGTGGCAGGTGCCCTGCCGGGTGCCCCTGGAGCGCCAGGGCTTCAAATGCTTCGTGGACTATCAGACCGACGCCACCGCCGCCGACATCCGTCAGGCGGCCCGCGAGGGCTTCGAGGGCGTGGAGCATATGAAGCGCTACACACTGGCGGGCTTCGGCACCGACCAGGGCAAGACCGCCAACGTCAACGCCATCGGCATTCTGGCCGAGACCCTGGGATGCGGCCCGGCGGAGATCGGCACCACCACCTTCCGGCCACCCTATACCCCGGTGACCTTCGGCGCCCTGGCCGGGCGGGATCGGGGCGATCTGTTCGACCCGGCGCGGCTGACCGCGATCCATGACCGGCATGTGGCCCTGGGCGCGGTGTTCGAGGACGTGGGTCAATGGAAGCGCCCCTGGTTCTACCCGCGACCGGGCGAGGACATGACCGCCGCCGTGGCCCGCGAATGCCGGGCGGCGCGCGAGGGCGTGGCGGTGCTGGACGCCTCCACCCTGGGCAAGATCGATATCCAGGGGCCGGACGCCGTCGCCTTCCTGAACCGCGTCTACATCAACGCCTGGCATACGCTGAAGGTCGGCCGCATCCGCTACGGCGTGATGTGCAGGGAAGACGGCATGGTGTTCGACGATGGCACTTGTGCGCGTCTGGGCGACGAGCGCTTCCTGATGACCACCACCACCGGCAACGCGGCGGCCGTTCTGGATCATCTGGAAGAGTATCTCCAGACCGAATGGCCGGACCTGCGGGTGCGCCTGACCTCGGTCACCGAGCAGTGGTCCACCGTCAGCCTGGCCGGGCCCGAGTCCTGGACGCTGCTGTCCCGTCTGGCCTCGGGGCAGGACGGTCTGGCGCCCTCGGCCATGCCCTTCATGAGCTGGCGCAACGCCGTCGTCGCGGGGCTGGTGGCGCGGGTGTTCCGCATCAGCTTCACGGGAGAATTGCAGTACGAGATCACCGTGCCCTGGCACCAGGGCGGGGCCCTGTGGGACGCGGTGCTGCGCGCCGGGGTGGATCTGGACATTACCCCCTACGGCACCGAAACCATGCATGTGCTGCGCGCCGAGAAGGGCTTCATCATCGTCGGTCAGGAAACCGACGGCAGCCAGACGCCCCTCGACCTGGGGATGGACTGGCTGGTGTCGAAGAAGAAACCGGACTTTATCGGCAAGCGCTCGCTCGCCCGGTCCGACACCGCGCGCCCCGACCGCAAGCAACTGGTCGGCCTGCTGCCCAGCGATCCCAGGCTGGCCGTGCCCGAGGGCACGCAGATTGTCGGCCGGGGCAGCGCCCATCTCCGGCCGCCGGTGCGCATGCTGGGGTTCGTGACCTCCAGCTACTGGAGCCCGACCCTGAACCGGCATTTCTGCCTGGCGCTGGTGTCCAGCGGCCGGGCGCAGATGGGCCGCGCCGTGGGCCTGGCGCTGGCGGACGGGGAGTATGAGGCCACGATCTGCGATCCCGTGATGGTGGACAAAGAGGGAGCCCGCCGCGATGGACACGCCACAGCCTAGCGCCCCGGACTCCGAGGCTCTGCCGGCCGAGGCTCGCGCCTTCGGCGGCCCGGGCGGGCGTTGGGAGAACCCGCTGTATACCCTGGACGCCGCCATGCGGGCGGCCGGCGGCGACCACGTGTGGCTCCGCCACACGGCCCCGCGCGCGGTGGTCAACCTGAGGGCCGGCGAAGGGTCGTTGCCGGATCTCGGCCGGGTGTTCGGGGTGATGCCGCCGACCACGCCCAACACCTGGGCGGCCAGCCCGGACGGCCAGCGCCTGGCCCTGTGGCTGGGGCCGGACGAGTGGCTGCTGGTGGCGCCCGACGGCACCGCCCCGGCCATCGCGCGTGGCATCCGCGACACCCGGCCCAACGACGGCTGGCTGGCCGTGGTGGACCTGGGGCACACCTATACACCGCTGATGGTGACCGGACGGCGGGCGCGGCTGGTGCTCTCCAAGGGCTGCCGGCTGGATCTGCATCCGCGCGCCCTGCCGGCGGGTGCTTGCGTGCAGACGGATCTGGCGCGGGCCCGGGCGCTGCTGCGGTTCGCGAACGACGCCGGGCACGACGCCATCGAGATCTGGGTGCGCAATTCCTTCGCCCGCTACACAGCCCTGTGGCTGATCGACGCCATGGGCGATGTGGCGCACGAGGAGGCCGATTTCTGAAGCCGCCATGCCCGGGCGGTGACGCTTCCGAGCAACAAAGCGACGTCCGGGGAGCATACCCACGGCCAAACCCCGACCCATGATGACTGATACGAGCCGTCCTTGAGCCTGACTCGTCAGGCTCAAGGACATACGCCGCTTTGCGGCGCCGGCGCGGTCGCGCCGGCCCACCGATGAAAAGGGTCCCCCTTATCATCGGTGGGTATGACCGGCGAAACACGCCGTAACGGGGAGGGCCGCATGAAGACACTGGCGCGCGTGGTGGTGATCGGCGGCGGGGTGGTGGGCGTCTCCACGCTCTATCACCTGGCGGCCAAGGGCTGGTCGGACGTGGTGCTCGTGGAGCGCAAGGAACTGACCTCCGGCTCCACCTGGCACGCGGCCGGGCTGCTGCCCCTGTTCAACATGAGCTATTCGGTCGGGCAGATTCACAAATACTCCGTGGCCTTCTATCAACGCCTCCAGGAGGAAACCGGCCAGGATGTGGGCTTCCGCAAGGTTTCCAACATCCGCGTGGCCACCACCCGGGACCGCATGGACGAGTTCCGCCAGTACGCCGGGGTGGCCGAGACCATCGGCGTGGATGTCCGATTCCTGACGCCGGACCAGGTCAAGGACGCCTGGCCGCTGTGCGAGACCGACGGCCTGATCGGCGCCATCCAGCATCCGGAGGACGGCTATATCCAGCCCGCCGACCTGACCCAGGCGCTGGCCAAGGGGGCGCGGGCAAGGGGGGCCGAGATCGCCCGCAACACCACGGTCACCGGCATTGAGCGGGCGGCGTCCGGCGACTGGATCGTGCACACCGATCGCGGTGCCATTACCTGTGAGCATGTCGTCTTCTGCACCGGCAACTTCGCCCGCCAGACCGGGCGCATGGTCGGCCTGGACATCCCGGTGATCCCGGTGGAGCATCAGTTCATCGTCACGGAGCCGCATCCCGCCTTGCGCCGGCGCCAGGAAGCCGGCCTGCCGGAGATGGGCGTGCTGCGCGACCCCGAGGGTTCCTGGTACATGCGCGAGGAGCGCGGTGGGCTGATCCTCGGCCCTTACGAGGTGGGCGCGCCCTGCTGCTACGTGGACGGGCCGCGCCCGACCACGGAATGGGAGCTGTTCCCCGAGGACCTGGACCGCCTGGAGCCGCATATCGAGCACGCCATGAAGCGCGTGCCCATCTTCGGCGAGGCGGGCGTCAAGGAGGTCTATAACGGCGCCATCCCCTACACCCCCGATGGCAGCCCGATCATCGGCCCGGCCTGGGGGCTGCGCAACGTCTGGCTGAACGAGGGCCACAGCTTCGGCATCACGGCGGCCGGCGGGGCGGGCTGGCAACTGGCCGAATGGATCGTGGAGGGCGAGCCGACCATCGACATGCTCGGCGTGGACCCGCGCCGCTTCGGCGATTACGCCACCAAGGGCTACCTGCGCCGCAAGACCGAGGAAGCCTACGCCAACGTTTTCACCGTCCACTATCCGGACGAGGAACGGCCGGCCGCGCGGCCCTTGCGCACCGCGCCCTGCTACGAGCGCATGCGGGATCTGGGCGCCGTGTTCGGCCAGAAGTTCGGTTGGGAGCGGCCCAACTGGTTCGCGCCCAAGGGCATGGTGCGCGAGGATCATTGGTCGTTCCGCCGCTCGGCATGGTTCGATCCCGTGGGCGCCGAGGCCCGGCACGTGGCCGGGGCGGTGGGCCTGCTGGACATGACCGCCTTCGCCAAGGCGCGGGTCTCCGGCCCCGGCGCGGAGGCGTTCCTCGACCGGCTGGTGGCCAACGCCCTGCCCAGGACCGTCGGCCGGGTGGGCCTGTGCCATGCCCTGACACCCCGGGGCGGCGTGCATTCCGAATTCACCATCCAGCGGGAGGCCGCCGACCGCTTCTACCTGGTTTCGGCCGGGGCCTGGCAGCGGCTTGACCACGACTGGCTCCACCGCCACAGGCCGGACGACGGATCGGTGCATGTCCAGGACCTGACCGGGGCCATGGGGGTGCTGGTGCTGGCCGGCCCCAATGCCCGCCGCGTGCTGGAGCGGGTCAGCGACAACGACTATTCCAACACTGCCTTCCCCTGGCTGTCGGGGCGCGAGGTGGTCATCGGCATGGCGCCGGTAAAGGCCCTGCGGGTCAACTTCGTCGGTGAACTGGGGTGGGAGCTGCATCACCCCATCGCGTACCAGAACCATCTCTTCGATGTGCTGATGGCCGCGGGCGCAGACCTGGGCATCCGCCCCTTCGGCATCCGTGCCATGGACGCATTGCGCCTCGAGAAGTCCTACCGCCTGATCGGCACCGAGATGTCCATCGAGTATGCCGCGCTGGAGTCCGGCCTGGACCGCTTCGTGCGGCTGGACAAGGGGGGCTTCATCGGCCGCGAGGGTCTGTTGCGCTGGCGCGACCGGGGGTTTCGCAACCGATTCGTCACCTTGGCCGTGCACGACGTCACCGACGCCGACGCCCTGGGCAACAACCCCATTTACGAGGGCAAGACGCTGGTGGGTCGGGCCACCAGCGGCGCTTACGGCTATCGCCTGCGGCAGTCGCTGGCCCTGGGCATGGTGCGGCCGGCGCTGGGCGAGCCCGGCACCGACCTGTCGATGGACATCCTGGGCATGCGTCACCGGGTGACGGTGATCCACGACAGCCCCTACGACCCCCAGAATCACAAGCTGCGGGACATCGCGGTGTAACGTTTGGTGTTTTTCCCGGGCGCCATGCGTGCCTTGGGGTGCGTCTTGTTCAGTCCTCCACCGCCGGCAAGGTGAATCGCACCGTGGTGCCGACGCCAGGAGTGGAGTCGATCCAGATATGCCCACCATGGCGGTCCACGATGCGCTTGCAGACGGCCAGGCCGATCCCCGTGCCTCCGTACTGGTGGGGGCCGTGCAGACGCTCGAACACCCGAAACACCCTGGCATGAAAGGCGGGGTCGATGCCGATGCCGTTGTCGGCGATGGCCAGGATCACCATGGGCTGCGGGGCACCGGCATCGTTTGCCGGTCCGTCGAGGCCCGCTGGCTTGACGCGTCCGTCGGCGGTGTCCTCGATATCCAGCCGAATCACCGGCGTTCGGTCGGGGGCACGGTATTTCAGGGCATTGCCGATGAGGTTCTGAAGCAGGCTGCGCACCTGGCTGGGATCGGCGCGCACGGCGGGCAGGTCGCCCAGCCGCACGATCGCTCCGGAGGTTTGAACGACGACATCCAGATTGCGCAGGGCGTCGTCCGCCGCGTCGGCCAGGGACATGGTTTGGAAGGCTTGGCCCTGGGTGTCGATCCGGGAGAACTCAAGGAGGCCCAGGATCATGTCGCTCATGCGCTTGGCACCACCGACCGCGAAGGTGATGTACTCGTGTCCGGTGGCGTCCAGGCGGTCGGCGTGGCGGCGTTGAAGGAGTTGCAGATAGCTGACCACCATACGCAGGGGTTCTTGCAGGTCGTGCGAGATCACATAGGCGAACTGCCTCAGGTCAGCGTTGGACCGTTCCAGGTCACGGGTGCGCTCGCGGACCATGTGCTCAAGGTTGGTGTTCAGGGTCTGCAGGTCTCTTTGGGTCTTCGCGAAATGGCGCAGAGCCAGGGCGATGAGCATCAGCGAGAAGATGAGCAAACCCCAGGCGACGGGCAGGCGGGTCCAGGGCAAGAGGTCGTGGGAGACACCCAGTTCGATCAACAAGAACAGGCTGAACACGGCGAAGGACACGATGGCCACCCTCCGCTCGGCGCTGGAGACGCGCAAGTGAGCGAAGGCGCCGCCGAACAGGACCGCGAGGCTGATCATCAGCATGCCCTCGAACACCGGCACGGCCGTAGAGAGATCCAGCCATGTCAGCAGCGACCCGGTAATGGCACCCACCGCGAAGACGCCGTGCACGACGGCGACATAGACCATGACCCGGGTCCACGGGGGGCGGCACCATTGCCGAAACAGCAAGGCCATCACCACGGGCACCGTGAAGGCGACGATGTAGCCGATGTAGCTCCAGACCAGCGGCGCGTTGAGCAGGAGTTGCTTGATCTGGCTATCCGCCAGGAGGAAGAGGCTGGCCGCCAGGCTGAATAAGGAGATCAGCAGGTACGAGCGACGCTCCGTGGATTGGATTGCGGCGATCAATGCGGCCAACAGAGCGATCAAAAGGGATAGGCAACTGACAATGATCTGAGTCTTGGAGCTGTTGAAAACATGATGAATGAGGTCAAGGCGCTCCATAATTTTGATTTGGCCCCATAGGCCAATTTTATGGTAGTTTGAGAAAACTCGAAAATATATATACTTCCCCTGGAAGTCCGTCGGTAGGGAAATCATGTGCCAGGGCCATCCTTCAAACCGACCCTGACCGTATTCGTCAAACGTGCCAAATTGGTATATTTTCTTTCCGTCCAAGTACGCCTGTATGTTTAAATCCACACTGTAGATATAGATGGCCGGATCCCGCCAGGATCCATCGGGGAGTGGCAGCCGATACCAGACATTGCGCAGACCGTTGCGGTCCGGTGGGTTGGAGGGAAAGGCGATGGGACGCCATGCGTCCGCGTTCGAAGCGGCTCGCGTCCAGGTGGGAACGCCGTTGGCGTCGAATGGCGAGTCCCCCCAGCGGTACTCCCACCCGGCGGTCAGGTCCATCGGCGCCGCGCCCACCTCGGCGAGGGCGATGGCCGACGGCAGGACCGCGAGGGCGAGGATGACATGAACCAAAAGGCGCGTGCGTGCGAGGCGGAAGGAAGGTAGAGCCATCCGTCTCATCCCCCGATCTCGTCGATCTTTGGGTGCGGCCGTTACTGGCTTGCGGGAAGTTAAGCGGGCCTACGTGCCCGTCAGGTTGGCGAGAGGGGCTGGCGGGCCACGACCTTGCATCGTCACTTGTATAGACTATCGGCGGTGGGTTGGGGGCTTGGCAAGCCGTCAAACGGCGGCATAGAGCGGAAGGCATACCATTTCGGCCATGCAGGGGCGGACCGTGGTGCTCCCCAAACCACTGACGGCGACGTCCCCCGTCGTGGACGAGGGACGCCGCCGTCGGGTCTTCATGACGCGAGCAGGAGACTACTCGGCTGCGGCGCGGGCCTCCGCGAGCCAAGCGGTCCAGGTGTCCTGGTGCGCGGCGATCCAGGCGTCGGCATGCCGTTCGATGTCCGCCTCGCTATCCTCACCCTCGCGCATCTTCAGGTTCTGCGCGCTGATGTCGTTGCTGGAGATCCGCATGATGGCGAACAGCTTGGCTGCCGCCGGATTGGCCTCGGCCCAGGCGCGGTTAGCGACAATGCGCTGGTTGTTGGCCTGAAAGCCGTAGTTGGATCCGTCCGGCAGCGATGTGTCGACATCCTGGCGGGCACCGGGGAGGGCCGAGAATGGCACATTCAACCAAACAACGTCCTCACCAGGCACCAGAACCCCGGCAATCCAGTAGGGTGTCCAGCCATAATACAGCACAGGCTCGCCTTGCTGGTATCGCGTGATGGTGTCGGCGATGATGGCCGAATAGGCGCCACTGTTTTGGGTGACGGTGTCACGCAGGCCAAAGGTATCGATGTGATGCTCGATCACCTTCTCGCAGGCCCAGCCCGGGTTGCAACCGGTCAGGTCCGCCTTGCCGTCGCCGGTGTGGTCGAACAGGGTGGCGATCTTTGGATCCTTCAACTGGCCTATGTTGGTGATGCCGTGATCGTCGGCGGTCTTCTTGTCGATCATGTAGCCTTGCAGGCCCTGCGGGGCGTAGACGCCCTCGCGGTAGAGCGTCTCGTCCCCGCCGGCGGAGTGGAAGAAGTCGACCTGCATGGGGTCCCAGTGGTCGGCCATGAAGGTGCCATCGCCGTTGGCGAGGGCGACGAAAGCGGCCGCGTACTCGACCTCCCGAATGGGGCCCACGTCGTAACCCAGGTCCTCCAGCGCCTTCATGACCAGGATGGTCTGAAAGGTCTCCTCGGCGATGGACGATTTCAGGGGAACGACGGTCACACCCTCGCCCGACCGATCGGCCGCCAAGGCCGGTGCGGCTGTTATCGCCGCGAGCAGGCCGGCGGCCAGGGTGGTGCGAACCGGGCGGAGACGGGTGGTGACGCTGATGCTCATGCGGAATCCTCTGTTCATGTTATTCCTGTGGGGGCGGCGAGGTGTAAGCCAGGCCCTGTGTCCGGCCCCGCGTCGTGGTGGCGGGTCTGTCCGGACACCCCCTTAAAAAAAACCTCGCCGGCGTCCGCGGCGGTCAGGGAGACCCCTGATCGCCGCCACGGACGCCCAGCGAGGACACACCGTCGACCCGCCAAGCGGGCGACGGAAACAGGAGGTTACTGCGCCGCGGCGCGGGCTTCGTCCAGCCAGGCGGTCCAGGTGTCCTGGTGGGCGGCGATCCAGGCCTCGGCGTGCCGGTCGATGTCCGCCTCGCTGTCCTCGCCATCGCGCATCTTCAGGTTCTGCGCGCTGATGTCGTTGCTGGAGATCCGCATGATCGCGAACAACTTTGCGGCGGCTGGATTGGCCTCGGCCCAGACGCGGTTGGCGATGATGCGCTGGTTGTTGACATCAAAGCCGTAGTTGGAGCCGTCGGGCAACGCGGTGTCGTCGTTCTCGCGGGGCGGGGGCAGGGCCGAGAAGGGCACGTTCAGCCACACCACGTCCTCGCCCGGGATCAGGACGCCAGACAGCCAGTAGGGGGTCCAGGTGTAGTAGAGGATGGACTCGCCCTGCTCATATCGCGTGATGGAATCGGCGATGATGGCTGAGTAAGAGCCCTGGTTGTGGGTCACGGTATCCCGAAGTTCAAAAACGTCCAGTTGATGCTCGATCGTCTTCTCACACCCCCACCCCGGTGTGCAGCCGGCCAGATCGGCCTTGCCGTCGCCGTCGTTGTCGAACAGGGCGGCGATCGCCGGGTCGGTGAACTGGCCCAGATTGGTGATGCCGTGTTCCTCGGCGGTCTTCTTGTCGATCAGGTAGCCCTGCAGGCCCTGTGGGGCGTAGACACCCTCGCGGTAGATTTTCTCGTCGCCGCCGGCCTCTTCGAAAAAGGCCGTCTGAAGGGGATCCCACTGGTTGGCCATGAAGGTGCCGTCGCCGTTGGCGATGGCCAAGTGGGCGGCCGCGTACTCCAGCTCCTTGATGGGCTCGACGGCGTAGCCGAGATCCTCAAGGGCCTTCATGACCAGAAGCGTCTGGAAGGTCTCCTCAGCGATGGACGACTTCAAGGGAATAACGGTCACGCCATCCCCGGGCATGTCTCCGGCTGCCAGGGCGGTGCCGCCAAGCAACGCGGCAGACAGACCGATGGCCACGGCCAGGCCGCTCCAAGATTTGGGCCGGGTCTTGGGATCAAACGTGTGGGTCATGCTGTGATCTCCCGTTCACGTGAGTGTTGGGCGAATGACGCGGCGGACCCCACCGCGAAGGCCCCCGCCGCCGGTCGCCTGACCCAGGCCGTCAGGCGTTGCTTTCCGCTGGGGTTTGGGGGGGGCGCAGGCGGCTGACGAGGCGCCGGGCCAGCCCGACCGGCCCGGTATCGTACCAGGCCACGTTGCCCCGGTCGCGGCGCGATACCCCCAGAGCCTGGGTCATGCGGTCAAGAATAATGGCCAGAAGCACGATGCCGACGCCGCCGATGGTCGCAAGTCCCATGTCAAGGCGGCCGATGCCGCGCAAAACCATCTGACCCAGCCCGCCGACGGCGATCATGGAGGCGATCACCACCATGGACAGGGCCAGCATGAGGGTCTGGTTCACGCCGGCCATGATGGTTGGCATGGCGAGCGGCAGTTGAACTTTAAACAGCAATTGGCGGTTCGAGGCCCCGAAGCTGCGCGCCGCCTCGATCAGGTCGCCCGGAACCTGGCGGATGCCCAGGCTGGTCAGACGGATCAAGGGCGGCAGGGCGAAGATGATGGTGACCACCACGCCCGGCACGTTGCCGATGCCGAACAGCATGACGATGGGCACCAGGTAGACGAAAGCCGGGGTTGTCTGCATGGCGTCCAGGATGGGACGCACCACCTGGGTGGCCCGGTCGCTGCGGGCCAGCCAGATTCCGGTGGGCAGGCCGAGGAGGATGCAGAAAAAGACCGAAGTGAACACCAGGGCCAGCGTGACCATGGCCGCGTTCCAGGCGCCGATCAGGCCGATGAAGGTAAAGGAAAGCAGGGCGCCCAGGCCCAGTCGCCAGCCGGCGGCCTGCCAGGCCAGGAGGCCGATGAGGACCAGCATGATCGGGGCCGGCATCCACTCCAGGCCCTCCTGTATATTGGTCAGGACCCAGTCGACCGGGACGCGGACGGCCTGGAAGACATCACGATATCCCGCGACCAGCCATTCCAGGAACCTCTCCACCCAGGTGTCGAGGGGAATCACCGCCTGGTCGAAGGGTTTGAGGATGTTGAAGGTCTCTTCCGAGGCCGGCGCGGCCTGGCTCAGCCAGTCTCCGCCGTCCGATGGCGGCGCGTTCGTATCGGCGGTGCTGCCCCAGGGGTTGGCGGCCGCGTCCTCGCCGCCGGCAGCGGTGCCGACGGCGTTGGTGTCGCCGTCCGTGGTGGGTCCGGTTGTGGCCCAAGGATTGGTCGGGGCGTCGGCCTGGGCGACGATGCGGGTGTCCTCAGGCATCGGCGGTGCCCTCCCTGTTCAAGGCTTCCAGAAGCACGGCGCGCGACACCACGCCACGATAACGTCCGTTGGCGTCCACGACGGGCAACCCGCAGGGCGCCTGGGCAACGTCGGCGATGATGTCTCCAATATTGGTATCGGCCGACAGCGGAGTGACGTCGGGGAGGAAGGCGTTGTGCAACTCGGGCTTGGCGGTCTTGGCTTCGGCTTCCAGGGACGCCAAGGAAACAACACCGTGGAAATGCTGACGCTTGCAAACGACGTACGCGAAGTCGCGATCGTGCTTGGCGATGCGTTGCAAGGCGGCACGGACCGTGCCCTCACGATCGATGGCCGTGACCTGCTGCTTCACGGCGATGTCGCTGGCGGTTAGCACGTTGCTGACGTTCACGCCCCGGAAGAAGGAGCGCACGTAGTCATCCGCCGGATTGTTCAGGATCTCGTCTGGCGTGCCCACCTGTACCACGCGGCCACCTTCCATAATGGCGATGCGATCGCCGATGCGCATGGCCTCGTCGAGATCGTGCGAGATGAAGACGATGGTCCGTTTCTGTTCCTCCTGGAGGGTCAGCAACTCGTCCTGCATCTCGCAGCGGATCAGCGGGTCGAGGGCGCTGAAGGCCTCGTCCATGAGCATGATCGAGGGGTCGTTGGCCAGCGCCCGGGCCAGGCCGACGCGCTGCTGCATGCCACCGGACAATTCATTGGGATAGCAGTTGGCCCAGGCGGCCAGCCCGACTTGTTCCAGCGCCGCCATGGCGCGGTCCTCGCGATCCGCCTTGCGGACCGCCGATAGTTCCAGGCCAAAGGCGGTGTTGGCCAGAACGGTCATGTGCGGCATCAACGCAAAAGACTGAAAGACCATACTGATGTGTTCACGGCGAAAGGCAATCAGGTCTTTCTGCGACATCTTGGCGATGTCCGTGCCATCGACGATGATTTCGCCAGCGGATGGATTTATGAGTCTGTTGAGCATACGGACCAGGGTGGATTTGCCCGATCCGGATAACCCCATGACCACGAAGATTTCGCCTGCGCGCACCGAGAATGACGCGTCACAGACGCCGATGGTCATCCCGGTTTTCTCGAACACTTGGTCCTTGGTCATCCCCTGACGCTGTAGGGCGATGGCCTCCGCGGGGTCGTCGCCGAACACCTTGTATAGGTTTCGGACGACAAGCTTCTCGCTGCCGCTCAAGTTCATGGATCCTTGTCGGTAATAAATCAGACGGCGTGTCAGGATGAGAAGAATCGTATGCGCAGGAGCATAGCCTGTCAACCGAATACCCTCCAGATTCGCGTGCCAAAACGGACTGAAAAAGAACGGGCTGATAATTATAGTATACACGGATATTACGGTGTATGCTGCGCAGCGATATCGTCATATTCAAGAATTACTCTGTGAAACAGAAAGTATTTTCTAAAATTGTCTGCGCGTTCATGATTGTGGCTGGGTGATGTCCGTCGGGTCCCGCCAGGAATTCACCGGTGCGTCCGGAATAGGCATCAAGAACCGGGGGGACATGGCGGCCGGGTTGCCGGCGCGGGGCCGTGCTCGCGATGCGCGTTCATGCGCCAGACCGCACCGTGAGATGCGAGGCCCCGCCTGGTCCCCCGCTGGCGGCGCGCCGATTCGGGACCCTTGACCCGCGCCAAGCGGTTGCCGAAAAAGGCGGGGCAGACGGCTCGACCGGGCACGACGGCACGGGGAAACAGGCGATGGGCGTTTTCATGGGGGTGGCTCGGGCGGTCCCGCTGGCGGCGGGCCTGCTGGCGGCGGGCATCGGGCCGCTGGCCGCCCAGGCACCTAGCCCTTGGGACTTGGCCGGCCGGGGCGAGGGCTTTCGCGACCTGTCCGTCGACATGGGTCCCGGCGTGCCGGGGGGTGGCAGCGGGGCCGCCGGTGTCGGGATCCTGGGAAGCTTGTCGGGGGCCGCGCCGGTTTCGTCGGCGACGGGGGATGATGGGTTCCGAATGCGGGCCGTGCCCGACCGTCTGCCGGCCGCACTGTCGACGGGCATAGCGCCCTCTAGAGGCGGGGGCGGGGTCGTGCCTCTCGCATCGCCGGGCGTCGCGCCGCTCGTGCCGGTGCGCGCCGAGGTGCCGGAGGTGCGCTTGCAGCCCGTTCCGACCACCTTGCCGGCGCCGGCGACCGCCCCCGTGGTGCCAAGACCGCCGGCCACCGGCGTTTCCACACCCGCCGGCACGGCCACGCCGCCACCCGCGGCCGGCGGATCCGCGCCGACGCCGGGTCCACCCGCGCCGGCTGGTGCCGCCCCGGGCGTGGACGATGGCGGTGAGGCCACCTTGATCCGGGCCGACGAACTGGTTCGGGACGCCGACCTGGGCACCTACACCGCGCGGGGCAATGTAGAACTGACCAATGGCGGCCGCGTTGTGCTCGCCGACGTGGTCTCTTACAACGAGCGCAGTGATATCCTCACGGCCAGCGGCAACGTTCGGGTGGTCGAGGCCGACGGCACCACCTACTTCGCCAATTACGCCGAACTGTCGAGCGACTTCCGCGATGGTTTCGTGCGCGACATGTCGGTGCTGCTGGAGGACCGGTCACGGATCGCCGCCGTCTACGCCACGCGTACCGAGGGGCGTCGCAAGGACTTCTGGCAGGGTGTCTACACCCCGTGCGACACCTGTCCCACCGCCGAGGGCAGTCCCTGGCCGACGCTGAGCGGAAACCAGGCCGGAGTACGCGAGCGCCAACGTCCGCTCTGGCAAGTGCGCGCCGCCCATGTGGTTCATGACGAGGAAGAACGGGACATCGTCTACCGCGACGCTTGGCTGGAGGTCTTCGGCATTCCCGTCGCGTATACGCCCTATCTGTCTCAGCCCGACCCGACCGTCTATCGTCGTAGCGGCATCCTGGCGCCGTCCTTTGGCAACGACGACCAAATCGGGTTCTGGATCGACGTTCCGTACTACTACGTCCTGGACGATCACCAAGACGCGACGGTGGCCATCCGCGCCATGAGCGACGAGGCTTGGTTGCTCCGGCCCGAATACCGTCGGCGCTTCGCGGACGGCAACTTCTTTGTGACGGGCAGTTTGACCGACGACGGCGAGGACGGCCTGTCGGGTCATCTGAACGCGCAGGGCCAATGGCATATCAACGAGATTTGGCGTGCCGGGTTCAGCAGCGAGTACGCATCATCCGATACCTATCTGGATACCTACGATTTTGGAAACCCCAAATGGCTGACCAACCATGCCTGGCTGGAAGCCTTTCAGGGGCGGAGCTACGCGGCGCTGGAAGTGCTGAGCTACAATGACACACGGCTCGGCCGGGACGACGACACCAATCCGTACGCCCTGCCTCTGCTGACCTACGACTACATCAGCGACCCGGGGGTCTGGGGCGATACCGTCCGCCTCTGGGGCGGCATGCAGGGCATCTATCGGGAGGACGGTGCGCGCGGCAACCGCCTATCGGCATCGGCGGGCTGGACGCTGCCGGGAACCACCAACTGGGGGCTTGCCTACGAAGTCACCACCGATCTCAACACCGACCTTTACTGGCTGGCGGACGCCAACATCGTGGACGGCGACGATACGTCGGGATTCGACGGCACGGTCGCCCGGGTTTATCCCAGCGCTCAGGCGACCCTGCGTTATCCGATGATTCGCGTGGGCGCCGGCAACACGCAGATCCTCGAGCCGATCGTCAGCCTCGGCCTGGCGCCGCCGGACCTGAACACCCGGCATATTCCCAACGAGGACAGCCGCGATGCCACCCTGCACACGGGCAATCTGTTCTCCGGCGATCGCTATGCCGGGCGGGATCGGGTCGACGACGGCGTGCGCTTTGACTACGGTCTGCGCTGGACATGGTTGGGTGACAGCGGGCGTAGCTTGTCGGCGCAGTTCGGGCAGGTTTATCGGGTGTTCGACTCAAGCGCGTTCTTTCCCGAGGATGCTGGCTATGGCGAAGGCTTCTCCGACTATGTGGGCGAGATTGACGCCAAGCCGCATCCCTTCCTGGACCTGTTCTACCGGTTCCGCCTGGACCGCGACGATCTGTCGCCTAATGCCAATGCGCTCGGGTTCCGGGCTGGCCCACCGGTGCTGAACGTGAATGGCACCTATGTCGCCGCGACAGCCTACGAGGAAGACGACGGTATCGACATCGCACGGCGTGAGGAGTTCGTGGGCGGTGTCAATCTGGCGTTCAGTCGCTTCTGGAGGACCTGGGGTGGGGTACGCTACGACGTGCGTCGGTCTCGTGTGGTGGACGCCTGGACCGGCTTGACCTACGAGGACGAATGCTTGGCGCTCGGCTTGAACTACACGACCAATTATAACGAGGTGGACGGCGAGAAGGTGGGCCAGAGCCTGGTGGTGCGCCTGACCCTGAAGACACTGGGCGAAATCAGCTTCTAGCGATTTGGTCCGGTCCCGCGTGCGCGCTCAACCTCAGCCGTCGACCCCGCGTGCCTGATGAGAGGATGCGCCGCCAACCCTGGATGTGGAGGGATTCCGTGACAGCTCCCCTGCCCCGGTGCCGACCGTCCCGCTTTCGAGCCGCGATGATCGCCGGGCTCGTGCCGCTCATGTTGCTGATGTCGGTCCCGGGCGCCGACCGTTCATCGTCCCCGGGACCCCTGATTGTCGCCGCGTCGCCGGCCTGGGCCCAGCAGGGCAGCGGCATGGTCATGCGCATTGCCGCCGTGGTCAACGACGACGTGATCTCGGCCTACGACATCGAAGCCCGCATGCGGATTCTCATCGTCTCCTCGGGGATTCCCGATACGCCGGAGGTGAAGGCCCAGATTCGCGATCAGGTGCTGCGCTCGCTGATCGACGAGACCCTGAAGCTTCAGGCCGCCGAAAGCCTGGGCCAGGAGGTCACCGAGGACGACTTGCGCATTGCCATCCGCCAGGTGGAACAGCAAAACGGTATCCCCTCGGGCGGTTTCGAGGACTTCATCCAGGTCACCGGGCTGGACCGGGACTCGGCCCTGCGCCAGATCCGGGCCGAAGTGGCGTGGGTCAAGGCCATCCAGGTGCGCTTCCGCAACCAGGTGGACGTCTCCGAAGACCAGGTGGATATCGTTCTTGGCCAACTCGAGGCCGCCCAGGGCAAGCCCGAGCACCTCGCGCGCGAGATCTTCCTTCCGGTGGACAACCCGAGCGACGAAGCCCGGGTCCGCGCCAATGCCGAGCAGTTGATCGTCGAGTTGAGTCGGGGTGCCGCCTTCGCCGCCGTTGCCCGACAGTTTTCGCGCAGTCCCACGGCCGCCAAGGGCGGGAGCCTGGGGTGGGTGCGCGCCGGGGAACTGGATCCCGCGTTGGAGCAAGCCCTGCTGACCATGTCGCCGAAGACGCTGTCGGCGCCGGTCCGCACCGTCGGTGGATATTATATTCTCTACCTTTCAGAGCGTCGCCGCACCGCCCAGCCGGAACCCGAGAAGGCGCGCCTGACCATCAGCCAGATCGCGTTGCCCATGCAGGGGCCCAGCGCCCTGTCGGCGGCGGACCGGGCGGCCATCAAGGAGGAGGTGGCCGCCGGCATGGACTCCTGTGATGCCTTCAATGCCATCGCCAAGGCGCGCGGCCTTGCGAACTCGGGGCCGGTCGGCACGTTGCCGGTGGGCTCGGTCGAGCAGCCCATGCGTGGCGTGTTGCAGGGTATGACGGTGGGTGAGGTCTCCGAGCCCATCTCGGTGAGCGGTGGTGAGTTGGTGTTGATGTTGTGCGATCGCGCCGTCCCCGGGGGCATGCCCAGCCGCGATGCCATCCGCAAGCGTCTTCTGGACCAGCGCCTCGAGTTGGTGTCCAACCGCTATCTCCGCACCCTGCGCCAGCAGGCGCTGATCGACCTGCGACTGTGACCCGGAGGGAGTGAGCCCCCACCATGACCCAAACGCCATCAGGATCGTCTGGCCCGCTGCCGCTGGCCCTGACCATGGGAGACCCGGCGGGCATCGGCGGCGACTTGGCGTTGCGGGTCTGGCGCGATCGCGATGCCCTGGGCGATCTGCCGCCATTCGTCGTGCTGGACGATGCCCGGCGGCTGACGGCCCTGGCCACGACGCTGGGATGGGCCGTGCCGATCGTGCGGGTCGAACGGCCGGAGCAGGTGGGCGAGGTCTTCGGCCATGGGCTGCCGGTGCTGCACCGGTCCCTGGCCGTGTCCGCTCATCCGGGTCGACCCGAGCCGGCCAACGGCCCGATCGTGCGCGCGGCCATTGAGGATGCGGTGACCCTGGTCCGGCAGGGGCGGGCCGCGGGGGTGGTCACCAATCCCATCCACAAGGACGTCATGCAGCGCGCGGGATTCGCGTTCCCGGGCCACACCGAGTACCTGGCCCACTTGGCGGGGGTAGAGCCGGATGCGGTGGCCATGATGCTGGCCTGCCCGGGCCTGCGGGTGGTGCCGGTGACCATCCACATGGCGCTCGCCGAGGTGCCGCGCCGCCTGACGGCGGACGCCGTCGTCGCGGCGGGCCGGGTGACCGCGCGGGCGCTGCGTCACGACCTGGGCATCGCGACGCCGCGTCTGGCGGTGGCCGCCCTCAACCCACATGGCGGCGAGAGCGGTCGCATGGGAGACGAGGAAGAACGCATCATCCGCCCGGCCGTCGAGCGCTTGCGGGCCGATGGCTTGACGGTGACCGATCCCCGTCCCGCCGACACCTTGTTCCATCCCGCCGCCCGCGCCACTTACGACGCCGTGTTGTGCATGTATCACGATCAAGCGCTGATCCCGCTCAAGACCATCGACTTCGCGGGCGGCATCAACGTGACCCTGGGGTTGCCGTTCGTGCGCACCTCGCCCGACCACGGGACAGCCTTCGACATCGCCGGCACCGGCCGGGCCGATCCGACCAGCCTGGTGGGCGCCTTGCGCCTCGCGGCCGATATGTCCAGGATGCGCGCCTCCCCCTGGGAGGAAACGCCTTGAGCGACGCGGGACACGGGGAGGGCGAGGCTGGAGTGATCTCCGGGACCGATCTTCCGCCCTTGCGGGAGGTCATTGCCCGCCACGGCCTGGACGCCCGCAAGGCTCTGGGGCAGCATTTTCTGTTGGACCTGAACCTGACCCGGCGTATCGCCCGCGCCGCCGGCGACCTGACCGAGGGCACGGTGATCGAGGTCGGCCCCGGCCCGGGTGGGTTGACCCGGGCGCTGTTGGAGCAAGGCGCGCGGGTCACCGCCATCGAGAAGGACGCCCGCTGCCTGGCCGCCCTGGCGGACCTGGGCGCCGCCTTTCCCGGGTGTTTGACGGTGGTCGAGGGCGATGCCCTGGACCAGGACGTGGGCGCGCTTGGCGTTGGTCCGCGAAGGGTGGTCGCGAACCTGCCCTACAATGTCTCCACACCGCTGCTGGTGGGGTGGCTGCGTCAGGCCCACGCCTTTGACACCCTGGTGTTGATGTTCCAGAAGGAGGTTGCGGACCGCCTTTGGGCACGACCTGGTGGGCGCGGGTACAGTCGCCTCGCCGTGCTCACCCAATGGCTGTGCGAGGTGAAACCGCTGTTCGACGTCCATCCGCGTGCCTTCACCCCGCCGCCCAAGGTCAATTCCGCGGTGGTGAGGCTAACGCCGCGCGCGCGTCCACTGATGGACGTGCCCTTCGCGGCCGTGGAGCGGGTGACCGCCACCCTGTTCGGGCAGCGCCGCAAGATGGTCCGGGCGCCGCTCAAGGCTCTGGGAGACCCGGCGGCGATCTGCGCGGCCTGCGCGATCGACCCCGCGCTGCGGGCCGAGCAGTTGCCCGTCGAGGCGTTCCTGCGGGTTGCTCGATGGGTGACCGAGGGCGGGGAGTCCTGACTCAGGACTGCCCCATGGACGCCCAGGCGTCACGGCCGCCCTTGTTGTTCAGATAGTGGAGCAGACTGAGCACCGGCCTGCGGTCGAAGCGTCGATCGATGGTGTCCAGCAGAATCCGCTCGGCTTCATCGAACGACTTTCCGGAGCGAAAGGCGCGCGGGCTGATGAGGGCGACGAAGGTGTTGGCCAGGGCCACCGCCTGGGCCGAGGGCAGGATGGCGTTGCCCGACAGGCCCAGCGGTCGGCCGCTGCCGTCGACCCATTCATTGATCTGACGCAGAGTCTCGATCACCGGACCATCGAAGGCGATGTCCTTGAGGATGTCCGGGCCGCTGTCCATGGCCTCGCGCACCTGGGCCATTTCCGCGTCGGACAGTCCACCCTGGTGGGTCAGCAGTGCCCTCGGGATCCGGATCTTGCCGATGTTGACCAGGCGCGCCGCCTGATCGGTGGCCGCCACCAAGGTATCGTCCAGGCCCATTTCCTGGGCGATGGTGCGGGCGACCAGGGTAACGTGGCGCGACTGATGGGCCGAGTCCGGGTCGCGTTCATCCACCAGGCCGACAAGCGTCTCGATCAGTTGCTGGGTGTTGTGCTCGCGGCGCCGCCGCTCCCGCGTCAGGTCGGTCATGTCCTCGATGGAGGTCAGCACCGCCGGAGCCTCGTCTTGCGTATCCTTGAGCGGGGAACTGCTGGAACGCCAGATCACCGGCTCGCCATCGCCATCGGTGCCGACCACGGCGGTGTGAACGCGGTCCTGGCCCGAGACGAGCACCTCCCCGGCCAGTTTGGCGTACACCCGCCCTCGGTCCTGGCCCAGAATGGCCACCAGCGCCCGCCCGATCACGTCAGCCTTGGGGGCGCCCATGATCTCGGCGGCCCGGCGATTGACGAAGGTCAGGGTCTGGTTGGCGTCGGTCACGAAGAGCGCGTGAGGCTGGCTGTCGGTGACGATGTCCAGGAACCGGGACAGGGATTGGAAGCGCTCCGACGAGGCCCGGAAGCGGTCCGCCGCCTCCTGGGCGCGCGTCGACGTGGCGTGGCGCCACACCGCCACCAGCCCGGCGCCGACCAGCAGCACCACGAGGACAAGCACCGTCACCAGGGTGGTGCGCCGGTTGGTGCTGGCGGCGAGGGCTTCGGCGCGGTCGAGGGTGTGCACCAGAACCCAGTCGGTATCGGGGATGGCGCGGCTCATCGCGAAGACCTCGGTGGCCGCGTGGTTGAGGCCGTCCAGGAAGCGCCCAGGATCGACGACCGCCGCCGCCGCGACGAGGGCCTCTGGGTCGAGCGCCAAGGCCTTCTCCAACGGACCCGTGCCATCGAGCAAGGGTGTCAGGTATTGGACGCGGCTCTTGGCCAGGCGCACCGCGTAGGACTGGGCGGTCTCGGCGGTTTCGCCTGGCTGGCGCAGGGTAGCGAACGCCTCGGCGCCCCAGGGCCGCAGTCCGACCACGCGGGCGATCACCCGGCGGCCCCCGTCTGCGCCGCCACGCGCCAGCACCGGCACCACGAAGCCCACCGTGGGCGTCCCGTCGGTGGCCCGGTGGGGCGGGATCAGGCCGCGTCTGTTGGTTGGCAGGCTGTCCAGGGCGGTCTTCACCGTGCCCTCGAGCGGCGGCATGTCCGGGGACGCGATGATGACACGGCCCTTCGGGTCCACCAGGGCCAGCCCGCCGCCGCCGCTGGGCGCGATGTTGGCCGGCAGGTCATGGACCGGTATCGCCGGTCGGAAGCCGGTGCGTTGGGCGCTGGCGGTCAGCAAGGTGCGCAGATAGGCGAGGTGCGCGGGCTCGTCGGCGAAGGCGCCGCCCTGCTCGCCCAATCCCACGACCACGGTGTAGATCTGGAGCGATTCGTTCCGCGCCAGATCGGTGAGAACGTCGAACTGGGTCCGCAACCAGGTGTGCAGGGCCTCGGCGCGGCTGTCGGCGACCACGCTCATGCGAGCCTGAACGATGCGGATGTCGCGCTGTCGTTCCGCGTGAGCGAACCAAAGGATGCCGGCCAAGCCAACAACCATCATGGCCGCCAGCGCCGCTAGCGCCAGGGTCACCTTCTTCTTGACGCCGTCGTTGATCCCGTCGACTGTCGACGGCGGTGGATCCTTGGGCGTGCCCATGGTTCCTGCTCCCCATGTCCACGGTGCCCGAGGGCGGTCGTTCCAGACCCCGAGCGTCTACCATACCCGAGGCAGGCGATCCACGACCATGCGTGGCGAGACCCGGACAGTACCCCGTCACGGCGGCCGTGACGCCTCTTGGCGCGGATATTGGTATGCGGTTCGTGTGACGGCGCTGGGCCGTGCCCTGGTCATGGCGGCGACCGTGGTCATCGGTGTCGCCATGGATGTCGGTGCCGGGGCCGGCGCAAGGGCCGCCGATGATCGCCTGTTCGGCCGTATTGGCACGGCCTACACCGATTTCACACCGATGCCGCAATGGACCACCATGATGGCGCGGCTGGCGGCGGAGGAGGAGGCCAATACAGCGTGTGGCGCCGGCACGCCCATCGAGAGGTGTCCTTATACCGAGTGGGTCGCCATGATCGCCAGCAGCCGCGACCTCGACCCTCGGGCGCAGGTGGAGGCCGTGAACAGCTTCGTGAACCGCTGGGACTACATCACCGATCCCATCAATTGGGGTCAGGACGATTTCTGGACGACGCCCCGCGAGTTCTTCGACAAGGCGGGTGATTGCGAGGATTATGCGATCGCCAAATTCATGAGCTTGCGCGCGCTGGGTTTCCCGCGTGACGTGGTGAGGGTCGTGGCGGTGCGGGACCTGAACCTGGGTGTGGGTCATGCCGTCGCCATTGTGATGCTGGAGGGGGAGACCCTTTTGCTCGACAACCAGATCGACAGGGTGGTCGGGACCGACACGGTGCATCACTACCGGCCGGTGTTCGCGGCCAGCGAGGACAGGTGGTGGCTCTATCGATAACCGCGACCGGTCGATCGGCGGCGTGCGGTGGTCATGGGGCCGACGCCTGACCGGGCGTCACATGCGTTGGTGGTTGGACGAAGGACGCCAGGAACACTGGGTATGCTGAAACGTCAACAGACCGTGTCGACCGCCTCGCCAAGTCCGCCTCGAGCGAGGGTGGTGTCCTGGGTGACCTGGACGTTGCTGGCGGCGGTGGCAACGCCGCTGCCGGCCACCGCATGGTCGTACTGGCTATCCGAGGTGGCGATTTCCGCCGCGCATCTGTTGGCCGCCCTGGCGGCGGCGCTGGCGGTGTGGCTGGCGATGCGGGGCCAGCGCGGACTGGCGGCGCTGGCGCTGATCCTGGCTGTAACAAACGCGGCCCTGGTGCTGCGTCCGGTGGGCGCGGCCGGAGCACAAGGTGATGCCCAAACTGGTGCTCAAGCCGCCGAGCCGGCGGCGCTCTGCGCGAAGCCGTTGCGCATGGTCAGTCTCAATGTGCTGCGCAGCAATCAGTCTCCGGTGATCGTGACCGATTACCTTGAGACGGGCGGCTTCGATCTTGTCTTCCTGCAGGAGTACAACGAATGGCATGTGTGGCCCTGGATGCTCCAGCATCTACGCGATCGATACCCGTATCAGGTGACTCTCGAAGGGCGTGACGTGGCGATTCTCAGCCGGTTGCCGTTCGTGGAGTCAGGCGTGGACGCGACGATATCCACGGCCTTCGACAATCTGTTCCTGGCGGCCGGGACCATTCACGCGGTGATCCGCGTGCGGGATCGGGAGGTGGTGTTGGTGTCTGCGCACCTGTCCAGTCCCAAGACCCAGGGTCTGTTCAAGGAACGGAACCGGCAACTCGCCCTTTTGGCGGACCTGTTGCCCGGACTGGACCGGCCGGTGATCCTGGGCGCCGATCTGAATGGTGTGCGCTGGAATCCGCGCATCGTCGCCTTCCTGAAGAGCGCTGGCCTGCGCTATCTGGATCACGGCATGCCGCCGCCGGCGACGCGGCCCAACTGGCTGCCGGTGCTGGGGGTGCAAATCGATTACGTGGCGCCCAGCGCCGATGCCTTCACCGGGACCCAAGCCGTGGGGCCGGATGTGGGTTCCGACCACCTGCCGTTGGAGGCGACGCTTTGCCCCACGTGGAGTGCTCCGGGGCTGCCAGCCCCCAAGGGGTCGTAGCGCGCCCCATAAGTCGTCGAGGTTGTGCCAGGGTGTCCTTTGCTCCAAGAACCGTAATACCGCCCGAAAAAAGAAGTGACTTCTTTTGTCCGGCGGTATCACTCCGGTTCAGGTGAGCCGGGAGCACTGTTTCGCGCTGATCTGACAAGCGGATGATTGTCAAGGAGGTTTTTGCTCTCATGGCGATCTATGCTGTCGAGCCTCCTCTCGACCTTACCGCGCTATCCGGCCTCTTCGCGCATGGCCGGCCCGGCAAGCCGGTCGCGCAACGCCCGGAAGCGGACCACCTGATCGGCGTCAAGGCGATGATGCTTGTCGCGGCCGACGAAGATCTTGAACATGATCCCACCCGCCCCGTTGAAGAACAGGATGCCGTGGGACTCGGTCCCCATGAGCGTCCGGCTGACGAACTGGATACCGCTGCAGTTCTGGGACCGCAGGTGACCGCCGATCGGGCTGTCGCCGATCAGGTTGAAGTATCCCTGGGCGATCTTTCCTTTGGGAACGGTCCCGGCGCACTCCAGGATCAGGTCGGGGGTATGGACCAGAAACGTGACCACGCCCCAGTTGGCCACGTCGTGCATGACTGCCTCGAACAGGTCGCCCGGCACCCGGATTCCCGTGGACGCGGGCAGGCAGGCGGCGACCTCGCGTGGCGTGAGGCCGTGCTCGGTGGCGATGGCTTCGAACACCCCGTCGGTGGAGTCCGCGAAGCGGGCCGTGACGGCGGCCAGGGCGGCGGCGCGGGCCTCATCCGGCCGGGTGGTGGCGGTGTCGGGCATGGCGGGAGGGCTCCTGTCTCGGGTGAGACGGTCCGGCGGGACCGCCGTGGAAAAGCGTCAGCATCTCTTGCAGGCCGACGATCAGGTTGGCCTGCCAGAACCAACCCGCCGGGGTCAGCGCGAAACCGTCCGGCCGGGGCGTGATCAGACCCGCCTCGGCCCAGTGGTCCAGGACTGGCGCCAGCATGGCCGCGAAGCCGGCGCCCACCAGGGCCTCCAGGCTGGCCGAGAGCGCGGCCTGCCCCGGCAGGTCGGCGGCGGCTGGCGGATGGGTGCTGGTGCTGTCCACGGCCACCAGCCGGTCCTGGGCGTCGAGGGCATAGACGATTTCGGTGATCGCGCCGCCGACGGCGATCACCCGCTCCGGCCGGCCGGCCCGGGCCGGGAGGGCCATCACCACGGCGGACAGGAGCAGGGCCATCGCGGCCCGGGGACCGAAGGCCGGGGGACGAATAGGCAGTGTCACGGCAGCCTCACCACTCCTGCCGTCGCTGGGCCATAGAGTCGTTGGCCGAAGCTCGGATCGGAACCCGCGTCGGGTATCGGCCAGCCGGCCGCTGCGTTCGATCGTGCCAAGGACGGCGCATCCGTTCGACGAAGCCCATGACCTTAGGCGCGACTGCGTCTCATCCGCAACAAAAGGGTTGCGAAAAACAGAGTGTTTGCGGACCCAAAAAAGAACGGCACCCCTAGGCCGAGGGCCGGCAGAGGTTCACGCACCGCCGCGTGGGCCGAACAGGATGACCAGGGCGCCGGTCACACACAGGGTGACGCCGGCGGCGTCCCAGCGGTCGGGCCGGGCGCCTTCGACCACCCACATCCAGACCAGCGACGCCAGGATATAGATGCCGCCGTAGGCCGCGTAAGCGCGACCGGCGAAGTCGACGTCGATGCGGGTGAGCACCCAGGCGAACAAGACCAGGCTGGCCACGCCGGGCAGCAGCCACAACGGCGTCTTGCCCAGGCGCAGCCACGCCCAGAAGGCAAAGCATCCGCCGATTTCCGCGAACGCAGCCAGGATATAGGTGGGAATCATCCACATGCGGGCTCTTCCTGAACGGACGTAAACGCCGGGGGAGTGCCCGACCCTACGCCATCCGCGCTGGCTTTTCCTATGCGGTGGCGGTTTCCTTCCCGAAACGGAAGTCGGTGCCGTCCACCCACATGCGGTGCAGCACGCAGGCCAGCTTGCGTGCCAGGGACACCTTGGCGCGCGTCATACCACGACCGCTTGGGGCCGTGCGGTGTTTCGCCGCCACGAGAGGACAGTGGTCTCGGTCTGGAGCCCAACGCCGTCCGCTACAATCGAAACCGGATCCTGAACCCGACTTCCCGAGGCGCGCCGAGCTGGGCACCGACACCTTCGAAGGCGGTGGTGCGATACTCGGTATCCAGCAGGTTCTTGGCATAAAGACCTGTTTCGACGCCATAGCCCGTGTCCCACATCAGGCTGGCATCCAGAATCGTGTAACTGTCCTGACGCATGCTGTTCGATTCATTAAAATAGAACGGTCCATTTTGCCGAAGTGCCACACGGGACTGAAACTGCTTGTCCGAACCGTACCGTCCGTCCCAGGCCACGAGCGCGCTGTACTGTGGCGCATAGGCGACCTTGTTGCCGTCATACTGGCCATTGGTGAAGCGGGAGTCGTTGTACATACCGCCGACGGAGATCACGTGATCGTCGATGACCTCGGACTTCCATGTGGCCTCGACACCGAGGCTGCGGGCATCGCCCATGTTCGTCAGGTACATGCCGCCCGGCGGACCGGCATAGCCCTGGACGTCCTGGCTGAAAATGCCGTAGCCGGTGAGTTCGGCGGAATGCCGGTAATCGCGGCTGTTCCACTTCCAGCCGGCTTCGATATTGGTCGCCGTCTCTGAGTCGTATGACGTGGCATCCTGGGCGGACACACCTTCCTTGTTGAAACCGCCGGGCTTGAACCCTTGCCCGAATCCAATCCAGAGCCGGTTCTGGTCGTTGGGCAACCAGGCCAGCGCCACGCGCGGCGTGACCGAAAAGAACCGGTCGTCATTGGAATAGTGAACGTCGACGCCATCCTCCTCGAGGACCATTTCCGTCTCGGCGTTCTCGAGCGAGACGCGCGCGCCCGCGCTCACTTCCCACTGCGGATGAAAGCGCCAGGCACCGTCGGCGAATGCTGCGTAATTGTAGATGTCGTTGTTCGAAATCTTGCCGCCCATTCCCCAGAGGCCTACTGCGACATTCTCGTGCTCATATCGCAGTTTCTGAAAAGACAGGCCCATGACAGTGTTGAGTTCGTCAGTATCGTAGTTCGCGCGCAACTCCGTAAAATAGCTGTTTTGCGCATCCTCAATATCTGTTCCTTCCAGGAACATACGATTCAGTTTCATGGACTGATAGGCGGCGACGGCCTTCACCGACCAGGTGTCGGACACATCGTACGTGGCATCCCAGGTGATGTGCTTCAGCACCCGTTCCAGATCGGGCCTGTCGGTGGCACCGAGGTCGTTCCAGACGACATCGCGGGAGAGCGGGGAGAAGGGTACGAACAGCTCTTCTCGGGAAGAGTACGTCTCGGCGCCTGCGCGGACACGAGTCTCGAACGGTTGTGTGCGAGAGCGAAAATGCACGGACATCCAGCCGCCTGTCGTCTCCGACGTGTCGACGTTCTCCTCGCCGCGATCCGGGTTGTCCAGTGTGCCGAAGTGGCGTTCGTCCGTGATCATGGCTTGAATGGCCCAGCCGCTCTCAAGGAAGCCGGTGCTGGCGCCCAGGTCGGAGCGTACGCCGCGACCGTAGTACTCGAAACCACCCCAGACCTCGGGCTCGTCGGTTGGCGTGCGGGTGACAAGGCTCAGGACGCCACCCAAGGTGCCGCGTCCGTGAATGACGCCTTGTGGACCCTTGAGCAGTTCAACCTGATCAATGCCCAAAAGAGACTGCGCGTAGCTTTGAGAGAGCTGCGGAACACCATCAACATAAAGGCCGACGCTGGGAGAAAAATAGTCAGCCCCAGACTGGCCGCGAATGGTCATATTATTATAAAGGCGCGTGCCTCGATTCATGTTCGAGAGTTCAGGAAAGACGTGGCTCAGATCTTCTGTCTTCGTCGCCGCCGCTGCTTCGAGTTGATCCGACGTCTGAACCGAGATGTTGCCAATGACGTCGAAGCTGGTGACCGCGCGCTTTGTCGCGGTGACCTCGACCGGCGCCAGGTAGACCGTCGTCCTGTCGGCGTTGGTGTTGGAGTCGCCAACCGGGCCGGCAGGCAAGGACTGGTCCGCCCGCGTCGCAGGTCCGTCCGCTTCGGATTGCGCCATCGCATCGGACGCGGATGACAACGCGAGGACCGAGGCCGTGGCGAGCCAGAAACGTCTCATGCCGCTTGTTTCCTTCTTTGTTCTCTGTCGGGTGCACAACCATTGCGCCGGGAATGGTCGAGCACGGTCGACGTCATACGATGCGTGATGCCATGCATGGCGTGACAATGAGATGCATTAGCGATTTTGAGGCGAGCGATCGCCCATCGGTGTGGTGGCGGGACGAGTTGGGTATTCATCGTCTGTGAGTTGCGTCGTAGATGCGAATAAGAGTAAATATCCATATAAAAGGGAGCGTCAATCCCCAGTATGGCGACCCAAAAGGAAAAAACATCTTGCATGGGTTGATAGTGCGATTGATTATCGTCCGCAGGTCGGATACGCCTCCATAGAGATGCGTTCCGGACGAGCATCGTCTCATACGTGAACTTTGAGCCATCAGGCACGCGTCATGGCTGTAACCACGGAGGCTACTGGCGGTGCCAGGCTGTATGCAACCGTTCGATCGCGACCGGGACGTCGCTCTTGGAGATTAGGGGAAGGGAGGCAGGATGATGCTGGAGGCCACAGAGGCAAAAGGATATGCGCCGGAGCCTGACCACTATGTCCAGTCCGCGGAGATGTACGACATCCTGTCCGATGGTCATTGGCAGGACCGGAAAGATTCGGTGTCTAAGGTCCTCCGTGATGCCTCCATCAAGGCGAACGACTGGATCGTGGATGTGGGCGCCGGCACGGGGCAGAGCGTGGCCGTCATCGCCGAGGCCCTGCCAGCAAACCCCATCCTGGCCGTCGAACCGTCCGCGTCCATGCGCGTGGGGTTGATGACTCGCTTGATGGCCGATCCAACCTTGCGCGCGCGCGTGAGTGTGCGGGCCGCAGCCTATGGCGATGCGTGTCTTCCGGACACCGTTGGCGCCTTCATCGTGTGTGGATGTATCGGATTCTTCGACGCCGAGGAGCGGGCCTTCTTCTGGAAAGACATGGCTCGGCGCCTGACGCCCGATGGGATCGCGCTGGTGGATGTGATGGCCGTGTCCACGCCCTGCGTGGTGGATGAGTACCGGATCGCGTCCGCCGTCATCGGGACCAATCGTTACGACATTTACCTGCAGGGCCATCCCGTCAAAGACGATGTGATCCGCTGGCGCCTGCGCTTTGAGGAGTTCGATGGCGCCAACCTGCTCAGGCGGTTCGAGATCGAACGCGACTGGCACGTCTTCGGCCTCGATCTCCTTCAGGAAGAGGCTCGCCGGGAGGGGTTGACCGCGAGGACTCTCCCGGACAGCCCGGTTCCCGCCGCCGTATTTTCCAGGTCGGTGTTGTAGGACGGGATCGGCCGGTTCACGGACCGCCGACGATGACCAAGGCGTATCATCGGAGGGGAAACCCATGACGCTCACATGCGAGGGCCTGGAATCCCGTGCGTGGCGAGAGAGTAATCTAGCGGCCGCGCTGGCCCATCAGCTCGGCCTTCCGTCGCAAGAGATCGGCGCGCGCCAAAACCTTCTCCGACTGGGGCTGGATTCTCTCGATATCCTGGAGTGGGCGCATCGGTTCCAGGCCGCTGGCCATGCAATCGTCGTGGCCGACCTCTATCGCAAGCCGACCTTGGAAGGCTGGATGGATCTGGTTCGTGCCGATGCGGCGGAAAGCGCCCCGGAAGATACCCTGGGCGATGCGCCACCGGATGTCGCAAGGAACGACGCGCGGCGCTGGCCGACGACTCGGCCCGGCCAGCCGTTCCGGTTGACGCCAGTGCAGCATGCCTATCTGGTGGGCCGGAGCAACTCGCAATCCCTTGGGGGTGTTGGCTGTCATCTCTATCAGGAGTTCGATGGCGCGGGTCTGACTCCGCAAGACCTCGAGGCCGCCGTCCTCGCCGTGCTGGAGCGACACCCGATGCTCCGCGCGGCCTTTCGCCCCGATGGCACGCAGGTCTTGGGCGAAAGGCCCGTCTGGTCCGGGCTGACGGTTCATGACCTCCGACTGTTGTCCGAGGAGGCGCGAGAGCGTGCCCTCGCCGATCTGCGCGAGCGGCTGAGCCACCGGTTGCTGGACGTGGAAGGTGGCGAGTCCATGGACGTCCAGATGGCCGTGATGCCGGATGGACGGTACCGCGTTTTCACGAACGTCGACTTGCTGGTCGCCGACGCCGCCGGCTATGCGACGATTTTCGAGGATATCGGTGCCGTCCTTCGGGGCGACGCCCTGCCGAAGCTCTCGGAAGAGTACGACTTTCGCAGCTATCTGGCCCAACGGGAGGCGTTGGAGAAGGACCGCCGAGCGCGAGACCAGGCATTCTGGCACGACCGGCTGAAAACACTGCCGGACGCGCCGGCCTTGCCGCTTCAACGAGAGCCGGAGACCATCGACCGTGTCCGGATCACGCGCCGGTCGGTGGACATCGGGCCTGAAGCCTGGGACCGGTTCCAGGCGCAGGCCCGAACACATGGTCTGACGCCGACCATGGTCCTGGCCACCTGTTTTGGGGCCGTTCTGGGTCGATGGACGGGTCAGTCGCGGCTTTTGCTGAATCTGACGCTGTTCGACCGCCAACCCCTTCACCCGTCGGTCGAGGGCATGGTGGCCGATTTCACCAATGTCATGGTGCTGGACCTGGATTGCGCGCCCGGCGCGCTGTGCGCCCGCGCGCAGGCCAACCAGGCCACCTTCGCGGACGCCTGGAGCCATAGCGCGTATTCGGGTGTCGAGGTGATGCGCGACCTGCGCAAACATGGCCGACACCCCCATGGTGCCCCGGTGGTGTTCACCGGCAACCTGAATACGCCCCTCATCGGGCGGCGCGTCGAAGAGACGCTGGGCAAGGCGGGCTGGGGGGTGTCGCAGACTCCGCAGGTCTGGATCGACCATATGGCCGTGCGTCGCGGCGACACCGTCGTTTTGCAATGGGATTGCAACGAAGACCTGTTCCCGGATGAGATGATCAGCGCGATGTTCGCGGCCTATGTCGCCCTGGTGGACCGGCTGACGACCCACGCGGATGCTTGGGCGGATCCGGCGCTGGACGTTTTGCCGGCGGATCATCTCGCCGCCCGTGTCAGGGCGAACGCGACGGCGGCCCCGATGCCGAATGGGTGTCTCCACGACGCGGTGTTCGGGCAGGCGGCCGACGATCCGGACGAGATCGCGGTGTACGACGGGTCCTTGACATGGACTCGCGGTGACCTGGCCGCGCGCGCCGGCGGCCTGAGCGATCGTCTGCAGGACCTGGGCGTGTCGGCTGGCGACCGGGTTGGGATCTGCATGCCTAAGGGGGCGGGGCAGGTGGCGGCGGCCTTGGGCATTCTTCATGCTGGCGCCACGTATGTCCCCGTCGGCGTGGATCAGCCTGCGGAGCGAATCAACCGAATTTGTGATGACGCTGGTCTCGCGGCGGTGATCGTCTGCGCGGAGGACCCGGCCCATGCGCACCACGGCGATGGGCTCGACCGCGTTGTCTGGCAAACGGTGCCGCCGGCGGATCCCGGGCCGGGGGCGTCTGTCTGCCCCGATCAAGCCGCCTATGTGATTTACACCTCCGGCTCGACGGGGATGCCCAAGGGCGTCGTGGTGTCTCACCGAAGCGCGCTGAACACCTGCGTCGACCTCAATGCACGCTACGGCGTTGGACGCGGCGACCGCGTCCTCGCCCTGTCCGCCCTGCATTTCGATTTGTCCGTCTACGATATCTTCGGCGTGTTGGGCGCTGGCGGCGGCATTGTGCTGGTGGCCGAGGGCGACCGGCGTGATCCGGCGGTTTGGTGTGATCGCATCGAGCGCGACGGGGTGACGCTGTGGAACACGGTACCGGCGCTGTTCGACATGCTGTTGACCTTCGCGGAGGGATGCGATCTGCCTGCTCCGGAGCGTCTGCGCCTCGTCTTCCTGTCCGGGGACTGGATCGGCAAGGACCTGCCCGCGCGCTACCGGGCATTCCGGCGCGATGGACAGTTCGTGGCGATGGGCGGCGCGACCGAGGCCGCGATCTGGTCCAACGCCCTGGATGTGGACGATGTGCCGGAGCACTGGCCCTCCATTCCGTACGGGTTCCCGCTGGCCAACCAGTCCTACCGCGTGGTGGACGCCGTTGGCCGGGACTGTCCGGCCTGGACTCCCGGCGAGTTGTGGATTGGGGGTGTCGGTGTGGCCCTGGGCTACTTCAACGATCCGGAGCGCACGGCCGACCGGTTCGTGGAGACGGCCACGGGGCGCTGGTATCGCACGGGGGACCTGGGGCGCTACTGGCCGGACGGGATGCTCGAGTTCCTTGGCCGGCGCGACAAGCAGGTCAAGGTCGGCGGTCACCGTATAGAGCTTGGCGAGATCGATGCCGCGTTCTCGCGCATTGCGGGTATTGCCGGGGCGGTGACGCTGGCGACGGGGGACAAGGAGAAGAAACTCTGCGCCTTCGCGACTCTGAAGCCCGGGGCGTTCCGGCGCCGCCTGACGGCGGAGTCCGGCATGCCGTCGACCTACCGGACGTGGTTCGAGACGCTGCCGGCGACGTCCGTCGATCCGCGGCGGGCCAGGGTGATCGCCCAGTTCCTGGTTGATCACCTGTCACGTTATGGCGTCGACCTGACGGAGCCCCGGTCCGCCGAGGCCATCGCCGGCGTTTACGGCTGCGCCCGCGCCGCGCGCCCGCTGCTGGACGACTGGCTTCGGCTTCTGGGCGCCCAGGGCCTGCTGGCGGAGCGGGAGGGATTCTATAGTCTGACCACGCCAGCCATCGAGGTCGCTCGGGCCGACGTCGAATCAACGCCTGAGCCGTTGCAACAGGCGCTGGAGCGTCATCACGGTCCCTTGGTCGCCATGCTGCGCGACGAGACGCCGGCCTTGTCCTTGCTGGACGATCCGGTCTGGTCGCCGGAACAGGTCGCGCTCCGGTTGCCCGGCATGACCGACGTGCTGGATCACCTGGCCGGCCTGATCCGCGATCTCGGGCCGCGCCTGGGGCGTCCCGTCCGCGTCGTGGAGTATGGCGCGCGGGGCGGTGTCGCGGCGGCGGCGCTGCTGGAACGGCTGACCGGTGCCGACGTCTCCTACCTGGCCCTTGACGAATCCCCGGAGATGGTGCGGCGTGCCCGTGACCGGCTGGCCGCCTGGGGCGACGCACGGGCGGAGCGATGCGACGATGCCAAGCGGTCGCGCCACGCGCATACCGCCGACATCGTCTGGGCCAACAACGCCCTGCACCGCATGGCCGATCCCGTGCGCGCCCTGAACGACCTGTGGTCCCTTGCGGCCCCCGGTGCGTGCGTCATGGTCCTGGAGGTGTCCTCGCCTCCCGCCGAGGGTCTCGTCAGCACCGAGGTGCTGCGACGGTTCGACCGTCAATCGACGGAGATCTGCGACGCGACCGTCTGGCGCGATAGAATCGCCACCCTCGACGCGGTTCTGGAGGCTCACCACGACCTGTCGGGCCTGAACATAGTCCTGCTGCGTTCGCCCGCGTGTCGAGAAGTGGCTGATCCGGAGGCCATCGGGGACGCTCTGTCCGCCCATGTGCCCGGCTACATGATCCCGCGCCAGATCCGGGTTCTGGATCAGATGCCCCTGACGGCGAACGGCAAGGTCGACGCCAAGGCTCTGGCGGCGATGGCAGAAGAGGCCGGGGAGACCCGCGCCACCGAGACACCGCCGCGAACCGCCGCCGAGACGCAGGTCGCCCGTCTATGGCAACAGCTCTTGGAGTGCGGTCCGGTCAGCCGCGAAAGCGACTTCTTCAAGCTGGGCGGCGACAGCCTGGCGGCCACGCGCCTTGTGGGGACACTGGCCCTGGAAGGCTGGCGCGCGCGCCTGGAGACCGTCTTCGCCCATCCGACTTTGTCGGCCTTCGCGGCAACACTTCAACCGCTGGCCTCGCCGGCCGGCCGGTCGGAGCTTGTGCCGGATCCCTCGGCCCGGTTCGCGCCGTTTCCGCTGACGGAGGTTCAGCAAGCCTATCTGGTGGGCCGTCAACCCGGCTTCGCGCTCAGCGGCGTGGCCTCCCACTTCTGCGTGGTGTTCGAAACCGAGGCCCTGGATGTTCAAAGGTTCCGGGCCGCCTGGGAGCGATTGATCGCGCGCCACGACATGCTGCGCGCGGTGGTTGAGGATGGCCGTCAACGGGTTCTGGAAGCCGCCCCCGACTTCGACATCCCACGACACCGCTTCGCACGCCTGGACGGCCCGCGCGTGCGCGCGCTGGAAGAGCGGTTGTCCCAGGAGCTTCGGGATCCGAGCGTCTGGCCAGCGTTCGCCGTGCATGTCATCGAGGCCGATGATACCCCGCGCTGTCACATCCTCATCGACATCGACAACCTGTTCATCGATGGCATGAGCATGCAGATCCTGTTCGCGGACCTGAAGGCGCTGTATCAGGATCTGGACGCCATCCTGTCCACGCCGGCCATGACGTTCCGGGACTACCTTGTTCATGTCGAAGGGACACCGCCACCACAACAGGCGCTGGATCACTGGCGGCGGCGTCTGGCGTCCCTTCCAGGCGCGCCGGATCTTCCCGTGATCCGGCCGCCGCAAGACGTGAACCATCCCCGGTTCGTCCGTCGCGAGGGCCATCTGCCCGCCGAGACCTGGGCGGCGTTGCGCCGGGCGGCCCAGCGGCACGACATGACGCCATCGGCTCTGCTTCTGGCCGTTTACGCCGCGACCATCTCGGCGTTCAGCGCACGTCCGGAGATCACCCTGAATCTGACGGTGTTCGACCGGCAGCCGGTTCATCCCGATGTGGATCAGGTGCTCGGCGATTTCACCTCGCTGATGCTGGCTTCCTGGGAACCGCGGCGTCGATGGCTGGACTCGGCGCGCCACATGCAAACCCGGTTGCGCGAGGACATGGCCCATCGGGGTGTCTCCGCCATTCGGGTCATGCGGGATCTGGCGCGCCGGGAGGGCGTGGCGGCGGTGTCCATGCCGGTGGTCTTCACCAGTGCCATCGGCTACGACCAGGACGAGGGGTTCCTGTCCCGCAGGGCGTGGCTGAAACCGGCCTGGGGGATTTCCCAGACCCCGCAAACCTGGATTGATCTTCAGGTCTACGAAGCCGACGGCATGCTGTTCTACAACTGGGATGCCGCCGAAGCGCTCTTCGAGCCTTCGCTGCTGAACGGGATGATCGATCGATTCACGGCGATGCTGCGGCGCCTGGGCTCCGACGTCGCCACCTGGGATTTGGACCTCGAGGCGTTGTGTCCTCGGGAAGCGGCGCCGGTTGCGCGGCCGGTACCGCCGCCTCGTGAGACCAAGGGGTCTGGGGACGCTCTGACCATCGTGCATCCGACCGGGCGACAGGAGCGCTCGAGCGAGGAGACGCCGCTCCGTTTGATCGTCGATTTCTTCCGTCAGGACCTTGGGCAGGAGATCATCGCGCAACGGAACTTCTTCGACGCCGGCGCCACCTCCCTGACCCTGGTGCGGCTCCACGCCTTCCTGCGCCGCAAGGGGTACCCGTCCCTGGAGACCACGGACGTGTTCCTGCATGCCTCCCCCGCCGCGCTGGCCCGTCATCTGGGCGCGATGGTCCCTGACGGCGCAGACGAGGCGTCCCCCGGCGCAACATCCCCTGGCGCAACGTCCACAGATGTGGCGAGACCGGCGATGCGCGGTCGATTGCGGCGGCGGCGGCGCAGTGTCGATCACGCCTCGGCGTAGAACCTCAGCGCAGAACCGGGCCACGAAACAGGCAAACACGCATCCTAATATGCGATTGCGTCTCAATCGCTTTTATGGCTTCACCATGACACAAGGCAACCGCACCCATGTTGGACGTTCAACCAAGGTATGGTGAGAGCGAACCGATTGCCGTGATCGGCCTGTCCGGACGCTTTCCCGACGCGCCCGATATTGAAGCCTTCTGGCAAACCCTGGTGGATGGCCGTTGCGTCACACGCGCCTTCACGGACGACGAACTGTCGGCGGCCGGTGTGACCGCACGGGATCGCGAGGATCGGACGTTTGTCGGCTCCGGGGCCGTCCTGGAGGCAGCCGACGCTTTCGATGCCGCGCTGTTCGGCTATGCGCCCGCCGAGGCAGAGTTGATCGATCCCCAGCAGCGCCTTTTCCTACACGCGGCGTGGCATGCCCTGGAGAGCGCGGGGTACCCGCCCATGGCGGTGCCGCACCAGACCGGCGTGTTCGGATCGGCGCGCATGAGCACCTATCCGGCGGCACGGGAGGCCTCGTTCCAGGGGCAGTCCAAGGCGCGTGGCATGCAGGCGCTGATGGGCAACGACAAGGACTATCTCTGCCTCCGGGTCGCCTACAAACTCAATCTCCATGGACCGGCGCTGACCGTTCAGACCGCCTGTTCCAGTTCCCTGGTCGCGGTGCACATGGCTTGCGAAAGCCTGCGCAGCGGGGAATGCGACATGGCCCTGGCCGGCGGCGTGGGCGTGTCGTTCCCGCAATGCGCCGGGTACCATCACCAGCCGGGGATGATCTTTTCCGCCGACGCGTCCTGTCGGCCCTTCGACGCCCAGGCCGATGGCACCTTCGCGGGTCACGGCTTGGGTCTTGTCGTGTTGCGCCGCCTGGAGGATGCGCGACGGGACAACGATCCCATCCTCGCGGTCCTGCGTGGCAGCGCCTTCAACAACGACGGCAACCGCAAGGTTGGCTTCACCGCGCCTTCCGGCGCGGGTCAGCGTGACGTGATCCGCGAGGCCTGGGCCTACGCCGACGTGGACGCCAACGACATCGACCTTGTGGAGGCCCATGGCACGGGTACACCGCTGGGGGACCCGATCGAGGTGGATGCCCTGCGCGATGCGTTCGCGGGGCGCGACCCGGCCGCCGGCCCCGTGGCCCTGGGATCGCTGAAGGGCAACTACGGCCACATGGACACGGCGGCCGGAATCGCCAGTCTTATCAAGGCGATTGTCGCGGTTCACCGAGGCGTGATTCCGCCCTCGGTGGGCTTCGACGCCCCCAATCCGGCCCTGAACCTGGCGCGCTCACCCTTCGAGGTGCCGGTGTCGTCCCGGTCCTGGGACAGGCCGTTGCGCTCCGCCGGGGTCTCCTCCTTCGGGATTGGCGGCACCAACTGCCACGTCGTCGTGCAGTCTTACCCCGCGTCGTCCCCTGGCACCGACGCGGGGGACCTCGGAGGCGAGGCGGAGGGCTACCTGCTGTTGAGCGCGGCCAGCGAGGCCAGTTTGCGCGGCCTGGCGACGGCTTACGCCAAGGTTTGGCGGACCCATGCACCCGCCGCCCTGGCGCGCATGGCCCTGACCGGGCGGCAACTCGACCTCGACTGGCGGCTAACGGTTCCGGTCGTGGAGGACAGCGCCGAGGCCCTGTTGGCGCAAGCCCAAGGCGGATCCGATCCCCTTCTCATGACGGGGCGGCGCGCCAACCGGGGCACGATGGCCTGGACGTTTTCGGGGCTCGGCTCCCAGTGGGCCGGCATGGGCCGGGCGCTCTATGACTCCTCGGCGGCGTTTGCCGCGACCCTGGATGCCTGCGCCGCTCTGTGCGGCGACCTGATGGCCCAGCCGCTGAAAGACGTGCTGTTCGCTTCGGATGCCGCCGTGCTGGCGCGGCCGTCTTTCGCGCAGCCGGCTCTCGTCGCCTTTGAACTGGCCCTGGCGGATCACTGGCGGGCGCTGGGGCTGACGCCGGACGTGGTGCTGGGGCACTCATGGGGTGAGTACGCCGCCGCCGTCATCGCCGACATCTACGACCGAGGCGACATGCTCCGTCTGGCCGCGCGCAGCGGGGACCTGATGGCGGCCTGCGAGGGTGGGGCGATGCTGGCCGTGTTCGCGGACACGGCGGACCTGCGTGACCGCGCGGCGCAGGCGGGACTGGACCTCGCGGCCGATAACGGCACGCGCCATCTGGTCTTCAGCGGGCCGACGGAGACCATCGGGGCGTTCGCCCTTGACCTGAAAGGGCAGGGCATCCGCACGCGTTCCGTTGCATCGGATTGCGCGGCCCATTCCCGGCATCTTGACCCCGTGCTGTCGACGTTCGAGGCGGTTTGCCAGGACCTGCCGCCACCCCGTCCGCCCCGTGTTCCCTTCGTGTCCAGCATCACCGGCGATCTGGCGACACAAGAGACCTTCGCCGGGGGAGGCTATTGGGTGCGGCAGATGCGGGAGACCGTCCGCTACCGCGCGGCGCAGGTGCGCCTGCGCGCTCTTGAGGTCACGGCCTGTCTGGAAATCGGTCCCAGTTCGGTTCTCACCGACATGGGCGAGCGGGAGGCGCCGGACACCTGCGCCTGGATCGCCTCCTGCCGCCGGGGCGTGACCGGCCCCCAGGCGATGCAGGAGGCCGCCGCGCGTCTGTTCGTGGCCGGCTATGATCTGCGCTGGACGGACCTCCTGCCCTGCGACGGACCCAGGGCGCCCGCCCCCGCCTATGTGTTCGACGCGCGTCCGTTCTGGTGGACGCCGCGCGAGACCGGGGTGCCCCCGGCAACCGCGGCGCCGTCCCGGGATGAGGCGGCCGGCGCGCTGATCCGGGCCGAGGAAACGGCGCGCGACGCCCTGGCGGACATCGACCTTTCCCGGCTGTCGGGCTTCTACGGTCGGATCGCCGTGCTCCACGGCATCTATGTGGACCGCATGGTCGAGCGGGCCCTGGAGCGAGCGCTGGACCATCCCGCGTCGGCGACGGAGATCCTCCGGGCCGGGCGGTTCCTGCCCCGATACCGACAGCTCCTGGTGCGACTGCTGGACGCCTGCGTGGAGGACGGTCTCTACGTCCGCGAGGGCGGGGCTTACCGCAAGGTTCGGGAACCCGAGGTCGAGCGGCTGGATGCCATCTTCGAGGCTCTTGTCGACGATTGCGAGGGACTGCGGAGCATTCCGGAAACCGTTCGTCGGGCGGGCGAGGCGCTTGGTCACATGCTGAGCGGCGAGGTCGATCCGGTCGCCGTGATCTTTCCCTCGGGGCAGAGCTGCGGGGTGGAGGTCCTGTACGAGGATCTCAGCTTCGGGCGTTACTTCAATCGCCTCGCGGCGGCCGTGGTGGCCGACCTCTGTGCGATGCGGCGGACATCGTCCGGGACAGCGCCAGCGGAGGTGTTTCGGATTCTGGAGGTCGGCGGCGGCACGGGCGGCACCACCAGCAGCGTGTTGCCGGTCCTGGCCGAACAAACAGCCGTACACTACGAGTTCACCGACATCTCCCCCATTTTCACTCGGCGGGCCGAGACCAAGTTCGCTGCCTATCCCTTCGTGCGGTATCGGGAACTGGACCTGGAGCGGCCGGCCACGGCGCAAGGCTTCGAAACCGGTCGCTACGACCTGATCGTGGCCGCGAACGTCGTGCATGCGACCCGCGATATCGCGGCGACGTTGGCCAACCTTCGGCCTCTGCTCAAGCCGGGCGGGCGCCTGCTGATGCGGGAGATCACACGAACGGTACGGCTGTTCGACTTCGTGTTCGGGCCGCTTGTCGCGCCACTGGCCGACGTCGCGGCACGGCATGGCGAGTTGTTCCTGTCGGTGGATGGCTGGCGCGCCCACTGCCGGGATGCGGGCTTCGAGCGGATGGAGGCTTTCCCCGGCGCGTCCCTGGAGACCGGGGAGCTGTGCGAACATGTCCTCCTCGCGTCCCTGCCCGGCGCCGATTGGGGCATGGCGTCACGTGTCTCTCTTTCCGGGGCGCCGATCGGGGATACGCACACCCTGTGCTGGGATGTGTCCGCCTGCGCGGGGGATGATGCCGCGCTGCGCGCCCGCCTGGAGAACCTGTGTCGCGATGACCTGGGATCCGGGTTTTTGGGCGCGGCGCCGTTGCGTTTGCGGGCGGAGGCGATCGAGTCTCCCGCTGACGTGACCCTGGTGCGGGCCGTGACAAGCGCCGGTCTGTTCGGTCGGTCACGGGTTTGCCTGGAGGGCCGGCGGGCCAGTGGCGACTGGTACCCGCTGGCGGTGGCGGAAACGATGATGGAGGGCACTCCGGACACCGGCCTGCCAGTACCGAAAGCGGCGCCGGATACGCTGTACCAGGAGGACCTGGCACCGGTTTGTGCTGCGGAGCGCGCGCCTGGGATCGCCTTCGACGGCCTCGCGGATGACGTGGTTTCCGCGCTGCGGGTGGGCGGCGTGTCCTCGATGTCCGGGCGCCGCTTGGTGATCGTGGAAACCGCGCCTGCCCTGGACGCGGCGGAGCAGGTCCGGACGGCGCTCATTCGGTGGCCGCACGACGAGTTGGTGTTCGTGACAAGGCGGGCCTGGGCCGTCCGCGACCATGAAGACATCGACATCGACGCCCGCGCCCTCTGGGGCTTCTTGCGCGTGGCCAGTCACGAGGCCCGCCGCCCCGTTCGGGTCGCCGATCTGGCGGCCAACGCGCCATGGTCCGATCTCGTCCCCGCCCTGGCGGCGCTTCAGGACAAGGTGTCCTTCGTGGTTGTGCGCGATGGGGCCTGTTTCGTGCCGCGCATCGCGCCGGTGACGGGAGCGGCGGTGCCGGCGATGCTGCCGCCGGGTGTTTTCGACACGGGGCGGTGGCAGGTGGTGACCGGCGCGTTCGGCGGGCTGGGACGGCTCGGCGCCCGCTGGCTGGTCCGGTCCGGCGCGCGTCGGATCGCACTGCTGGCGCACCGGCTGCCGCCGGATGCCGAGGCGTTTCGTGACAGCCTGGAGGACGGCGGCCGTTGTCGGGTGCGCATCGTCCCGTGCGACTGCGCGGAACCGGCGCAGGTGCGGGCGGCCATGGAAGGCTTGGCGGCCGACGGCGGCATTGATGGCGTGATCCATGCCGCCGGCAGTCTGGACGATGCACCGATCGAGACGTTGACGCCGGACCGAATGACGGCGGTCTTCGCCGTCAAGGCCGGGGCGGCGCGCGTGCTGCTTGAGGACCTGACGCGGCATGGGGGCCGTTACCTCATCCTGTATTCGTCGGCCGTCGCGACTTTGGGGCCAAGGGGCCAGGGTGCCCATGCGCTGGCCAGCGCCTTCATGGATGCCCTGGCGATCAACGCGGCGCGCGCCCACGGGACGGCTCGGTCCGGGGTGGGTCCGCGCGTGCTGTCAATCGCCTGGGGGGCCTGGGCCGAGGTCGGCCGGGCCGCCGTGGAGGACCGTCTTGAAGCCCTGGCGGCCGACGGCATGTTGGCCCTGCGCCCGGACGAGGGGCTCTGGCATCTGGACCGGGCGATGATGGATGGCGGGCCGGTGCGGCTGGCCATGCGCCTGTCCGCAGCCCGGCGGTCCGTTGCGCTTGCCGACGCGGACGACGCGGCGGAACACCCTGCCGAAGCTCGCCCCGAAACCGCCCCCGATACCAGGGACCAGGCCACATCGGAATCGGATGCGGTGCCGGCGGATCGCGCGAAACCGGACGATACGGTGCGGCCGTTGACGGACGATGCCGGCCTGACCCGCTGGCTGATGGCCTGTTTGCGGGAGCACTTGCGACTGGACGACGCGGACACTGTCGATCCCGACGACAACCTGATGGACCTGGGCCTGGACTCGCTCATGTTCCTGGACCTGAGCGCGTCCATCGAGCGGGCATTCGGAGTCTCCATCCAGGCCAGCGCCGCCTATGACGACCTGAGCGTCTCGTCGCTCCGCGCCCTGATCCAGGCGGCCCTGCCGGAGACCACCGACGGGGACGCGCCCTCGGACGAGCCCAAGGACGCGGGCGGGATCGTTTTGGATCCGGACCCGGCCGGGCGCTTCGAGCCGTTCCCGCTGACGCCGATCCAGCACGCCTACTGGCTGGGACGGACCGACCTGATCGGGTACGGCGGCGTGGCCTGCCACGTGGTCTTCGAATGGGACAAGGACCACCGCACGCTGGACCGAGCGCGCCTTGAGGCGGCCTGGGTCGCCTTGGTGCGGCGCCACGACATGCTGAGGAGCGTTGTCGCGCCGGACGGACGGCAAAGAGTGCTTGAGACGGTGCCCGACTACCGGTTCGACGTGGTGGACTTGCGGGCCTGCGCCCCGGAGGAGCGCCAGGCTCGCCTGATGGAGACCCGCCGCCGGTTGTCGGAGCAGGTGTTGCCGACCGACCGCTGGCCAATCTTCGAGATGGTTGTCTCGCTTATCGAGGGAACTCGCTACCGTCTGCACGCAAATCTTGATCTTCTGCAGTTCGACACGCAGAGCTTCAAGGTCATGATGGATGATTGGGCGGCGCTCTATCGCGGCGAGACCCTGGCCCCGTTGGGCTGCGGGTTCCGCGACTACGTCCTGACCGAACTGGCGCGCAAGGACACGCCCGCCTGGAAGACGGCGTGGTGTGCCTGGCAGGATCTGCTGACCGATCTGCCGGCCGCGCCCGTGCTGCCGCTGCGCGGCGGCGTCTTGCCGTCCCCGCCTCGGTTCGGGGCCCTGCAACACCGCGTCTCGGCGCCCCGGTGGGCCGCCCTCAAGGCCGCCTGGCGGGCCAGGGGCGTGACGCCATCGGCCGCGCTCTTGACGCTCTATGCCCACACGCTGGCCGCCTGGGCGCGGCATCCGCGCTTCACCATGAACGTCACGTCCTTCAACCGGAAACCCTACCATCCGGATGTGCGGAACCTGATCGGAGACTTCACGTCGGTGTTGCTGGTCGATTACGACGATCGGCAGGGCCGGACCGTGTCGGAGCGCATGGACGCGGTGCAGCAGCGTGTCTGGCAACGCCTGGGCCTGGCCGACGTCAATGGGGTCGAGGTGCTGCGAGAATGGGGACGCCTGCGCCAGGGCGGCGGGCGGGCGTTGATGCCCGTCGTGTTCACCAGCATGCTCGGCATGACCTTCGACGGAGACAGCATTCAGGATGCCCTGGGCAGCTTCCTGGGTGATCCGGTGCATGCGTTCACCCAGACGCCTCAAGTCTGGCTGGACCATCAAGTCATGGAAAGCGCCGAAGGCCTGGTTCTGAACTGGTTCTTCATGGAGGACGTCTTCCCGGAGGGCCTTCCCGCCGCCATGTTCGCGGCCTACACCGCCTTGATCGATCGGATCGCGGACGCCCCGGACCTGCAGGATCAGGAGGCGGTCACGGTCGGTGCGGCGACGTCGGAGGCGGGGGAGGCATTCGCCCTGGCTCGCGACGCCTGGCGCTGTGTCCTTGGTGACGATGCCGAGGCCGTGTTGAGGGTAGAGCGGGCGTTGCGGGCGCTTCCGGGCGTGCGCGATCTGCGGATTGACCCTGGGCCGGTGGCATGGCACGTCGACGTGGTGCCGGACGGCGCGTACGTGGATGCGTCGAGCGAAAGTCCGGCCGAGGTGCCGGCCGTGCGAGACGTGTCCCTGCCGCCCGCCGACGACCAGGAGGTGCTGCGGATCGATGCCGCCTGGCTCTTCCTGGAGGCCCGGGCGACGCGGGGGCTGTGGCAG
>Ga0126339_10000016_pt1 | contig 49834 bp, 25 predicted proteins | sample OrbTmetagenome_2_FD_92532 | JGI IMG/M metagenome (GOLD analysis project Ga0126339, IMG submission 92532) | Coral microbial communities from Petempiche,Puerto Morelos, Mexico - Orbicella T R C metagenome | ecosystem: Host-associated > Invertebrates > Cnidaria > Coral | place: Petempiche,Puerto...
AAATAAACCACGGGTAAACCTAGAACCGCGCTCGGCCCATGGCCGCGCGGTTAAAAAAAATAAATAAATAAACCACGGGTAAACCTAGAACCGCGCTCGGCCCATGGCCGCGCGGTTAAAAAATCTTCAAGTGTGATCGTGCGGCATCATTCGGGACAGTGCCCGGTCCAAAAGAATATTGGACCGGCACTGAAGCAATCTGATTGCATTGGTTGGTTTTAGTTATTGGCCCGCTGAACTAACTTGGTCGTGTAATAATTAAATGTAGTTGTACTTACTATCCAGTCACTCGTGCTCAGTCAAAGGTTTTGCTAGTGCCAGGGGCCGTCCTCGTGAACAATGAAAATTTTGACTTATGTTCAAATGTTTCTTAAGTCCCCCCGCCCCCCTGAATAGGGGATATGAGTCTCCAATGTGATAAACGTCATTTCATTTTTAAAGGGGTCACTCTCCGAAATCTTTCGTGAATTGCGTTATCTTGTTGAAATCTTTGGATGTTCACTATTGTTGCTGATGATGTTCTTTGCTTTAACCAGGTTGAAACAATCCAGCATTATTTCCCAGTGTTTGATAAACTAAAGAAAGAATTCTTTGTTGGTGAACTGATATGGAACTTTGCGGACTTCATGACCAAACAACGTGAGATCTTCTTGTTGTTAATAGCTGCATTATCCTCCTACTTAGTAGACTGCGAGCAGTCTCTTTTGCTCGAAAATCCGTGGGGAAGAACGCAAAGAAGTACACAACACAAGTGAGCAGTCGTGAGCGTGCGTGCGTCACGCTTACAGTCACGCTCGCACGCTCACTCGTTTTGCGTTTTTCCCCACGGATTTTCGAGGAAAAGAGAGACTGCTCACAGTCTACCCACGTAGACGCTTTTATGAGTTGTGACGCACTCCTGGGAAGAAACGATTGCGTGAAGAGCCCAAAGAGGGCTATAACTGCATAAGATAATACTTGGACATAAATTTGGAAGTAAAGTAGTCTGAGCAATAAGATGGCTTCCTCTGCGCATTCAATTCATTCCCTACTCGTGCACGTCGGTTATTGGACCAAAACGTTCCATGCTGATGACATAGCACTACATTGATCTGTGTCTGTGATTGGTTGTAAATAGTGTGCGCGCGAAAATTGAAAGCGTGCAGCAGTAAATCCCAGGCGATACACAGATCACTACTACAGTGTTATGTTACCAGAATGGAACTTTACCCGGTCGAAGGGGAGGGGAACGAATGAAGTGTCTGTTTACTCAGGCCAGAGGTAAAACTAAACTTTTCATTTGTTGTGTTTGTTTTTATTGTTTCAAGAAAGGTTCCTTACTTGGTAGAAGTAACCAGGTTTACAACGAATTGTTGGTTCAACTAATTATTAGTTCAGTTCCTGAGCTTAACTGCTGTATATAGGCATGGTGGGGAGAACACCCGCAGGACAATGGTTCAATCCCTGGTTCCTCCCATAGGTTCAATCCCAATACAGGCTGGGTGGGGAGAGTTTAAGGACTGAACTAACCAATCATTAGCGTTATCTAGTGTTAAGTATGCCAGTGAGTCCTGACGCGTATTTTACACATTTTATGCGTGATCTAAAGGAGCTCCGAAGCATGCCGTGTATCACAGGAAAACCAAAAATATCGCCCTCTTTTTGAAGAACAGTACTCAAGAAAGAATAGAAACCTGTCAGGACATGAGGAGGGGTAATGATGTTAATGATGAGAATGGATTACAACAATGGACCGACTCAGACATGTGCGGCTCCCATTGTCTTGTGTTCCGCTCAGATTTCTTCGCGTCATGAACGTCTAATATTTCAGAGCTAGAGAGGAGAAAATACCAAGCGACATTTCTCCTCAAAAATCTTTAGAATGTATCGAGAAAAATCAAATTGAGCTCAAATCACTGTTTGTGTGTTTTCAGAAATAACGAGAGTTGTGGGCAACAAGAAAGGGATCCTGACTCGCCAACGGCAACCGAAAGCCGCTGCTCATGTTCTGCGCCAGCGATATCTAAACATTCCAGTGGGAAGAAGTACCAAGAAGGACGATGATGTGGACGTTTTACTCAGATTCGAGAGTAACAACATGGCAGACATGGCTCAATAGACAATAGAAGATGAAGGGTAGAGAGTTAATTGCCCCTATAGGCTTTATTTCCAAGGTAATCCCTCTAAAAGTATTTTCAAATTACCCCCGGTTTCGGAAATCCTAGCAGGGTATAGAAATAGCAATCCTGCATTTTTCAAGGAAAGACTTGGTACCATGTCTAAAAATAACTTAAGAGGGATTTAGGAATAAACCTCTCTTACCCTTATCTTCTCTTGGCAGTGAGAATCTCTAGTTTAAGGGTGCTTTCCATTATACCAAAAATTACAGAAATTTCGCTGAGTAGTCAAATGGAAAGGTTCGGTTCGGTTCGGTTCGGCCCAACCGGAAGATTCGGGACCACCTCTGGAAGTGGTCCACTTTGATCGGTCGGACCGAAATTTGCAGTTCCATTTTGAAAAACCGATCCGTTTCCCTCCTCCCCTTCAGTAGATTTTCACTTGTGTGGTTGATTGGGGAAAGGAATAGAAAATGATAGGAGCCATTCTTCTCGCTTGGCCCGGTTTGTTCGGAAAATGTCGTTCCGTTTTTCCTTGGTTAGTTTTACTAGTTTCTGATCGGTCGGTATGGCATAATGGAAAGCGCCCTACATGTAATACTGAAAGGAGGTGATAAGCATCCTGTACGAAAGTAAACCTGAAATACTGCAGTGTGCAGACGATTTTGTTAAACAATTTTGTAGTATTTTTTTAGTAAGTTACGGCTTCAGTTTTATGTTTTCTGATTTCTACATAGTCAGATCATTTAGTTCGTGTAACGTTCTTTAACCAATCAGAGTGAAGATATTTGCTCAGCCAATCAAATGCATTTGACTTGGTGTACGCAATTTTTCCCGCGCTTTCCAAGGGTTACTACCGGTTGTTGACAAGTTTTTTTCATTTTGATTGGTTTGTTGCGCGTAGAGTGGTTTTCAATTGAGTGTCGTAAAACCAAAACCAAAGTAGTTACTCTAGCCATTCACCAAGGACACAGGCAATCCAGTGAACCAATCAAAACTCGAAGTAACCATATGGAGCTAACGCGAAGCGCGGGAAACCGTGTGCGAATGAGACAGGATTGGTTTGGTTTTTCTGATTGGATAACAAAGTGGCGTGAATTTGGTTAAGCCAATTGTGTAGCGTAGCAATGCGAAACCAATTACTTTTCGACACTTAAGGGAACACCACTCTATTTTCAGCCATAGGTAACTGACCCTGTGTTGTTTGAATAATGTTTTGATGAGCCAAAAGGGACAAGTCCTTTCGAAGGTCGTTGTTTTGATATTCTTGATGAAGCTTTTCGCCTGTCGAGAAGATACGCACTAAAGAACGATATCAAAATTGTTGTAGCATTCCTCGAGTTCTTTAGCTAATAAAAACTGATAATGATATTGTCAATAGTCAGTGTAGATAGAAAAACAATTTTAAAAAGGAGCTTGCCACAATAAAAGTAATCTGGAGTAAAAGAATGTTTATTGGACTGAGTCGTGAGAAGTGCAAAAGGTTATTCTTCGTAATCCTCACCCTTCACCTGGCTTCGCCTCTCTTGAATTTTAGCTCACGTTACCCGACATAACAGAGCCTTAGCAGGTAACAGGTAAACCAAGGCACTTGCCTCAGTCATTGGTTTTGGTGTTTTTTGTTTATAGTCAACATAAATACCCTAAATACCTAGGAAAATAATTGAACTATGGACATTGCCGCAGTTGAGTTTTTTTCCAGCTACGGTCCTGCATGAAATCAGCCTTCATCCATGTTCCTTTGCCTGAGTCTCCCTTGGCTCTTGCCTTCTTACTTTTATCGCTGATGAGGCTTCGGTCTGAAAAAACGTTTTTTGAAGATGGTGATTACAGTCTTCTTTGGGCCGGAACTATTTACCTTAGTTTAGAGAAAAAATTAACTGATAGATCAGCTAGCGTTTTCCCCTAGCTTTTTTTATATTTCGAAAAGTTGTATGGGTCGCCCATTTTGCCATTTCTGCTTTCCTCGTCTTTTTGGGTAGACCTGAGCAACACGACCTCGTTTTAAACTGGAAAGAGTGGAAAAAGTTGTTCACAATGCAATAACCAGTAATCACAGAACGATTCGGTTAATAGATAGTCGTTACTAATTAATTAACGAACTGAGCCAAACTCAATCTTCACTTGCGAAGCAAGCCGGCTTAAGCATAATTAATGACCAGTTCAGCGACGCAAGCATAAGCAGAAGAAGCTATTATGCGCTAGTGAGGACGGCTGCGACATAAGCATAAGCTTTCTGCTTATGCTTATGTCGGTGTTATGTTGAGTGAGGACACCGGTTGGCATAAGCACAAAGTGCTCGCTGATTGGCTAAAAGTCTTTCGCTTATGCTTATGTCCCCATCAAGTAGACTTAACAGCGCAAGCATAAGAAGAACGCAAGGTTTTGATATTCTTATGCTAATACTTACGCTTATCGGATCGACCGTCCCCGCTAAGCTCCGCTATTAAAGGGCATAAGCCTTTTTTATGATTATGCTTATGCAAGAAGCTGTGACCTTGCTCTTGGCTTATGCTTACACTTATGCCTGCGTCCCAAGTGAGGACCGGGCTTTAGTTATCAGCTCGAGTTCGTTAGATGAAATGCCTCTGGGCAAAACAATGAGGAGTTCGCATGTTCCGCTGACTGGACCGGTATGCCCTTAATCGTGCTTACAATTTCAAATCAGCTTCGCGCTGCGCGCTCGTCCCATTTTGAAATCACTCGCCTGATTACTCCCTGAACTGTACTCCGCTCGATCCAATTACTATTATGTACTCGTTAGAAAAAGAAAGATATTTTCTTTAAGTATACTTTAAATTAGATTTAGCAAAATATAGCTCATTGATCAGCGGGACATGGGTCACCCACGTTGATTTGTTAAATCCAGTCTTAGCTATATAGAAGCTAAGCGGTTGTTTTGGGAGCATTGGTCTACGTCAAGCTTACTGTATCTCGATGATTGATCAGTTAATTCAAATTAACTTACTCCGAGGCGTATAAACAGTTATTTTTTCGCAGTGCAAAGTTAACGTCCTTCTACCAATGTGGTAATAATGCCTTTTTCTAGTAGCAACGTAGTCTAGCTGATCCTTTATGATCGTTTTATTAATAGGATTGACTTGGTCGCTCAAGAGTCTAAGCCTGGCCATGTTATCAGATAATTAATTTGTTCCCAGCAAATGAGTATATCCCAGGAGTATATCAAAAGTTTTCCTAGCTAGTATAATCCTATACTCTCAGGGGGAACTTCCATATAAAGGACGGTTCGTCGTACCTTTTAGGGGTTAAAAAAGCGGTCTTGCTACCTCTTTAGGGTGCTTAGCCCCAAAAGGTCCACAGCGGGAGCTTTTACGGTATTGAGAGTATTGAGCCGATAAAATATGACAGGAGATTAATTGTTGATTTAGAATTGATACCTCTTAGGGGTGAAAAAAATTTGAAGGAAGGCTCACAAAACAGGATCTTGGTACCTCTTATGGATTCTTTTCAAAATTTCCGACGAGGACCCCCGTCCTTTTTATATTGGATATGGGAGCCCTCCCCCCGGCCCTACACTGTTACATATGGCAAGTGTTTTGCTGGCCGAAGGACGTTTTAATACCTAAAAAAAAAACGTTATCCGCAGATTAAAACATCTTAACTGACTGAATTTACTTAAACGTCAACAATTCTTAGATTCTTGACGAAAACTGTCTACTTTGACTTCGTTTTAATGAGTGGTCTTAAACCCTCCAGGCGAGTGCAGATGTTCTGCAGCTGCAGCTGGTAAGAAACAATAGCGCCATTTCTACTCACAGAAAGCATAACTGTTTAAAATACTTTGTGAACAGTCACCATGCTTACGGGTCTGGCTATATAGCTATCGGGCCCGGGTTGTTCGAAAGGTAGATAACGCTATCCAGCGGATAAATCACTATCCATCGGATAGCGTGGCTTAGTTTGTTAACACCTATCCACTGGAATGCGATTTATCCGGTGGATAGCGTTATCCAGCCTTTGAACAACTGGGGCCAGTTCATTAATTACATTTTTTCAGTTGTTCACCAAGTACAACTCCCAGGGTACAACTCTATCCGCATGAAATTGTTTAGGGTATTCGGGTTGCGGGTTAGCAGTTAATTTATACAGCAAAATGTATGTGTTTTTTGACGTTAAGGTACCAAAAACGAAATGACAGTCCGTAATAAAAACTGAGGTGTCTATGTTTAACTGGTATCTGTCTGTTCCAATTTAAGAAATTACTAGAACCAGTAAAATCTCAGTGTTCGATTATTCTTATCTGGGCGGACTCCGCCTACAACCAGGTGACCAATATGTGTTCCAGCGAAATGCTACCGAACAGGGGGTTAGCAATACTCCTAGTTGCTTCATGTTACAGAAAACTGACGAACGTTTGCAACAGTGGTTTCTAAAATCAGTCGGTTGAATGACGATACTGATCGAAATACAAGCGTGAATTTATAGTATCAATATTTTACCAAAACTTCTAATTGTTTTTAACTAACAGCGCGGTCAACTTTTTTAGTCAAAGCGAATAACGTTTTCAGAACACAACATACACCTTTCAATGGGAAATATTAGCTTTTTAGCCTTCAATGTAAATAAAATGACAGAGAAGTCAATATTGCAAGCTATAATTCAAGAGGAACCCTTTGTACGCAAAGACTCCATTTTTGCATTGTACGCATGTATCAGAATAATAGAGAAAAAAAACCGTTTGGACGCTTACATAGTGACAGTTGAACCCAGTGTTGGCCTACCGAGTCTCTGCTAGAATTAAGACGTGATTTTTAGTCACCTTAGATTGGACTTGATTGAATAAGGATTAGCCAGCTAAGAAAGTTATTCACATTTTATGCATTAAAATAATCTGCCAGTTAAACGTTTCATTCACTTTTTTTTTTTGGAGCGAAAAGCCGCGTATCCGTAACAAAATAAAGTTTTGTATGTAGTCACTTGTGAACGTCAGTAGAAGATAGGTCGGTTAACTGAATGATTTTCTCAATATCTCAGTCATTTCGCAGCGTTTATTAAAAGAGCGCCAAAATTGGCACATTTGACAATTTCCTATTGTCTGAAACACACACAGCTGTTATTATTATATTAGTGAAGATTCTTATTTGATCGGAGATTTGTTCCAATGATTTTAAAACGTGAAAGTATGATATTTCTGGCCACGAATTTCTTACAGTAGCTGACCTGCCTTCCAAAGTCAAACTTTTTCGGCTATCAGTCAAAATTTAGTTACCATTGATCGAGAGTAATAGGACATGTTTCACAGTTGAGCTGTCAAAACAATACTTGGTTGCGCTTGTTTGCCCAAACAAAGCTGTTTTCGCCACAAACACCTGATAAAACCAACGTACTTCTTTCCACTGTTCTCAAATCTGAGATAAAAAGGGCTTGATATCGGACTTTTTGGCGTGCAAATAATGAGCACATTTTCAAGTTTCGGTGAATCGCAAATCGTGCTGAGATGCAAACACAATCATTTAATTTTTATTTTAGCGAAAAAGCGACAATGATGACTAGCGGGTCCTGTGAAGTTTTATGTTTACACTTTTCTTCGATGTTTCCCTCGATTGATCTGGCTAACGCTGATAACAAAGAATGAATAATTTTTCAATATTTTTCCTCATGGATTAGAAAAATGAAATCAAACTGCAATAAGGAGGCTATTTTATTCATCTAGTAATTATAACATCATTTGCGGATTGAAAAAGGCAGTTTGTTACACTGTGAAACTCATATAGAACTGCATTTCATTATTAATGTTTTTAATTTTAAAAATTTAATACTCATGCCTCCAAATTTGACGTCTCTACATTTGAGAGTTTGATCATTTGAGCTCCAACACATAAAGTGCAATTAACACAAAAGTAAATAATGATTTGGCTTTAGTATTGTCTTGTAAAATCCACGCGCATTCGGCTAAAACAACCTCTGAAGTTAGCGAGGTGTTTTCTACGATATTTTTTCGCATTGATGAGTTGAAAAATAAACTGACGTGCGTAAGTGTTGATATTGAAACAAAATTTTAGTCGAAGTCATTTACATTGTATCTTCTAAATATTGTGAATTTTAACTATTAACATTTAATTTCACCTCGTATGCTGGTTTGAAAAGTGGGATTTCTTCTATTTATGATACCACTCAGCTTGAAACTTAAAATCTCTTGGCATGAGGGTTTTTCGATGAAGTTACAGCGGCGTCGGAAAATTTCCTTTATTAACGCCGCGCGAAGAAACTGACAAGTCTATAGTGGGGAAAAACTTCACCTTTAGAACTAATCAATTTGCCTTTTGAAAACAAGCTGTTAATTTGCAAAATTTTCATTTTTCTTTTGGCCGATCGTCGGTTTTGTTTACCAGGGAAGATTATTTTTTGCCAAGACCTCCCGCCGGGTTATCAAAGTGTAGTCACGAAGGACCGAGAAGCCTGTCCGAGCAAAATGGAAATAATTATAATTGCCATAAAATTAGCTTCGAATGAAGGAACTTTCGCTAGAATACAGTGGCAAGTGTCGAGGTGTTTTTCATAAATTGAAGTAGATCGAAAAGTTATCTATGCTAAATAAACTGTATATTTTGCACTTCGCCGAAGCCACTCGCTTGGAAGCATCAAGTCAGAAAGCTTGACCCGTGCCTATTGGTCACATGACACCTACCAGCCAATGAACTTACGGTTTATGCCCGCCTCAGCAACGTCACTTGCTGCCATCTTATTTTCCGATTTCCTTTGAACGAAAAACGATTAGCGGTTCGCTTTTCCTTGTGTTTTGCTCGTTATTTAGGTCCGATGTTTAGGAAGCCATGCTCTTAGCATGACCGCTTCGACTCCCATGCTTCATGGCTCAGACTTGGATGAATGCTGCTCAAATGTGTTTGCACTGGTAAGAGTTTCCTTCGTTCGATTTGTGAGGGTTCTATTTCTGTCACATGTTACAGTGTTCTGTAAGGTTGTGACTCCTTCTAAAAGCATGTGAATATTTATTTGTCAATTACCAAGAGGATGCTTCGCTCCTCTAGTGCAAATAGAAGATCTAGAGTTGAGAATCTGAGGTTAACTTAACGGAACACAACCAATTCGCGGGCGTGTTGTAGAGTTACTTGCATGTCGTAATGAACATGTCCTCTATTTAACAAACGGTGGAATTAATTCATTCTAAATATTCGCCTTAATTGCCTCCAGTAAGATGAAATCCCTCGCTTCTGAGTACTGCATCGGAAATGGTAGATCCCGTGTGGCTTGAAGGAAAATTTATGCATCAAATCTAGGCTGACAATTCGGTTTGAAGCCGTACACTCGGCTGGTTTGGAAGTGAATAGCTTCTGTCGCAGGGGATTTGAAGGGTTAACAAGAGATGATTTTACAAACAACTTGCTTTGGCGCTTTGCATTCGTTTACACGAATCATTCAGGGATTCCCTTTGTTTGCCTTCAATGGGGAATCTTTCTAGTCAAAGAAATTGCACAGCCGTGCGTATTTGAACGAGACGATCGATAATCTTGTCGTCCACTCGTCTCGTTTTATGACATTTCTCAGGATATGTGCGTGCTTGTCAGGATTATTTTCCTGAGTCGTAAATAAAACTCTAATATGTATGTAGTTTGTTCGAAGCTTAGGAAAGTGTATTTTGATGGTAATGCCATTTTTATCGGCAGTTTGACGACTTCATTTGATCCCTAACCGAAATATTCAATGCGTACGCGTTTTACCTGCAAGCCAAAACCTTGTGCTGGGCAATATTTTTCCGGTATAAGGGGCCGATTTTAAGTATTGTATTTAATTTCATCGGAGGGTAAGTAACTTTGCTAGAGGATTGATTTTACTATACCGTGGCGATAAGTATCGTCGTATCTACGATTTCTAGAAATTGAAATTAGCCAAAAATCACGAATGTCATTGGTTTTGCCCCTAACATATTTATCGCTCGCGTTTTTGCGAATTTGTCGCGGTGTCAAATTTGGAACTGTCTAACTCTTCAACGAGTGAAAGCGACAGACTGAATAATTTATCAGATGACTGGGTTTTTATTGAGAAAGAATTGATCTTTACTTGTTTACTCCTGGGCGAATGTTTCATATAAGCAGTGAAACTACCTCAGCGACTTTGTCCGGTCGACTATTTACTTCTGATCCTGGGCGCGCGCTGGGGTGAAACATTTTAAGACCGCAGTTTTCCTCCAGCACCTTAATTAATTTTCATGCAAGGTGTACTATAGAATGATAATTATGTATTACTGCAATGGCGCGGTGTCTCCGGAACTTTTACCTTTTTGATTATGTCTGGAGGAAGAGATTTCCAAGTAACTTTCCTCATAACGAAGGTTGTTGATTTCGTATGTCGATTTCAATGTGTAATGAACAAGCGCTCGTGAAATGATGGGTCATTGACACTGTGATTGCAGATGATAACGAATTCTAGAGCTATCCCGTAAATCCAACTTTTGTTTTGAAGTTGCATATATGTGCATTGACTTTGTTTAACCATGGTATTCAAGAGTTCTGGCTTAGTTTCTCTTATTGTCATAGTTCTTGTATTAGTGTGAAACAAAGAATTCTAAGTGCGATCCGTGTTTGAGTGCAATATTTGGGCATAGGTTTCAACAGGTTAATCTTTTCAATTTGCCACCTCTGTAATGAAATGTGATGTTCGTGAAAACAGTAATTTTAAATTTGTGGAGAGAGGAAGTTTCAGTTTCTTCCTTTTGAAAATTTCATTTTCATGAGGATGAGTGAAATAATTTATTTTTGCCTATGAAACCAAGGCAACTGTTTCTAAATCAGAATTTATTTATTGCACTGTTTTTCCCTATAGACTTTTGTTGAGAATCATTGTAAGGCAAGTCTACTAATAATATGATAAGACAAATATTGTTGCTTTTATAGTAAAGGGAGGAATTTTTTGTTGCGAAGTTTTGTATATTGTGGTCTGAAATGATTTATTATAAGTATTCCAGTTGTTTTCATTTAACCCATTGCCGAATGTAGTAAATTTGTTGTTAGGGAATGTTCGGTATCTGTTGTCTTTTTACTATAGTCATTGCATTTTACCATGGCATGTGTTTCCGTGACATTTTCTCAGTTAGGATAAACCTTTTCTTTTGAATTATGCAGCAAAACATTCAATTTGCACACTCCACTAAGCATGTAAAAAGTGTAAGAACAGTTATATTATGGAACATGTACTTCATCTCTATTCAACTGTGAAAATGTGTGATCTTGTAACACATGCTTGATTTTTGTGTACATGTTTTGACACTGACTTAGTTTTGAAAACAGAACAAAAACCTTGTACTCTTTTCTGGGTAGATTTTTTTATTGAGTATAGACATTGTATTCAAGTATGTGTTGGTTATCAGAGCGCTAAAAATTATATGCATGAGATGGTTCTTGAGTGATGTATGATGGATGTTTACACCCTGAATCAACTACTATACATATTGAAAATGAAATCATATTGATGGCAGAATTATCAAGATGAATAGTCACAACAGTCTTGATGTTTGGCTCTAAATCTGTTTGTATCTGATATCTGCGTGCCCCAGACTAAGCTATACAGTAGTCTATTTGGGTGAATTTAGGAAGGTTTTATTTGAGTGTTAATTTCATGGCACCTGCAGGCATTTCTTCCTGTCCAATTTTGCATACACAAAATTTGATTACTTTTCCTAAAATAGTTTGGTAGGCTCTAAGTTTTGTGATCCCTACTACTGTACAAAGAGATCTTACTTCCTTCAAATGACAACCCAACTTTCTGTGATAAACTAAATAGTTTATGCAAGATTTAAATATTTGCCACCTAACATTTGATATTATCAGCTAAACCATGTGTCAATTAAAGAGCTTACATTAGGCTAAGCTGGGGCTGTTGTGGACCTGCTGTTTGCGGCATTTAATACCAGCCACATGTAACATAGCTTTTATACTGCTCAGTTCATCTCCTGACAGCTTTGTAGACTGAGGATAGCTTAATTAAACATAATATTTTTGGATCTGTTTTTCACAGTCTTTGTCACATGGCATATATGTGTTTCTTGAATTTTGTCTGAACATCCTGTTTCAATTAACAATTTGTTGTTGTAAACATTTCTCGCTCAGCAGCAATTTTATTTTTATTTTTAAAAATGGATTTTTTTTCTGTAAATGATTTAAACTTCCTGCTTAAAATAATGATGTAAATTCCTGACCGCATGTTAGGTAAAAACCATTTCCTGTTTACTTCGTGAAAATTACCACTTGCTACAGACTCTTTCCAAAAATGGAAATAAGAAATGTATTAAGAAAAGAAGTCTTTAAAAAGACGTCAAACGTTCCTCTTGTAATGTTTGAAGTTGTGGTAGAGCAGTATTTCAGACTGTCGGTTGTTAGGACAAATAAACAGTCAACAATACTGTGCTTATTCAGGTGAGCATATATAACAACTCACAGAATTTGTAGACATGCAAAATTATTAAATTTGTTTCCCATTGAGTTAATACAATATCATGTAAATTAACTCACTCGGTAAATCCATGCAAAGATCGATTTTGACTCAAGAATATATAATTCTGTGCATGTACATGTACGGAGTTAACCTCCCCCCCCCCCCTATTTCAAACTGTCAGGGGAGATGAGAAAAAAATTGAAATAGCTGGAGTTTGAAATGGCCAATACTAAATAACTGAAGAGCAAATCCAAGGGAAAATGTTTTTGAGTTTGAAGTAATGGGAAACTCAAAATAACCAAGTTCGAATTAGCATTGTTCGACTGTAGTATTAATCATAATTTTTTTTGTATACAAGTACATTTACAACATATATCTGAAGTTCCTAATTTTTCTCTGTTCGCTTTCAGTGTTGTAATCATAGGGCTCTTATAGCTTGTATTTGAATGTTCCAAGCGCATTAGCTGAAATGAGTATTTTCATGGTGTATACATTGCATGTAAAGATGATATTTTTCGGTTGAAAACTGTTAGGTAGATTTTTACACAAAGCACCTGAAATGTCATCCAACCTGCTATTTTCATGTAACAATGTTGTGTGAAAGATTCCTTTGTAGTAACATGCTTCAGCTGTGGCAATTTTGCTTTAAGGTTGTCTTGCTTAAGGCGGATTGAGAATTGGCTGTAATTGTCATGTAACATAACCTCACTACAAGCCTGCAAGCTCTTATCTGACAAATGTCTTATGTGTGGTAAATCTGAATGGTAAAAGTCTAGTCTAGCCTTACACTCTTTACACTGACCAGATAGATAATTTCTGCAACATTTGATCTCAAGAGAACTAACTATGAAAAACATCCTATAATTGGCTGTTAAAACCAGACACTATATGATGTGCACAGCATGGGTAAAAAACAAATCAAAACAAAACAAAACAAAACAAAAATAGTCAACTTCGTCTTTCTTTATACACAAAAAGAAAAAAAAATTGATTGAATTTAGGAAATTCATCCATAGTTGTAATGTCAAAAATATTTGTTTTTAAGTTTAGAAACTTTTCTTAGTTTGCAAGGTGCCTTCTATTTGCACCACAAGTGTATTCTATGTCCTGACAAGGTTTGTTATGTGGAAGGGTAAAGGGTTTTTCAAGGTACAGTGTAATGCTTACACCTTTTAGAATCCAGTTGAACAATGTATTTTGTCCATCTTGAGGTGTTACTTGTAACAAATGGATCAGCAGCATATTCAATAATTTCAGATTAATTGGCTGACCTGTAAATGTTTTTTGGGAGTTTTCACTAAGGCAAGTTTGGCTATATAATAGGAAAAAATTCAGAACTTTCGCTTGTGGCCACTTACAAAAACTGGTCATTCAGGGAGGTTTTCTTATGTGTAGGCAGAGGAACAAGATACACATGCATAGTCAGTGATGACCATCATGTACATCATTGTATGATTTCTCTTGACATCAGTAAATTATTAAAGGCTGTAGAATATGGAACATATAGAATATAACAGAATACAGAATATAGAATACAGGCTGCCAAGAAAACAAATTTTTGGGGCTTGCCTTTGCCCTTAGGGCAAGCTCTAACTATGATGTAGTAGGCTGAAAGCAATTATCACTTGTCGCCCAAAAGTTTGTCTGTTACGCTACTTCAATGTCTAATTTTTATGTGTGTGCTAATTAGCTGACATGTGTCACAGTCAATAATTACTAAGAGTGACAAAAGCAGTTGTTGTCCTAAGACGAGTAAACAAATATGTTCCCTGTGGCATATCTTTGGCTGGCTTTCATTTGGTGAACTGTCTAGATTGGTTTGTAATGATTGATTTGTAACAAGTTTACACAAATAGTAACTCCAAAGTTCTGTTAAACGTCGTTTTAAATATTGTACACACTGTGGTTTTACTGACCATTTTAATTACTGTTAAAATATTAATTCAACGGTGCTAGTGGAACCCTCCTTTTTGGAGTGTAAGCTAAGAAAGCAACTCCAGTAAAATTATTTGAGTTGGTATTTCATGGCACAGGGTCTTCCAGATCAGACTGCATCTTAATTTAAGAGATACTTAATTTAGCACAGTGGGGTGATGTGTAGCATTTGTGGTGACTGATAAGTATGACTAATTCCAGTAAAATTATTAGAATTTGTTTTTCATGGCACAAGGTCCTCCAAACCAGATGTATCTTCATGACTGTGTTCTGCTGTCTAGCCATGACGATGACTGATAAGCATGAGAAATTAAGACTTGAAAGAATGTGAGGGGAATATTTTTAGACCACAATACATGTATATCACAAGAAACCTTTGAAGTCAAGTTATTACTGTATTTGTGGGAAAACAATATGCAATTCACTGTCACATACAATTTTATTTTTCACAAATGACCCCACAGGAAAATCAGGGCAAGTGAATTGACACTAATATTTTTCCAATTAATTTTCTTCTGGAACAGATCTTCAATATACTTGAACACTAGCCTGCTTGTAGTCTGTGCTCTTTCATTAGCAAATGTTCAACTTAAATGGACAATGTACTATTACTTTTATTAATTAATTTTTTAAATTGCTTGTCCTTATACTGTAGCTGTTTTCAAAAAGGTTTCTCTGAATATGTATTGCTGTGCAGTTGAAATGTTTTGATGTTCTATGTAAGAACTTTACAATAATTGTAATTTCTAGTTTGCTAACACCTGAATATTTAAATTTATGGACAGAGAAGCTTTGAATTAGCAGGCCAGCTGTAAACCTTTAACAAGGAAAATATATTTTTAACTATTTTTGCTACTTTCGTGTCAGAAATTAGGAGTAAACTACAATTTCAAAAATTTTGAAGTTTTAGAAATGTCATTGATTTAAGTTACATGAAACTGTGAGGGAACTTGCCCATGAATTGACCAGGCAGTGAGTAAAATTATGCAAATACCAACTAGTACTGCATAATTATTGATACAAATGGTTTTCTATCAAGCTTTCATGTTGACAATTAAACAGGATAAGAATACTTAATGTTTGAGTGTAGTTTTGGCCATAATAAAAATTACAATCAATAATAATATTGAATTTTTTTATGGTACAGTGTGAGTTGTTTTAGTTTAGTGCTTTGGAGATTGATAATCTGTGAATCGTCTCTAATCATTTTTGGCCTTCAATTGTCACATTGTTGGTGCAATTGTTTTTTCAGTGCTGGTACCATCATGAGATCTGTCAAATTGAAAAGAAATACCTAAATTTTTAAGCCTGTGTTTCAATGTATCAGAAAAAAAGTAAGTTTGACAATTTTGAAAGCTAGCTTGCTTCATAACTTTTGTGTTTAACTTGCATGTGGATGTAGACTGAGACCTCTTGCAAAGAGGTGTTAGGTATTAGAATGTGTGAAAATATCCCTTTACATGTAAGTCCTTTAGGGGCAGACATTTGTATCCAGACTGAACAGAGGTAATTGTTCTGTACTGACTGATTGTTTTACTTGTAAACATGCACCATGCAGGGTGTATTTGTGAATTATTTCACTTCTGTCCTAGTTCAACTTTAACATTTCCAAATTTAGATAGCTATTGTCAATAAAACAGTATTCCACTGGGTACCTCTAAATGTTTATGACCCCTTTAGGGCACAATCAGTTGTGGTTAAAGACCCTCTGGTCTGTTTTTATAAGTACATGTTTAATTTAAATCTTCGCCAAGCCTGTGGACAAGTTTGACCTTTGTGCAGACACAATTCTGATAGTTTGACACATTGCCTCTGGGCTAGTATCTCTGAAACGCTACTCCATGGGCTAAGCCTACGTTTGCTTCAGGACTGTACTGATTAAAGAAAAAGATGTTTAAACATACATTGTATAATGTTATAATTTCATTGCCATCTGCGTAGTAGAGATGTCTTCTCCATCTTGGTTATGCTCTAAATTTCATCTGCTTTGTTCTTTGCAGCTGCTTGGAGACAAAATTAGCTTTATTATTGCTTAAGCTTGTCATTAAAATATGGGTGTAAAGGAACATAAGGATTTAAATCACTGGTACAGTGACAATATTGATCACTGTGTCTTCAGGATATTAGTTAATTATCTTATTTTATGAGTACAATCCATGTATGTGATCTTAAAAGTGGTAGGAAATGTTAGAGATGGTTAGGCCAACAATAATTTGTACATGTACAGTTGTGTATTCAGCCATTCATATCATATGGCTGTAGCTTCTTAAATAGTGACTCTGTAAACGAGCCCAAAAGAAATTCATGCATACAAACATGCACATACATTTACAAGTACGCATTTATAAGAAGTTCTAAGCATTAATTAGCAGGTCACATTTTACAATATACAACTTTAAAATCAAGGTATACTCATAAGTGTAACTGGTTTACACAATCCACTTTGATTTAATCTGGTCCAATTTATCATGGAATATTGAGATTCACACTTTCCTGCAGTTTCCAGTCTTAGTATTTCATTTGATATAAACTGTTTTGTTATCATGTCAAACCATTACTAGTGTTTAAAGGCTCATTTATTTTGGAGTTCTGTTCATCTCTGACAGAATCTCCTAAAACAGGAAGAGCTACATATATCCTGGCCCTTTATTTATTTTTTATTTAATTTATTCCTGGTGTCATTTTCCCTGTGTGGGATAAAAATTTCTCTGCCATTCTATATTTGGTGCTATTTACTATTACAATTAGTATATATTGAGCATGTTTTTTTAGATGTACTTGTATTTAATATTATCTTTTTGTCTGGAGGGTTCTGTTGCAAACAAATGTCCCTGGCTTCCAGCTGTGTATATATTTCAACTGCATATGATTCAATCAACTAATTGTTTGGCCATAAGTTTGCTGTTGCAGTGTGTGCCAAATTTCTGTTTTATCCACTGAAACAATTCATGTCATTTGTGATATTGCCCTGTTGGCCTTGTTGTATCTGATATTGTTTCACTGTTAGTCTTTTGCATGCATTTGATTTCAGTTGGTAACTGTAAATAAAAAAAAAATTAAGCAATTTACAAGTTATCTGTTGTGAGAAGTTGTAAGTGAATTTTTAAAAAGAATAATGAGCAATAAAAACTGTCATCTGAATGAGCCCTTGTCATTATCAAATGCAAATCTATAGAGTTTTGGCACAAACCTTTAGTATATTGTATACTTTGCTTACAGAAAAGATGAAGTGAGAAAATGTGGCTCGTATATTAAATTAAATCAGAACATGAAAGTACTCCTTTTTCTCTTAAAATATCTAGCAAAATAGTCTTGTATTAGAAAAATGAACCAAAATACTGTAATTTGATCAAAGTAAATTTTATCTCTCAAGAATATTTTCTTACATGTAAATGTTTTGTTCTAAAAACGGTAATTAATGTATAGTATCTATGGCTTTAGGCTTTGTAGTTATCTCATAATGGGTGGCAAGCAAAAATAATAATTTATACGTCACAAGCGTTATTTTCAGAGACTGATATTTAGCTAGACATCAGTTTTCATTTCACTTTTGGAAAGCATTTTACTTCTGGTCTACAGTAGATTGATTCTTATCTAGATTAATTGATACACCATAAAATTTCATAAATGAAGGCTTTAAGCTTCCATGGATTTCAAAATTGTCTAGAATTGACAGCAATTTGGTGTTTTTACTGTGAATGTAGAACACAACACAGCCTACTGTTTAAAAGCTTGTAGATGACTTGCACAGGTTGTCAATAGATGCACTAGCTAGGGGTCATTTGAAAAAAGAAAAGATTGACTGACACTTAGAAAGGTTGTTGTTTCAATTTTCCAATACCTGAAAAATGTTACATGTAGATAATGTACTTATAATCCAAGTCACTTTCATGGACTTGTAATTACAGATGTAATTGTTGTCATGCTATATCATACACTGAACATGTTATCAGTACTGTATGATAATGTAATAATAGCAGTGTTCTCAGATGAACACCTAACTTGTGCCATCTGTGGGGCGTGTTGCTGTGTCCATCGTAGTTAGTGTCGTGGCTGTACAAAAAGTGCTGTCACACAAAGAAAGAAGGCTTGCTGGCCGGCTGCTGCCCTGTTACCCCTGTATACTGCAATTCGGAGGCTGATGAAAACATTATCGAGATCCTTGACCAACTGCCAGTTTAAGTTTGCAGTTTTACAGTTTTGTATGCAGAGGTTTAGTCCCAGGTCATTTAATAAGTGCAGTATCATAACATTAGTCTATACTATCTAATTCACTGATTGACAGGTATGTTTACTTAGCTAATGTACATCAAAGTGAATTACCAACTTTTACCTGAAAGGTGCGGGGAGATTTTTTAAATAATGATCTGTCAAACATTGGCTTCTGAAGATGTTTTGAGCTGTGGGATAGAATCTTCAATCAACATTTCTGGAGATAAATGCCCACTGTCAGGTTTTTCAAAAACGACTTTTTTTTTCTGACTAAAAATTCCTTTTTTCGACAGACTGATTTATGTGGCTTGAAGTGGCGGAAGTATGTCTTCAGTCTCGCATGGGGAGCCAACCCTGTGGATGATCCTGTGTTGAAGTCATTCTCGTCGGCCCTCAGTCATGACATTTTGTGTGCATGGCGGAGGAGCCCTTCAACAGGCTGTCTATCAAACAGTGATCCTGACAGTATCAACAGTGCAAAGGAGTTGTGGGTCTTCTGGTTTGGTGATGATCCAAACTTACAAGGGATTGTATCAGCAGAATTGAAAGGTAATGGAACAACTGTTATATGAATGTGATAATTAGTAAAATATTTATTGCATGTCTCTTGTCGTCAAAAAAATTCCATCATAAACCTTGTCAAAGTAACTGTGGACCCACTGGGAGCTTAATCTCCTTGCTATTTGGACCGTTTTATGGTAAAGTTGCCATCAATAAGGCAGGACAGACTGTCATGTCAGTCTGGTGTTGCTTTTTATTTTTGTAATAAAAAAAACTTAGGGTGACAAAATAAGCAGAGCCTTGATGAAGACCATGCAAGCAAGTGTTGTTTGTCTGTTCATTTTATTCAAATACATGTAACTAGCTACATGTAACTTGATTGAGAGAAATTCGTAGCATTAATATAAAAAAGTAAGCTTAGGTGTAAATGTTTTCAAGAGTCACTGGGACTGTTTTTGTCTTTTTGTAGTTTTAAGAATCAAGAGTTCCCCTTTCGCTTGCAGGAGGTTTTAAAATTAATAGCTTAAGGATTACCAGTTCTTGAGGCATGTCAGGCCAATGCAGCCCTTTTATCCCTTAAGTCAACTTTCAAATTCTCCATACCATTCTTTATGTATTTCTTGTAGAATTAGCTGGAGAATTTGTTTGAAAATCAAGACAATTTGTGTTTGGTGATCACCTCCTTAATTCTTATAACAGCCTGTTATGATTATGAATTGATTTTGTGGGAGGAAATTTGACGCTGGTCACTTTTACAGTGCTATAAGAGGTTAATCCTGTAATGTGTTAATCCTGGTCAGCTGGGACATGTTTTGCGATTATGTTGTTTATTTGCATGCAGACTAAACTGATTGCTAGAACACCTGTATTTTAGTATTTTGTCAAGGTCTTGTTCTGTTTTTACAGCTAACAAAAACAATAAAGTGACTTCTCTAATGTACTTCTATTTGTCAGAATCGTGTCATGGCTGTTGGGAAGATGGCTTGCCTCATGAGCCAAGATCACTCTTATTCAAGGCTTTACATAATTTATTAGAAAGGTAAGAGATTTGTACACCAGTTGAAGTTTTTGCCTTCTGTTTTAAAAGAATGCAGCATGCTTGGAACTCTGATCTTATACAATTTCTTATGAGTCGACTTAAGAGATATTTGTGCAATCTGAACTGTAAAATGCTTTGCCATAGTTCTTATACTGACACTACAGCCTGTTAATGTTTACATTAATCCATGTTAATTATGCATGTACACATACGATACATGTATATTCTGTCTTGTTTTGCTACAATTTTTAATCTTTTAGATGTTTGCTATCGAGGAAATTTGTTCGTCTGGGAAAGTGGTTCACAAAGCCGTGTGAAAACAGTGGGACTGTAAATTCAAGGTGGGCTGCTAAACTGACTTGGTATAACATATAATCTGTGGTTTGTGAAAGTATGAGTTTTAAGAAAAGTTGTCAAGATGGCCTTAAGATTTGCCAGAATGCATTTGGGCTCCCTGGGTGGAGTGAAACTGAGCTTGAACTCTCATGTTTCCTTCCAAATTTGCTGGAACCCATGTATACTGACCCTAGGGTAGAGGCCAACACCTCCATCCCCTAGGGAGCAGGAATGGTGTAGTGGTGAGAGTATTCACTGCCCACCAGTATGACCCGGGTTCGATTCTGGCCCGGTGCCATATGTGGGTTGAGTTTGTTGTTGGTTCTCTTCTTGCTCTGAGAGTCCACAAAAACCAACATCTCCAAATTCCAATAAGACCAGGATCGAGGACCCACATAAAAACGAGCTGCCAGTGCTGATGTGGCGTCCTCTCTAAGTACTCTATTTTTTATAGCTTAATGAACTCTGAGTGATACTTCATTCACACCAGCACGGAAACATGTTTAGAGAAAACATGTTTTGACAAAACACATTTCTCTTAATCATGTTTGAAGTTGTATTATTCACATTACGTGCCCATCTCAAACATGTTTCATGCCTGGTTCTATAATTTATGTGGTTTTGTGACACATGTAAACCATTAAACTCTTTTTGTAAAGTTTTGTAACGATGTTCTTTCAAATCTTGAATGTGTTTCATTTGCTTGAGATCAAAACAACCTTGTGAGGTAGTTTCAATAATGATAAGAAACAACATGTTTTGATCATGAGTTGCTCAATGCACCACCCGATGTGAACATGTTTCATAGTAAAACTTGTTTCATTCATGATCGGACTAAGCATGTTTAAACCTAGTGTGAACACAGCTTGAGATTAAACACCATCCATCGTCTTACTAACGAGGCTACAAGACACTTTGATGTCAGTGAACTTAATGACTGTTGTTCTTTTTTTCTTACCACAAGAAATCATCTGTCCTTCTCCTTCTCCTTCTTTATCCATGGTGAGAGTTCCGTTTGCACAGCTGTAGAAATTCAACGACAGCAAAGGATACGCCATCTTACACTTGAAGATGTAGCAGTTGCTGCAACCAGACAAGAAGGACTTCCAGGTATTGCCAGTGGTTTAGTGTTACCCACAATGTAGATTATAAGGTTTCATTTGAGATAGGGTAAAAGAAAAACAACTTTAAACATGACATATATAGGGAGGGGCAGGGTTTGGGTAGGGAGGGTATCCTGATTCCTATCTCCTCCTTCCTTGCTCCCACCTCTGTTCTCCTTTTCTCTCACAAAACATTGTGCAATGTTAGTATTATGCTATTAAATTTCCCAGTCCCAGTCACTTTGAGTATGCTGTTTCTCTTTCTCTCTTTTCTGACCTCCCATAGATTTTATGCCCTCTTTACTTCTGTTGTCCTGCCCCCCAACCCAGACCATACCCTTGTTAGTGACTGCAACTTGGAATCCTTCTGGTTCTTTCTTTTCCGACCTTCCCTATACTTCTTTACCTTTTACTCCTGGTTTCCTTCCCCCTTCTCCCCTATCAAACCCATGTGTTACTAGAAGTAACCAAGTGCTGCTTTATTTTCAGTGTTATTAGGCCCTTATGGACTGTCGGGTTTCCTGACTGGTCAAACCAGTCACTTGCACGAGATGGTTTCAAGTAAACTTGTTGAAGAGTGGAAGAAGTTTTATCCACTGGACTTCAGTTCTGACTGGAGCGAGTCAGCAAGTCAATGTCACGACAAGGGTGTTCCTGCGGCAGTCTTGGTTGTTGTGGAAGAGACACAGATGTGGTATCCCTCCATGTATGTCGTGGTGCCTCACGAGGAGAGAGCTGGTGGGTGTCAAAAGATAGGGATTTGTGCCTCTTGATCATTAGCTAAGTTGTAAGGATAGTGCATTCTAGGTGATGTTAATTTTAAAGAATTTTGCCTTGTTGTCACTTTTAGTATGCCCTTAGCTTTTGGTTGTGAAAGTCATTAGGCCATCTCCGATTTACCATTTGCCTCTGTGTCAAAATAAGTCTTCATGGAAAACCATTCATATGAGAATGTGCTCTGCCTGCAGGTTCATTTTCATGCAAATCAAAGTCATTTTCATAATGAAAGGTTTTGCACAAGTACTCATTTCAAAACAGAGACACAAGGTAACTTGGAAATGGCCTATTTTGAACACAAAATGTAGTCTGGCAATGTGGTAAATACTGTATCATCAGATATTATTTTAGTTTGGATCATCCAAGCTGTGCAGATTGAAGTGTTTCATACAATAGAGTTTGTTTGAAGTCTGTGCATGTATTGATTAACACTTAACTTTTTAACATTGATAACCGAGTTTGAAAATACAACTTTGAGCCAGTGACGATTCAATGAACTTCCCTGTTCGTCAGCCATGAACTAACTCTTGTAACCTCCTAACCCTTCACATTCAACAATCTGCAGATGGGTCTGTGCTAACCAGAACTGATACAGTGACCAGCACTGGTCCAACATCACTAACCCCTCCAGCATCTCCTCTTGATCCCAACACTGCAGATGTTGTTACAGGTCCTGCAAATCGGCCACCGACACCTAAGACTACATCTCCTGGTGTTGTTGACAAGAAGAAACTGACGCATTCATTGGTGCAAGAAGTTTGGCAGGAGATCACAGTTACCAAACCTGCACCAAAGTATGTAAACTTGAGTGACCTAACGGGGGGAATTTTTTTGTCGTGAAACACAGATTTAAGACTGCTTTGTTAATTGTGGACACACCAACAAATGTATTAAGAAACCCAAATGCTTGGAAGCTGATCAGCTGGCTATTTACAAAATGTGATCAAAGAGTTTTCGTCAGGACAAGCACTTATCAAAGATAATACCAGTTATTATTCTGATAGTTCTTAGCTCTCTCTCCAGACATAAACTGGTGATGACATTCTGTGGGGAAACTAAACAAATATCTTGAAAGCCCACACCAATAAATGACAAGATTCTCAAGTAAACATTAATATGGAACTACTTGTAATTGATTTCTTTCCAGCAAAAGCTCCTCTCTGAACTCCATTTCGAAAGCACCTTCACCAGTAGGACAGTGGGATTTTGAGGAGCCGTTTAAGCGCACTTCATGTTCTTGTACATCAAGTAGTAACATCAGCAGGTGAGCCTTGGCAGCAGACCATACTCAGCTTACAGTGGCAATAAATTTCAGATACCAGACAGAGTTAAGATGTATGGTCACTAAGCCAATCTACAGTCTGTAAATAATTCACTACCCAGAGAGGCTGGAGATTCTGACAACAAAGTGTAAAGAGAGCTCAGTAGTGTGATGAAGAACGCTACTTATTATCCTTTAGGATCTGCAGAACTCTTTCCAGAGTAGGATGCCCTTAGTGAATAGTTTTAAATTTCAGCTGTTGAAGAGTGAATGATTTAATATTTTGTGTTTGGCAAGTGAGGATTTTGAAGGAAAGAGTAATCTTAAAGGAGCTACATTGTACATCAATGTTTGCACATCTTGAAAATTTTAGCCTAAATTATTCAACTTCCTTGTTTCTAATCGGTGTTAATCTTCTCCATCCTTAACCATCCTTGCTTCTTTATGGCTTATTATTACATGTATCTCTTTGGTGTTTTCCTATCTAAGTATTTTCAGGTTTCCTTCAATTTAAAAGTAATTTTGTACATGCTCAAAAAAATATGACTAAGCTCCTTTACTGTTAGTGTTGATGATAGTTTTCTGAGAGGGCTAGTGGTGAAAATTGCATCAAATAAGCTAATGGTTTGATCTGGTATGTTCCTTCTAGGCCTAAGGCCCCAACCCAAGTTCGGTCATTTGGTATTACACGGCCAATCCCATCGCCGAGTCATCCTTTACCTTCATCGCAACAGCAGCAGCAGCAAACTTCACAACAACAAAGCCAAAACAGTGCAAAGTTAAAGAAAGAAAAGAAGAAGCCACTGGCGCCATTTCACCATCGCCTGAGTATTGATAAAGACAGGCCTGAAGCAGTCAAAAGTCATGTCGGAGCTATGACAAAGGGCTTACCCACAGCGAACATATTGACTAGTGTTACTCAAAAGAGACATGCGGAAGTTGCCTTCCCACACAATGCTAAGAAGTATTCTCTGCAGGGTCAAACAACAGCTTTGCAGAATACAACAGGAATGCATGGACAAAACAGTCATGTGATCAGTGTTAAGTCGGAGCCTAAAGTTTTGCAGCCTTCTGCTTCACTACTGAGGGTCAACTCATCAATGATGTTGTCACAGGCCTTAGTTACAAGTAATGGACTTGCAGAGATATTGGTTAAAAGGGAACAAGAGGTTTCTGGAGATGATTTTGTTAGCAAGGAGTACATTGACAAAAAAGAGGACACAGAACAAAATTGTTACCTCTTGCCTGGAGAAGATGACTTTAGTGTCCCTCCACTACCTGGCGATCCTTTGGACTGCCGTCCTGTTGGTGATCTAACAATACCAAAGGATGTTTTGACACCTCAGACTCCATTAGAACCAACTTTGTGGGAAAGGTAGGTCACAACATTTATATGCAATAAAGCATTCATTTTTACAAGGTCAGAAAAAACTCACTACTACTGTTACCAGTGTTATTATGCAGGCTGGGATAGGTGATTACTTTGGCACACTTACTGTTATCACATGTTAAAGGAGTGCAACAGCAATTGGTTATTACCAGCCAAGACTTCCACTGAACATCTAATCTGTGGTGATTCAGCTATGACAGTATGTGTGTACTTTGGAAGCTGTTTATTGCCCTTATTAAGCAGTGTCCCTGCTAGCTGCCCAATGTAAGAGAACTTGTATGAAATTTTTTGTTTTCAGACAAACAAAACTGTCCGTACTAAGCAGGTGTCTGTATCAAACAGGCAAAGGTAAAGGTAAAGGCACCTGTAAAGTGGGGATTTTCTGTAGTTCTTAGTTAGCAATCACCATGAATAAAGACTTGATAGTTTTAATTGTACATACATGTACAGTGTGTGTACAATTACTCATAATTTACGTTGGCTTGTGATGTTTTGCACCATTTGGAAATATCAGTTTTGGTGTCATTCCCAATATTACAACAATTCATGTTATTATACACACCTTCGTGGATACTAAGATTTATTTCATACACTTCCTGTTCCATAACTGAAGGTTTTTCTTTATTTCCCACTGTAGTGGCAAGAGACCTTCAACTGATGGTGGTTTTGAGTGTGTTCCTTCACCTGCCAAAAGGAGACGAGAATCTTCTACTAGTAGATCCAGATCAGACAGCACTGGAGGAGGTCGACTAAAGGGACGTAGGAATAGCTCTCAGCCATCACCAGTGACAACACCTCTTTCTGATCCATTCACACCTCAACCTGAGGATCAAGAAATAGAAATGATACAGCCACTCATAAAATCTCCAACCCAGGTGAAGGTTCCGTCAAACAAGCCTCCCCGGAGGAGAAGTAGTGCCACAGCTAGTGACAGTCCATCAATGCCTGTACCAGCAGATGTTGGTAAACCTCCATCGCGGGTAAAAAATCGAAGAACTAGTTCCCGCAAGAAACCGCAAGATGAAAAAGAGCAGCTATCAAAAGGGGTTGAAGAAATAAAGCCCAGTCCACAGAAGAGTGAGAAAAGAACATTTCCCAGTTTTTCATCTTCAGATGATGAACATGACCCTATCCCTCGGTCATCAAATCTTATGACAGAACAGGACCTAGCAGTGACACTTAATGACCTGGATCAGTTGTTTGACACTGATGAGGAGGATGATGAGTTAGGACAGTCCAAATCCTTAAAGATGGATTTTGTGTCTCATCAGGCTCCGCCTTTTGACTCAATCACAAACATTAATCCTCATCATTCCATGATAAATACAGGCGTGGTGGCACAACACGATTTGCAGCGCATGTTCCCCACGCCTCCGTCTCTGGAAACAGTGTCACACTCTCCACCCTGTTCTGTAGGCAATGATTACATCAGTCCAGGAAGTGTTAAGACTATAGTGCACAGTGCCATGCTCTCTCCAGAGTCTCATCATCTGATGCACTTCACAGGTGTTGACGTGGAACAGGATAAACAGCACAGTCCAACGGTTTGTTTGCTCAAAGAATTTATTTTCATTTGATCCACATAAGAGCAATCTGGCTTGAAAAGATTACCTTGAGCTTTTCTTGACTAGCTTATCTTTCTAAAATGCAAAATTAATTGAATCAATTTGAAAATACCGATGTGAAGATATTGTCTTACATCTGGAAAAATTATGTGTAAAGATTTGTTTTGTGTGCTGTGCTACATGTAAAAGACGGATAAAAATCAATTAAGTTTGTTTATTGTGTATCAAATTATTGTTTTGAATTATTCTGTTGCATCATTGAATACTTCTTTTTTGCTGCATTGTTGAATATCTTTATTTTTTTTCTAGGAACTTGGATCTGTGTTTGAGATTCCTAAATTCCAAGAGTTCCCTGTTTCCTACTCATTTGAAGCTGTACTGGGTCTGCCAAGTTATAAAGTCCTCCCCTCCGGGATGCAGTACTCACCATCCTGGCAGGTTGGTAGAAAGGACAAAATTCATCCGTAGGCCCTGTCCACGCTACGCTGGAGGAATTTAAAAATGGAGGTTTCACTCTGAAAATACATAAAATGTTTTCCATCCACACTGGGCTGCAGGAATTAGAAAAAGCACAAATTACCAGTTATTTTGGATTTGTGTTTGAAAAATACTTGGGCAGGGAAATCGCACGATTATCGTGATACCATGGTTTTCAAAAAGCGCTGTTTTCTATTTTCGTGTGTTTTCAATCCACACGAAAATGAAAAGCTGATGTTTTGAAATTCCTCCAATTTGAAGACTGTTTTCAAAAAGTTCAATTTTCATGTGGATTAGCGTGGATGGTAGGCCTTACCGTAGAAATAAAGCTGCATGTTCAAATTCCTTTGGCGTAGTTTGGGCGGGGCCTTACTTTCCTCTTCTACAACTTGTTAATCTTATTTTTGTGATAATTTTGTTGCAGGTATCCCCAAAGACATGGACTTTATCAGTCACCAAAGTGGAAAGGTCAGTGAAATAACACCTACTTATTCTTTCATTAAAAAAAATAATGAAAGAAAAATATATCACTTTATTCAAGTGTCACTTTATGTATTTACTAGGAATGTTCTGTGCTTATTGGGGGCACTATAAATGAAGAAAAATTTTGTAAAATTAATAGAACTTAAAACTAGTTGAAAATCCCAACTGGATGGAGGCTGGCCAGTTGGCTATTTACAAGACTTGTTGTTGAACATACAACTGCTCAAAGGGAAAGCTGTTGTAAATAAAAACTTTTGTAGGCAAAGCAAGTCAGGGACTCCCCCATTCATGGAAAATTGAATAAATTTATTTCCTGGAAATTTAAGATGGTTCCTCGTTTTAAAGTACACTTGTTGTCTAATCACTCTGCAGTGAAACGAAAACAAAATAATTTCTAACTTAGTACAAGTAAGAAAACACCAGTTGTATAGGAGGGGGCTTCTTGTGTATTGATCAGACATAAACAGCCCTAGCATAGTTTATTGTAACAAAGGCACCTTAAGCAGCCCTAGGAAACTTCTTAATACAACAAATGTACTACATGTAAACAAAAAACAGGGACATTTTACTAAAACAAAATAACCAGAATGAGGTGATCAAAAGTGGCCATGCCATTAAGTGACAACTCCTAATGGACAAACTCCTTAAATATCAACTTCTTAGCATAATTGTTACGTAACCTACATACCAACAAATCTACATAATGGCACACAACTATCTTACAATAACAAGGTGAAAAATTGTTTTTTTCAAGTGGGGTCTCAAGTTATTTCTGACTGGATTAATAATGTCTGGCATTACCCATCAAGCAGTGAGCATTCGACTTTGCCAAGAATAAGGTGGTCAGGAAATCTAATTGTTTTACTCTTAATTTTATTCCTTAGTGCCCCTGATATGTTAAATTGTGATGTGGCCATTGGCACTCCCTCACCGGCAGTGGGTTACACCTACACCCATCCTGCAAGTGTTAATAGCGATGTCAAGCATTTGACATCTGCGGCAATGTCTCCTGCCTCTCCAGCATCATCAGTGTCATCGTTTTCTTTGCCAACGCAATTTCCAAAGGCTTTTCATGGAAGTAGCTTGGTTATGAAACCTGTGTTTCAAACGACACTTCCAGAGGTGAATTCATTATCAAAGGTTCTCACTTTATCGGACTCGTCTGCAAACTACTTTAGTGACAAAAGTTATGACAGTGTAAGTCTCTGTTCATGTGCAGCATCCTCTGAGGGTGTACCACTGAAGGGGACTTTAAGCAAAGGTAAAAGCTCTGATTGGTGTGTTTGCGGATTTGGTGCACTCGAAGGAATTAAATTCACTGCTGGCACAGGATTGTTTCCTGATGATGTTTATGCAACTTTGTCTGAACATGTGAAACCACTTAAAAAGGAAGGTGTTCCTCAACCTGTTCTTGAAGTTAAAAAAGAGGGCTCAACATTGCTCTGTGCAAAAAGACGTGGATCAACTGCGATCGTTTCGTCACAAGTGTCCTTTTCGTTGCTAGAAGAGATTGTGAGTCAATGTTCATCACCTTTGTCATGTGCCAACTTGAAGTATCAGCTCATGTTAAAAGCACATCATGGGATTGTGAAGCAGGTGTCAGGAGCATGGTCACAAAATAAAGGTGAGTAAATTACCATATACATTCCAGGACTGATGTATTAAATGTGGCACAAGTGACTAGTTTTGAGATCAGTGGCATCTCAAACTTGTAGTCTGATCAAACAAGAATACAGGGTTCTCATTAGGTGCTGGCTGCCGGCTAAAAAAATGACTTCTTTGATTTCTGAGCTGCTGACTTAAAACACAAGGGAGAGCTAACTTCTCATTAACCCTTACTTTTCAGTATGTTTAACGAGCAAATTTGAAAGTAGATGGCTACTTTTGGGCTTCAGTGTATGATCTCCAGCGATAGCCACTTACGAAACTTCCACCAAGGAGTTTACAACTCTTTCTAAATGTTTCCTTTAAGGTCCAGAGAATGGCATTTTGCAGAGCGTCCCTCATCCAACTGCTGTTGACGCCCTCAACTACCTTCGTCAGCTAATGCAGGATGCCCTGCAAAAATCAACAAGTCGAAAAACATGGGAGCAGCCCAATGGAACAGTGGTTCAAGGACCTTTGTCTTGGAGGCAACTCCACCATCTGGCAACAAAAGGTCAGTCCATAGTTAATTACTAGTATTTAGTAATAATTAACTAGTACTTTGCTGTAAACTGTAATTTAGTTAAGGGGAGAAAGTGCTGGTTGCTTAACTGACTGACTGGTTCTCTGCAGGTAATGAGGACACACCCCGTGCACAGCCCATTCCTTCAGTTACAGTTGGATATGGAGGAGATTGGATGTCCCTTTCTCCTATTGCCTTACAATTCTGGGTGAGTTTTGAGTAATTTATCAAACATGAAAGACCGTGTCCGACCACGTTTTGAAACATCGAGAAGAGAGTTGAAAATATGACTTTTAGTGGAGAATTTCTGATGAATTTTGAAGTGTTTGGAAATGTGGCCAAACACTGTATTGAGTGTTTGATATAATTATCTTTTCAATCAACTAAAACTAAGAAGAAAATGGAAAAATAAAATTGTAACAATCTATGCTGACTAAGATCAAATATCCAAAAATAGCCATGATTTCCTTTGTATATACTTGAAGAATTATTAATGTGTTTTGATAAGCATAATAATTAGAAAACACCCCGTAAGAGAGCATGCACAAAAAGCTGTACTTGTATAATAAAAACACAGATCTAGAATGAATGGTGGACACATAATGATGGTATGAGCAAAGAGATATAGGGAGACCTCAAAACTGCTGCACATGGAAACACTTGCCTGCAGCTCATTTTCCAACAGCATTTCTTGCTCCCCAAAAATTCAACTTGTGCTTTTATGACTTGAGAAAAAAAGAACAAAGTTTCATATCTCCTAATCACTTGATGAAATTTGAACTCAAAAATCATTTCTAAACCAAAGTCTGCCTTCACAGACAGAACTTTCACACTAGTATTGGACGTACCTTAACCTAATTGTTTCTATCTGTATTTTGCAGGAGAAACTGTTGCTTGAACCTTACTCTTGTCAGAGAGATGTGGCATACATTGTAGTGGCCCCAGAAAATGATTTAGTGCTGAACAGTGTGAAGTTGTTTTTCAAAGAGTTCAGTGCCGTTTACGAGGTATGTTGGTATTTCCTTTCTAAAACAGACCTTATAGTTGCGTGAGAACTTGTAAAAGTAATCAGGGTTTCCAAAGTCAAGAAGCAGTCAGTCAAAAGAAGAAAGGATACTAGCGGGCCTTATGTTTGTAGATGTGCATTCTCTGTGTGACGCATGGCACCCTGATGGCTGTGAATCATAAGTATGCTGACAGTGGCAAATCAGGGTGCTGCTTTCCGTAGGTAAGATTCTACTCACATGCAGTTCATGGTCACTGACAGTGTATGGACTTTCTGTGTTATTTTGTAGACTTGTCGTCTTGGTCAACATGTCGCCATCACCAAGGTGCTAAGAGATGGAATACTACGCATAGGGCAAAAGTCACTGAAGCTTGCAAAAGAACCGGTCGATGATTGGTTTACGCAGCAAGGTGATTAAGAAGTTGCACATTTTGTCAGTCTCTTGGTAACCACTGCTAGTAGAAATCTTAAAAAAGGTTGATTATTTCCACAGAGTTATGATAACAGAAGTGAATGTTTAAGAGCATGAGAAAATTCCTGCTGATGTTGTTTCACTTATTCAAGTTTAGGACTACTTACTAGGGGAAATTCTGTTTGTTCAGTATAGTATTTTGAGGTTTGTTTTGTAATATTTTAGATGCTTCTTCTGATGGAGCAAAGCTCAAGCTGTATGCCCAAGGTTTTAAACATCATTTAGGTAAGTGAAATTTTGTATAACTCAATTTGTAATATAGAAGGTGTTATGGTTATTGCACTAGATGTTAGTGTAAATTCTAGGTTTTCTTGGGAGAAAGGTTTCCTCTTACTGCATGTCTCTATATCCAGGTGAATAAATAGGGGTACCAGTTGAGTAATGTTTTATATTATGACTAGGAGGTACATGCTGTACATGCTGTGGGAGATATAGTGAGCTAGTGTACTCTGGATCAAACAGTGTTTTGTTCTCAGACAAGACACATTACCTGCACAGTAGCTCTACACCCAGGTGAGCAAATGGGTATCGGCAAAGTGCTGGTGCAACCTGACAGAACCCTGGGAGTTTCATGCAATGGATTAGCTTCCCATCCATGGGAAGAAGCAACACTCCTTGTCACTTCCTTCTTCAGAAAGCCGGGTGTGGTGAGCCAGCTAGGCAAAGGTGATAAACACAATTTTCTAACCTGCATCAATATGTGATTATCTCTTTTTAGGACCATATCTTGCATCTCTAAATCTAGACAGGCACCTGTTGGATTGTGAAAAGGGAGACAAATCAGATGAAAAGTTACCATCTAAGTTTGGGATGGACAGTGAAAGATCTGGCATGGACACTGGAAACAAAACTGGTGGTAACAGGTAGGTGTATGCCAAAACTGCATTCTTACCATAGTAATGGTATGTACCTGTACATGTATCATGGAAGGAAGCCACAGGTTTGGGTTCTAACATTGTATTGTATCTAAAAGGCCTACAAGGTATATAGCAAGATTTGTCTTAACTTTTACCCTTAGATTTCTTAAGTAATCTATTTTGTTCTCTCAGTGCTGGGACTCCAAATTCAGAGCAAGCTCCATCAGCATTTGGAGAAGAGGAAAGTGAGCAGAACAGTGAGGACCCACCCACAGTTGTAGTTTATGTTGTGAACCCATTCAGTAGCAATTCAAGAGAGGAGAGTTTTCCTTCATACTTGGGACTCTTGCGATGCATTGCGGACATAATACCAGACATTTCAGAAAATGGCAAAAAGAACATCATCTTTCAGGTACATCAGCTGTCCTGTCTGTCCATCTACCTGTCTGCCTGCCAGCCTGCCTGTCTGTCTATCTACCTGCCTGTCTGTCTGTCTGTCTGTCAGTGGCAGGGTGGAAGAGTTGAGCCAGGGACCTTTACAGCTCCCTTAAACTCTCAGCTGTGCCACCTCTCTGATCACCAATCTCTGTTGTTTTAAATTGTTTTGAGATGGGCATGTGTTTTTAAACACCAAGGTGGGAGATTGCTCTTGCAGGTGCAGGTAAAAATATTGCTCCTTGTGATTAAGTTGTGACTAATTGTATCTTTTTTACCTGGCCAGGTTGTTCCAATTCAACAGATTCTTCAGGTTGACTTGCTCACTGGCAGTCGTGATGCAGCATTTTCAGTTGTGAAACAGCTCAAGTGCTTGGCTTTCTCTGTTTTTTCTCGATGTCGTAAGAGCTTACAGCTGAATATCAATGCTAAATCCTTAACAGGATTTGGACCAGCTGCAAGGCATGAGGCTTTGCTTCGTCAGAGAGAGGTGAGCAAATGGTTTCTCATTGTTCTAAATTGCATTTTCATTTTAGAAACAATCAAACACATGATTGGCAGAGGCCTCCTTTAAAGTAATGATATTTGGTATGATGGGCATATGTAATAGGGTACACGGCCAGGCCTTGGTTATAGAAACATCTGTAACTGTGTTACCATCTCACTGTAAACATGAAGCTTAAAGCAGGTTGTCGTACTCTCCTCACCTTTTACATGCATCTAAATGCGGTCTTATTTTAGATCACTATGTGTACAGTGAACAGTCAAATTCATAACCTTTTTCTCGTACTTTTTTCTTGTATTGTTCCAGGTGGAGAATGCCAAAGTCTACTCTGCACCATATGTCCTCTGCCATCCAATACCTTTGCCACCACCGGACTCTGCTGACGAAACTGGGTCAAATTTGTTGGGGTTGACACAGAATGCGTCTGTTTTATACTGTGGCTATTGTCTTTCTCATGACGATAGTTATCTTCTTGCTGTTTGCACAGATAGTGTGGGAGAACTCATTGAATCTTCTGTTATATCAATTGAACCACGTCTTAGGCCTGATGGAAGGCCACGCAAGACTGCTGCTCGCACAAAGGCCCTCATCAAATTATGGGAATTTTGCCAGGGTGTCATTGCAACATCACTTGTTCCTTGGAGACTGGTGATTAGTAAACTGGGAAGGATTGGGCCAGAGGAATTGAAGGGTGAGGGGATTACCCCCATTATTAGTTTATCACTCTTGCACATGTTTGTGTGCATTACTAAGTAGATACAGTGGAAGAGAAGTACATGTATTAAGCATGTAGTGGCTTGTAGTTTTGTTGCCCCCCTCCCAGTCGATGAAATTCCAGTCTGCGACAACAAAAACTAAAAAGATGATAAATAAATACAAATACCAATACGTATGCTGGGGTAGAGACAGGCATTTCTTGTGCACCAGTAACAACATTATAGCCCAACGACACTGGTAATCTTAAAATCTTGATCTTAAGATGCAGTAGCTGTTACAGTATGAGACACTACCCCTTCCCTCAAGAATTTAAAGATTTTAACACAAAGTTACCAGTCAAGTTAATGAAGTTAACAAGTGCAGGCTACGTGCTGTTTAAATGCATGTGCTTCACTGCTTGTTCTATTAGTTAATATGTGAAAATAAAGCACCAAAATCTGAAATATCAACTTACATTTTCATTAATTTGAAATCAAAGCTAACTCTTAAACTCAGGGAACTTTGATTCCCAAAATTTCTTGTTTGGAGTCATACTACCTTATGAGATCCCATTGAAACATGCATTGCATCTGAATGTCATTTTTTCCTTTTATTTGTAGACTGGAAAGAAATATTGAGCAAGACGTCTGTAATGGCAGGGGACCAGATGTTTAAGGACAACTGCAAAGCTTGTTTTTCAATGAAGCAGAAAAATCGCCCGGCAATCCTAGGAACCAGTCTCACATCATTGGAACCAGAACCATCAATCAAGCTGTACATGGCAAGAGGTAAATCCTTCTTAGAAAACAATACAAACATTGCAAAATCTCTCTACATGTACATCTTCCGTACATTTTTTGTAACATTAATTGGGAGAATTTTGTATTGTGTCAAGTTTTTGTTGCTGGCTAGCCCCATTCCTCTTGTTTTGTAGTTTAGATGTTTGGAAGAAAACCCAGTGTTTATGCCAGGTTTGTTTTAGCAACTTGCCTTGGGTCGGCTTACAGAGGATGTCTGCCTACAGGTGTCTGTTAGCAGCTTATTTGTGATGCTACCCTAATAACTTACAGTACATCTTAAAGTTCAAGAGGAGTATATTTTGATATATCAAGAAATTAACATGCAACACCTTGTCTTTGCTACTGCATTGTTTTTAAATTCCAATTTGACCTGGATAGGGGACCCTCATGAAAACCAGCTTCCTCTCAAAGTACATTACAGCAACCCTCTAGCAACCTTCTTTGCGTGTTAAACACAGAGCGCTGCTTATTATTTCAATACTATCTTTAATGAGCTGTGACAAAACACTCAACCTTGAAGGCTTTACCTTGAGGTATTATTAGTTACTGTTTAGAGCAAGCTGACATATTGAAATGCTCAATCTGTATTTTTTCTTTCAGCTTTACCAAAGGTCAATGCCTTATTTGAGGGAAACAGCAACTCTCGCACCTCAGTTGGCTCAGTTCCAAAACCAGATGTGTCTCGCACCTACATTGCAGTGATGCCAGTTGCTTCTCTAAAATGTTCCATTGGGAAAAATTCCAACACAAAATCGCATGCTCCACCAGACACAACCACTGAGACAGTCGTAACAGACACAGATATTTTGTTGGCCGGTGTGGATGATGATGAGAATGACCAGGATCCTTTGCGGCATTTGTTTCCATTATTAAACACATCTCCGCCCACTCTGTCACCGACTGGTATGTTACCCCTGGATTCTTCACCAATGCGGGGAGCATCACCTCTGTCACACCCAACAAAGTTGTCAGCATCACCCGGAGCCTCACCATTTCAACCAATTTCTAGGCTTTCGCCGTTTCAGCCATTACACTCCACTCCTTCCCCATCAATGGCAAATGTGACAACTATGGACTTTCAAGAGGAAGAAGGGGAAGATAGTCTTTGTGTTCCTCATGCTCAGGGATACATTATTTCCACTGTGCAGACTGGTAAGATGCCAGGAACATTTTGGGCAAGTTCCTCTCACTCTGAAACAAGTGATCCTGTTATTCTCAAGGTAATGAATTTTTTGTTTTTTAAGCAACCTCTCCACAGAAAATATTTAAAACAGTAAACTGGTCTTTTTCATTCATTCATTCATTCTGTTTATTTGCCTTTTTACTTAATGTACAGTATTTATAAATATTTTAATGTGAGGCGAGGTGACCTCTAGAAACCATCAGGCTTTTAGTTGAGGCCACCTCATACGTAACAATCTGGTTACATAAATGGTGCAACAGTGTGCAGCTTTTCCAGTTCAGTAATTATTTTACTAAAAACTCTAGCAGTTTTTTCTTAAAACTGGGAAAACTTGACAATGAAGTGATTTTAACAGGAAGGGAATTCCAGATCTTTGGACCGTGGTAAAGAACTGTGAATTTTTTAGATTAGTCCGGCAATGATGCACGCAATAATTATTGGCTGTTCTGGTGCTATAGTCATGAATTTGACAGTTTGTAAAAAACAAGTACTTAAGATTGTTATTTCTTTGCCTCAGGCTGCTCTTCATATTCATAATCCGGACTTGATGGAAGGAATTAATGGTTTTGTCACAGCCTGGCATGCTCTGGCCACAAAGTCACACTGTCATGTTCTAAGGTTGGTATTTTATCCTCATCTTAAAGGGACACAGCTTAACTTAAAGGCTCAAAGTGGGCTTAGAACACTGAGTTAAAGATATCACTGATGGTAATGCTATATCAGGGTTGTCACAAGTCAGGAAATGATCATGGAAAAAGAAAATTCTTCAAGGTCAGGGGAAAGTTTGGGAATTTTATTTTGAGTCAGGGAAAATTGACAATTTGAAGAAAAGTTAAGAAAAACAAAAATTATAACACCCCTAATTTAATTCCATTGAAGGCTGGAAAAACAATTCAGGTCACTGTGACATCATCAATGTTTTCCCTAAACGAAGAAGGTGAACATTTTAGTAAAGTTATCAGTCTTAAATAAATGGGTGGAAAGGACTGCTGTTAGGAGAAGCTGGAGGCTGCTTCTCTATTTAAAATTTGGTTATATTTGATCAGAGAAATTATATTTTTAATGGTGAAAAGTCAGGGAATTTTGAAAAGTGATGTTTGTGGCAACCATGTATGTAGCAATGTGAAAATTTCAAATTGCCTTAAGCTAGAAGTGATCAATCTCCTATTTCTCCTAACATCCTCAGGTCAATACTTCAGACTTACGATGCACTCTCATGGCTGACTGTGGATGCCGTTAACCGCGACAGACGTTCCTGTTTACCTGTCCATTTGTATATGTTATGCCAACTTCACGATACTCTTTCTGTGCTGTTGGAAAACCAGTCTTCCCAATAAGGTCACTGAGCCAAGCTCATTACATGTACATCTGCAAGTGTACTTATATTTAGTTTTATAGTCAGATTTGAATAGCAAAGTGTCAAATTTCCAAATCTCTCAAAGAGTGTTGCAATATGTGCTGTGTTTTTTTTCTCTTCAAAGGGGACAGGGCGGAAATAGCAATTACATGTTTCAAGTTTCTATAAATAATTTTAATTTAATAATTTAATGAAATAGTAAATTACACCAAATGGACGGCAATGTCTCACTATTATAAATGCATTTTATTGGTTGACTATAAAATGTTCTCACCAAGTTAGTGTAGGAAAAAAAACTCCTCCAGATATGAAGATGTATATTAAACAAAGTATTATTGCAATTTTTCATGTAGAAAATTTTTCCTCTTATTTAGTAACATCATTTCATATTATTTGTCTCAATCATAATTCAAGGAGCTTAAAGCTCAGCAAGGAAGATGTTTGTGTGCACGATAGCTTGGTACTTGTTTAAGGATCACTGTCATTGATAAAAGGAAAGTCATTCAAGTTTGACTGTTTGGAACAGTACTCGAAAAATATTCTGGAGTGAGGAAGGAGAAAATAGAGACTAGTTTTACATTATGAACAACTTTAACTGGAAACTCAGCTGGGAGTTGATGAGAGTTGTCAGCATGCAGTGAAACAAGCAGAGGCTACACAAGAGTTGACATCATCTGCCTGTCAAATGGCAGAAATTTGTCAACTCTTTTGGCAAATTCAAAATTGACGAGCTCAGAGCACCCCTGGGCTCTTTGTTGACATGTGAACAGTCTATCAGAGTCAGTTATGCTTTGCAATGATAGGAAGAGCTAACATCTAAAGATCATGAGGAGAGTTTGAACTCTTATCAACTTATGTTCTTGTTCAATTTTGGATAAAGAATGAAATCCTCTTGTTTGGCCTAAGAGAGAATTCCGCCAAGAAATTGAGCATTACCCTAATTTTTACTAACTATGCAATGACAGTGCTCCTTAACTTTGCAGTTACTTAGGATTCTAGAACAGAAAAAGTGAGAGCCTACTTGAAAAGGGAGAATAGTCTGCTTATTTATATCAATGAGATTTTACAGAATAGTAGTCCATTGTTCTGGTCAGCGTTGATGCATCAGCACATGGTTCTTATAAATCATGTCGCTTTGTTTTAACATGAAGTAGGTAAGGGAATTCTCTGAATGCATTTTACATCAGAATAATTTTATATCACTTTGCAGAATGTATTAAGCAATTGTCAAGGGTTGTAAATCATGATTGAGCATAAGAACAAATATTTATCGCAGCATTAGACATCTCAGTAGTTTATAGTACAATAATTACCTTTCCTTGCAACTTTCAACGTTAGCCCAGTTCACTTCAAGCTCTTGTTTTTCCTCTCTGTTTAAAAGGTAGTCGTTTATTTTGTCCCAACGTATATATTATTGTAAGTAGTTTTCTTTAAGAATTTTAAGAACACAAGTGTCGTGACTTCCACAGAAGGATTTGCCAGAAGCGAAAATTGGTTTGTTGAAAAACGTGAGGCAAGGCTGCAGAAAAGAATGCCAGTATGATGTAATGTACAGTTGTTACTTGATTAAGTTTGGATTGGACTTTTTGTCATCTCTAGTTTGGTTTTCCTAGTCTAGAAGGCAGGAAAATAACACAATTTCTGCCTCTTTTAGGGTACTGACAGACTTAGAGAGTTAGTTGCCAGTAATAAAAACTCATTGCTAAAAAGCTGATGGATGATGAAAATTATTGATAATAAAAATTTGACAACAAATTGGCCATCAACAGTGGAAGAGTTTTTGTTTTCAAAAGGCTAACTACAATTTTGTTGAGGGCAATTAGTTCTCTTTAGTCTCCAGACAATTTTTGACAACCTAGTGATCACAGCAGCAGTTTTTAGTGCCAAAATATGCATTCTATTCAGTGAACGCTAGGGCTCTGCTGTGTGGAAAAGCTCTATCAAGCCTTAACAGTTGTCAATAATTGTTCTACTCTACGACAACTATCTCTTGACTAGTTTGTCAGGGCTCCTACTGAGGTATTTGAAACACCATCAGAGTAATGTCAAAAAGTCATCCAACACAAACAAAAATGAAATTGCATTTTTATGGCCCACCATTTTGAATTGTAAGTTGCACACAGTCATTTATTTAGCAATGTATTTATGCATGACTGTATGTAGTAACTGTCATTGACATATTTTATTGTATGAAATGAGTGTAAATTCCTGGTTGCAAGTTCTCTCTGCAGACCTTCACGATCTTTCATGTTTGGCACATGTCACATTTACGCGAAGCTTACATTTCTTATTTATAATGTTTAATAATATTTTGGCTAATTATTTTTCTACCATTCTTTGTTTGTTCTTGCAACTAGTAGTACATTTAATTAACTATCAGATTATGATTTCTATTCACAATGTGTTGTGTTAAATCTAATTATTGTATTTTACTGAACATTCACTCACAGTAATGACTTACCAGTAACTATTTTAATACAAGTGGTTTAGAAACACTTATTCTTTAACAAAAAGGTAAAATAATATATTTCAAATAGCCTCCTTAGAAAATCATGCCAGTGAAAAAGTGACTATTGTTCAGTTTACAGTATTCAGCCTCACTAATTAATTTATGTAATATGAAAGGATTTTTGCAACTTTATAACTGGATATCTCACATGAAAATGTTTGTTTATTAAGTTATTTTTTTCTTTGTAGTATGTTCTCCCACTCCCCTCCCCAAGGGTGATTAACTTCCGACTTCTCTCTTCATTTTTATACCAAATTCAAGCAGCAGTTGAGGAGATTTGAGGATATGGTCATTTCAGACTGTACAAGCACACTAATTTCTCTCAAGAAGGAAATTGTAAGCCCAGTAAGGAGAATTTAGATAAAGTGGGGATAACTGTCTTTGCACACTATTGTATACAAGTGTAACATTCTGGTAAAACTAGGCCAGTTTTTTTGTAAGATCTTCATGTATGCCAATGTAATTTTTAAAGCCAACATGTGTCAAGTTGGAGCCAAAGAATGTTTCTGTGGCTATTTTGCTAATGAATTATCTCAAAATTGTAGTTTTGGGTCAGCTCAATTCAAAACTGTACTGAGATAAATTTCACCAAAAGAAGTCCAGGAACTGTAAAATCGAGTGTTATAGTCCTTTAATATCAATCTCTTAACACACACTTGGTCTAACATTTTAAAGTGTATTAATTTAAAACAGAAGCGTGGATGGTAGGCTATTCTGCAGTGGTTAGTTTTTGTAAAACAAATCACCAATTTGGATTGAAATGGAGGAATACCAGATAAGTTGTAGAGTAAAAAAAAATGACAGGTTTTTGTAGATAGGGAATGTAGATAATAATATTATTATCATTGTCATTAAGATGCTATTTGTGAACAGACCAGAACTCTAATGTTATTTCCCCCCTTCTCGTCTGCTCATAATAATTATAAACCAACAGACAAGTCTGTCTGGCCATGTACATAATTTATTAGACAGACTTAGCAATCATATTTTCTGATAATTTCTCGTAGATTGGTAGACTTCGCTATATTTTTTATTTTCAGACTCTATTTCATAAGCATTTAATAGACATTTTTATTGTAATAAATACATTAAACATTATATTGTAAGACCCAGTCATAGAAAATAAAATGATATTTACATACGAAGTCAAACATTTTGTATCTTGTGTTTAACTTGTTTGCATATGTCTGATCCATTATCTTTTATGCTTAAAATGGCTGTAGCTTCATGCTCTACCAACTTCAAATTTATGCTTAACAAAATTATGTTGATCATTGGATAGAACACTTTTAAAAGAAAATTGTGGCTGTGTTAGGTTAAATAATAATTAAAATATTTTCACAATAAAATACCATTTTGAAAATGGGACAAATTTCAATGTTGCTCAGAATTTGATGTCAGAGGATTACAGGCTAAAATTTGTATTTTGGAAATACTCACAATTTACACTCAAGGATAAAAAGAATTATATTACATTTAGAAAATAGCACAAAGAACACTGATTCTACTTATGACTGTCGCATATGATCTAGTGAAAACTAGATTGTTGGGGTCGCTAGCAGAGGCCAAAGAATAAACCAATCACAATGCTGGATTCCAGGAATCGTGATTGGTAGGTTCTACTGCTTTTGCTTTTGACTCTAACAATCTAGTTTCCCTGGGTCATAAGTGACGGAGTTGTTGGCAGAATCGGAACAAAATGGAAACATTCTGATTCTTCTGATGCTGATTCTGTTGAGTTTATGACTCCACTTAAGATGCCAACTTTTGATTTTTACCAGGTCATATGTGTTGTTACAACTCTGACTGCAACTCTGTCACTAGTTAAAACCAAAGTACTTCACATGCACTAAACTAAAACAATTGGTCAAATCTCAAATTGATTCAGACTTTGGCTTTGCTTGCATATGATGCAAAATGTTTGATGATTTCAAAAGAGGCATAACAGTTGCTAGAGGTGCAGCCAAGAACAACTCCATTTCCTTGAGAGCTCTTGAAACTTCCCAAGTACATGTCGTTATTAAAATACTCAATGATGTACAGCTAAAAGCATGAAGCAACTGTTTTGTAACATTGCCAATAGAAATAAATTGTGACTTGTGCAAGAAAACATTTTTTCTGGCGAAGCGAACTGCATCATTGGATTGCGATGGACCCTTTAGTACACTGAGTTTAATGGGGAGGCTTTTGAAGCTGTGCTACATTGATATTTTCATTGGTTTAAAGATGTTTAAGTATGTTTTGTACAGCGAAGGCCTTACATTTACTTTTCAATTTTCATTTACGAAATTAATAGAAACATAATCACAAAAACAACCAAACCCAACACCCACAGAAGGTAGGAATTCTTCCTTTCCAATTGGGTCTCCTCCAGGCCTGTTTTCCTTGTCCTCAGTGGACACACCTTGCTCTCTTCAACCCCCATTATAACATCCCTGGCCCCTTGCCAGGACCCTGGGCCTACCAATCGGTATTGAGCTGGTACACAGGGACCAAAATAGCACTTGAAGGCCAGTTCTGGGTCTGTCATGAGGAGGTGCCACAGATTTGGTCTTGCGCCAATCAAAGATGAAATTTCATCAGAATATGCAATGTAGTTTACCTGTGGGAAAGTACAAATTTGAAAATCAATCATTTTGTACATAGAAGTCAAAAGGACATGACATCATTGACTTCTTAAAATTCTGAATAATCTGTGCCATGCTCCAAGCATAGTCAGTCTTACAATTAATGATCATCACAGAGAGACAAATGTATGCATTGCAGACCTATCTATGATCTAGTTTTGTTTATCTTCACTTGTGGTGCTCAAGTATTTGGCCTGATCACATTTTGCTTCTTTCTAAAACCCAAACATACATGTATGCAGTTCAACAGTTTTTGACTTGGTCAATGATTGATCAATGTCGCATTTTGACGCACGCATTGTGTTATCATATAACTTAGTATGTTGAATGTTGGCACATGACATCAATGAACATGTTGAACATAATGCTGAACAAAATCTTATGCAACAGGTTTATTGGAATAAATAAACCAGTTGAGGGTTTTCTTTTTGCTGTGAGTTTATTTCTTTGCTGTGAGACTAATCCTTTTGCTGTGACAGTTGTGGGCCACCATAAGTTACAGAAATAGGCATTGTAGTGTATGCTTTCTTAAAGGGCGTTTTCTCAATTTTCTTACCAAATGAAAGGCTCTGCAACACTTAATTGTGTTGGCTTCTAACATATGCTGTCTCCATTCAATTTCTTCCACCATTGTTTGATGATTTGGAAGTTTCGATTTGCCAGCAAACACACTCGCAGCCCAGCGTGATTGGATTTCACTAATTGGGGGGACAGGGCCATTTACACGTATTGCCCCAATAACAGCAAGGGTGCCTGGGTTGAACTTTGGCGGGAAGACATACTTGTAGAGAGGAATATACCGGTCCTTTGGGCAAAGGAGACTGTCCGACAAAAATGGAAAACTGAACTTAAACCCAATGGCAAGAATGATTGCGTCAATGTCCTCGACCTTAGAACCATCTGCAAAGTGGACAGCATTGCCCTGTACCTCAGCAATGTCTGCTTTGATTTGAATTGAGCCAGTGAATATGCGGTGTGGTAATTCATCGTTTATGATTGGTGCTCTCTTGTCTGGCTTGTCATCAACTCCTAAGCCAAAGTTGACTGAGTTAAACTTGTTTTCCAGCTTCTGTCGTAGCACTTGACTGGCGAATTTTTTTGGAATCAGATCAAAAAATCTTGTTAGGAACGTGGCATCCAGAGGTGCTCCCCCATCAACCAAGCGAGATATCACCCATGATCCACTACGAGTACTCAAGTACACCTGCTGTGTGTGGTGACTTAGATCACAGGCGATATCCCCTGAAGCCAAAAAAGGAATAGTTAGTCCATCATTCAATCAGCCAATCAGTCAGTCAGGATTGTGCACATCACATTGTCTGTCTGTTGGTATCCGGTTGTTAAGCCCGCAAGTCGATTAGCTCCTAACCATTTAGCTCCAACCAGAAGTTGATGAATATGGGGCTAATCGACTCCTGGTTATGGGCTAACTGGCTAAGGGCTAATCGACTTGGGGGCTAAACGACTGGTAACCTGTCTGTCTGTCTGTCTGTCTGTCTGTCTGTCTGTCTGTCTATCTGTCTGGCTCCCCTCAACCAATCACTCAATCTGTCTGTTCTCTCTCTCCATTGGTTGATAGACCAAAACTAAAACACACAGTTAATGCAAATGTGTCTCCAACAGACCTGCAGAGTTTCCCAGTCCAACAATTAGTACGCGCTTTCCTTCAAAGTTCTTCCATGTTCTGTAATCCCTACTGTGGATTACGTCACCAGGAAAACCATCCAAACCTGGAATATTGGTTTCGTGGGGATCCCAGTTCACTCCAGTACAAACCATTACAAAGTCAAACTCTTCCACTTGTTCGTTGTCTTTGTGATCACGATAATGAACTTGCCATCGATCAGTTTGAGCTCTTTGGCTGAGGTCTGTAGCTGGTTTCACATCAAACACTGTTGTCTCAAAACGAATTCTCTCCTCTAAGCCGAACTCTTTGGCGTACATTTGAAAATATTCGAGATACTGCTGCTGTGGAAGGTAGTTAGGCCATTCTTTAGGCACGGGGAAGTCGCTATAACAGCTCAAATGCTTGCTAGTGTTGGTGACAGTCGAGTAAGACACGCAGCTTCGTCGACCTTTCTTTTCATCTAAATCAGTGTACCTCCAGAGACCACCAAGCCATGGATCGCTTTCGAACGCAGTCGGTTCGAGCCCAACTTCTAAACAACTCTTGATCGCAGCTAAACCTGACGCCCCAGCACCAATAATAGCGACTGTCTTCGACATGGTTGCTGCCATAAATGGCGTAGGAGTTCAACTACAACGCTCTCACTCTCCGTGAGAAGACACCGGCGTCACACTATGCACCGAACTGGCGTTGCGTGACATCGATCAAAGAGCTGATTCCTTTTCAATTCAAGTAAGCTGCTATTTTGCTTAGATTTTTAAAATTGTTTATATCCAGGAACTGTATATTTACTTGTTTTTGACATCAATGTCGTTTAAACTTCTTTTGTATTTATTATTTTTATCTTTTTCTTGATGAAACCCATGCTTTGGTGTATCTGGGACTGGAAGCTAGTTTCCAGTTCCTCACCGCCTCGTCATTTCTCGCCATGTTGTTTATTTACGGTTGAGAAGAGTGCAGTAAACTTTCAAAGATGCAAAGAACTGACTCTTTGAGAAAGTATGGGAGATGCAACGCCAAGGTTCGATCGTGGTGGGGTACAAGCAAATGTTAATAACGGAAGAGAAGGAACTGCGACTAGTGATGACCGACATGACACAAACAGAGTGAGTTGTTGGCTACGTTAAGTGAGAACTTATCAAAGCTTAGTGTGGATAAAATGAGCTTAGCGAACGTGATCTTAAGCATGCGCAGTTTGCTTTTTGATAGGTTTGATAGGCTCTTTTTACAGGGATGCCGGGGTTAGAGCTGTTACCATACTTACAAATTATAAGTACATGTATATAGGAAGAAAAATGTTGTAGGTCAATTTGTTCTTTAGGTCAGTATGATTTCAACCTACAATCATGGACAAATTGTGTTGTAAAATGCCAAAAACATCAAATCATAATCGTAATACCCACAGAATGAGTGTCAACGACCCCATTCCCCCATTCAATGTTGGAAAATGGTAAAATGCAAACTTGTGTTAGATGAAAGTGTTTTGTCAACATTGCTCAGGGGTGGGGAGGCGAAAGATGTGTATAGAATGATTTTTTTCCAACCCTTGTGACCAAGGTTGTAGATTAATATAATATGTTTCAGCCTTGGTTACATTTTTCAGGCCAGTTTTTTTTTAACTTTTTGAGGGTTCTTCAAAAAAGTACCCACCCCACCCCAGTTTATAACCCTACCTTACCCTCCCTAGCCCAAACACAGAGGTTTCATAAATGTTTTCAGCAGGTTGGCAACTGGTTTTCACAGGCAGGCAAAATTGTTTGAACTGAACTTCTTTAAAAACTTTCCTCTGGATGGTCAAACCAGGTGGGCAAAATCATCCTCGCAGCTAGTCAATTTGCCTGGTTTCTGGCCCTTAATGAAACCTCTGCAAACCCTAACCCTAACCCCCCAGATACTTTTTTTTAATTTTGTACCCACCAGTCCTATATTTGAACACCTGATCTCTGACTTCGTCTATAACTCCTGGCTGATTGCTTCAAATCTTGTAGGGTTTGTACACTTGTCGGCTTTCAAAATTGCATGCCCTTTTTCAAGTCTTTCAAAGTTTTCTGTGACGTCAAGTTCACCTGTTGTGTACAGCAAAATATTTCTTTTGAATGTGAAAGTGTAAATGGTTACTTTGTTTTAAATGGATAAACATGATTGTGAGAACCCCTGAATATTTTTTTCTGAACAGTTTAAAAGCGTGAAATTATCCACTATGAAAAGGATGACTTTTAAAATGATACCAGGCTAGTGGCAATTGAAATGTAACAAGTTATTCTCCTTTAGAAATCAGAAAGTCTGTATTCTGTATTTGTTGAAAGTATGATGTTCGTTTGAATATTTTTTATGCAGTCAAGTTCATCTAATGGAGTTTGCCATACACCCATATTTGATGTCCCTGGGACAGCAACATCTGGCAGAAGTTCAATAGCAAGGTACATTATCAGACATGAAGAAACTGCCCTTTAGACGGACTTTACAAGAGATTAAAAGCTATTTATTTTTAAGATCTTGTTGTGATCGCGCATAATATCTTTGTTACAAATTCAAGCAGATAGTTCTTTGAAAGGAAGGAAAAAGTTATCCTCGGATTCTATAGGGCCAAGGAGATGTACAGTGTATGTGTATTAGCTAAGTTAAACATTGTTCTGGTTGTGTTCTGCTATGTACAGTGTACAAGAACTTGTCTAACACCAGAAGATTTAACAAACACTGCTATTTAACATGTCAAAACAAACATGGCTTCTGGGCAAAAGGTTGATCTTAACTGTCTGTTATGAACCTAAGCTAGCACAATTAAATAAATACAACAAACATTAAAGATAAATCAGGGCTCGAAAAAAATGGGAATTCCAGCTTGTCTTTTGGATGAGAGCTCTCTAATTTTGCTTGCCCTGAGCAAGTCTCAATTTACATTTATTTATTTATTTATTTATTTATTTAGTGGTTAGACGACTTGAGCCCAGCCCATTGGACAAGTGAGAATGAAAAGTTACTTGCCCGCGGGAAAATATCCTTGTCCCAGACGACCATCTGGACAGCACATTTTTCAAGTCCTGATAGTGTTGAACTTGTTCAACTGTTTATAACCCATCAAAACTTTCACATAATTATATTTCTTATATTTTTGCCTAATAATATATAAATTATATTCTGTCCTTGCAAATTTATGACCTTGAATGAATCAAGTATTCAACTCTGCCTCAAGTCCATGCACTTTTCTTTCAGTAGTACTTTGACGCTGCCCAGATCAGTTACCAGTGATAAAGGAAGGGATGCCATAATAAATGAATACTATGATGAAACAAAGCTGTTAACAGTGATAGAAACCTGGATAAAACAGCTGATTGAACAAGAGGAATTGCCTTACAACCCTTATCCTGGTCTGGTTTGGCAGGCCAGAAGATGTGCGGAGAGGTAAAGCCAAATACCTTCTGGGAGTAATATAAATCTAAGACTTAAGATATATCACATGATTTTAAATTCTCATCTTTGTGTCTCTTCATGTAAAAGTAAAATGGCAAGAGGCTAGTGAGGATTGATAGTTACCTTTGACATGTCCAGCGTGCCTAAAAGTAAAATTATGTAACTATGTTGTTTAGTTGCAAAGTAGTCTGCCACCTTCTTATTTTGCATTCCTTCATTTCAATGTTCATATTATTTTACTAAGTCTTTTTATTTTGATTCTACCAGGTTTGGCATGTTTGGAGAGGACAGCAGAACTGTTTCAGAGAAGATAGGTAAGTCACTGTAACTGAAATTTAGTTAAGGTTGTATACTGAAGTTGAAGCTTGATGCAAAGTACTGGACTTTGCAGATAAGTCATGGTAGTGATAATGACTACAGAGTCAAGGAAAAGTATTAAAGGCAGCTGCAGCCGAGTGTCGATCGATAGTCTCAATCGATGCCCTTGCTCAACATCTCAATCAATACTCAATCAACATCTCGGTTGACACTATAGACACTTGATTAACAGTTGGTTGATAGTCGGTCGAGTGTCGGCCGACTCATATGAATCGATCAAAAATGAGTCGACTCTCGGCCGACTGTCAACCGAGATGTTGAAGTGTCGATTGAGCATCGACCAAGGTGTTGATGGAGTGTTGTCCAAGTATCGCTTGAGGGTTGATCGAGGGTATCAATTGAGGGTATCAATCGACACTCGACCACAGATGTCTTTAGTACACATGATCCGTAATATGTACTTAAGATATACCCTATCTCGCGGAACTGAACTATTCAGCACTGAATGCTCTTGGTTTGGTGAGTTACAATTCCTGTTCTTACAAGCAAACTTGTAGGTCTCGTGGTTGTCACAAAGAATTGAAGTACAGGCAGCTGATTGTTGTAGTAGAATCAGAAGAATAACCCAGCAGAGTAGTTGGATGGGATCATCAAGTTGATGGTGATTTTCTTTGGCAGGTGGCTAGTTTTGACAACCCTGGAGTCGGTTGGCCACCCAATGCAAGTCAGTATGCTAGTTCATACAGCATTATATTTCAAAACTTTTGAGGGCAAACCACTATTCTAACCAAGGGCACAAAAGACCATTTTACAGTCGTTTGTTCAGTGACCTTGCCTTTGAATGGCAGCGAGGCTGCAGGTGACCTTGTTTTGATAAAGGCCTCATTGCTTCTGTTGTGTAAATCAAGTTGTTCTCATGCTAATTAGCTGGCATTTAAATGAGAAAAACAGAGAGGTCTGTATCAATGCAAGGTCACCTCCAGCCTCGCTTGTATTCATAGGCCAGGTAACTAAGCACACAACTGTAAAATAGCCTGTTACCCATTCTAAGGGCTGACCATTCATTACAATTAAAGCAACTAAAACTGTGCAGAAGGTTTGCTTTATAAGTACATGTTCTTGTGTTCAAAGTGTATTTAATGCCCCAACATCTCTTAACAGAAAACCAAGTATTCAGCATTGGAAGTTTAGCATCTCGCACGCAAGACAGTCCAGCTCGTTGGGGCCTAGCTACAATACTACGCGTTGTCAACACAGAGGCACTTACCGTGTTTGACTGGCTGTTATCAAGTATGAACTCTGATGTTACCACAGATGACTCTGAAGATTATTCTGTGAGTTCAGTTTTGATTTGAAACTGCATATTTTCAAAGTACAGAAACTTTGTTTGTTATGTTTTACTTTAGTCTTACTCCGACACATAGTATAAGCTTGCATGTAAATAGTTAACAGCAAACTGAACATAGTCAATATATTTAAGTTGGATTGGGGAAGTTACTGTACTTACAATGTCAAGATTACAACACTTCTTTTTTTCCCCATATACCTTACTGTTTCAAGGATATATAGTAAACTATTGTGTGTATTTAATCCACATCAGTCACCTCTTAAATGTTAAAATGCATTTTTAGAAACTATTCATTCTCACCCTATGGAAGGTCATTTTTAATAAAAGTAAAGTGCATGTATGAAGCTAAAGTGGAATATCTAGAAGAAAAAGAGAAGAGGTTTGAACAAAAGATCATGTATGGGGGTATGGATATTTTATGGAACAACACAATCTGACAAATGGCCAAGAAAACTGCTATTTAATTAATAAAAATTGTTTTCAACACATGCACAGAGCGTCTGTACTGAGCAAACTCTTTGAAAACTGGTATGTAGAAGACTTCTAATTTATTTCTTGAACAGTATATTATACAGAAACCCTTTCCAGTTCTGTGTGGACCGTGTGTCTTTGTTGGAACTTTGTATCCAGTGACCAGTGAAGAAAGCATTGATATTAGGATGGAATATGCTATCAGTGGACCAGAGGAGAGTCGTGTAAGTTTGTGTTTTTACTCGACTGTGAAGCTGTTGAATCAGTCAATCAATCAATCAATCAATCAATCAATCAATCAATCAATCAATCAATCAATCAGCCAGCCAGCCAGCCAGCCAGCCAGCCAGGCAGTCGGTCAGTCAGTCAGTCAGTCAGTCAGTCAATCAATCAATCATTCAGTCAGTCAGTCAGTCAGTCAGTCAGTCAGTCAGTCAGTCAGTCAGTCAGTCAGTCAGTC
>Ga0126339_10000017_pt1 | contig 48385 bp, 56 predicted proteins | sample OrbTmetagenome_2_FD_92532 | JGI IMG/M metagenome (GOLD analysis project Ga0126339, IMG submission 92532) | Coral microbial communities from Petempiche,Puerto Morelos, Mexico - Orbicella T R C metagenome | ecosystem: Host-associated > Invertebrates > Cnidaria > Coral | place: Petempiche,Puerto...
GGAATATGAGTGGACTGCCACAATTGAATCTCAATGGGAGTCTTCAATATCAAGGACAACGGGCACAGGTCCTTGTGACCCAATATGTGAACAAGAACTATCAAACACGCCTGAAATTGAATATAACGCTAAATACGGCAGATTGAACGACAAAGTTCAATACTCCTTTGCTTTCTACGCAGCAAAGGGTACAAAGGACAACACTGTTTATGACGGTATATGTGGGTATAATTCACCCCCATTTGGAGGTAGGAATCAACTATCATCTTGTCAATTAGCGAATCCAAGCAATCAAACTGCGTTCAATAACTGGTATGAGCAGTGCAATTTGCCAGGTGAGCGCACTGTTGTAGAAACGCTTCCCATAACAATAAAAGGTTTCATAGAAAAAGCGCCCGATGGCGTGGAGCCAAGGACGCTGAATCCATATGAACTGCCAGAAAATGTTGATATGGGCGCTGCGATATTAGATCTTTATAACACGGCCATGACTGCACATCCTGACACGCCATTTATATTTGAATCTGATTTCTTGACCTTTATATAAAGCTCAAAAGAAGCACATAAAAAGTAAGCACGATTGCTGCTGAGTAAGCTGTGGCCCTATAGTTAGTCATTGTCTGCCTCCTTGAAAAAGTTTTCATAGTCTTCCTGGGTAAAGTCTTCCGGTAAATCCCCAAGGTTTTCATTATATTCAAGCTGTCTTTTCAAGCCTGATTCATACCTTATCACATCTAATAACTGTTCGTCAACACTTATCCAACCTCTTGCCTGAGTTCAATTTCAAGGATGTCATACGGTAGTCCCTTATTTGAAAATAGAGTCTTGGCTGATATTGGATACTCCTTTATAATGCCCTTTATAATTCGCCATGGTTGAGCCAATACTTTAACTGACCTTATGCGCTGTCTAAGAGTAAGAAGCATTAATATACATACTCAACATGGAAATTTTGATCAGGCTTTAAGTATGAGCAAGGGTGTGTTTCGCCCAATACCCGAACAGATACGCAACGTTGTTCAGACATTGAATAATAAACCGTGGGTATTTCAATGTACATGTGTATACAGTAGGCAGCAAATACGCACACAGCAAAGAACATAACAACATTCAGCAGTAAGCATGCTGTCTTTTCATTTGTCCTGATTAATTGCAATTTCGTTCTCCTCATCCCAATACTGTTTTAATACCTTTGCCGGTATGGCTTTTAAAACCTCAATAGCATCATATATAGCGCGGTAAGTTGCACCATTGCAGTCGCATATACCATAACTAAGTCTGTGCTCTATTCTATCATGAACAGTATCAGGCTCCTTTGAAAGCAGTTCTGCAACGCTGCTACGGTCCGCCAGACGACCGTTTATACGGAAGGTCGTACGTTCCCAATTTTTGCCTGTCTCCCGAGTGTGGCACACCGATATATAGCAGGATATCTTGTTGTCCCCATGCTGGTAATGTGTCTGCTTATTTGTTCGTCCATCCCAATGGTACACGTACTCCTGTCCCTGTGTTTTACGTAGTAAAGTTTCAAGATCCATTTTATACGCTCCTATTAATGTTAAAACCTATACAACAGTATCAATCAAAATTGTATCTGTCAACTATTAATCTGCCTCTGACCAATTTTTACCAGACTTACTATCAACGAGCAATGGTACATCAAGTTTAACGGCGTTTTCCATTGTGTAGTTCATTTCTTCAACGGCTTCTAAGCCCTCTTTTGTGTCAGGTTCGCTTACGTCAAGCTCATCATGTACTGTTAGATGTGGTATCAGAGTTTCAAACAGACCTTTATTCCAGCATTGACGCATAGCTTCTTTCATAATATCAGCGGCAGAGCCCTGAATTAACCTGTTTGTCATACTGTGTAACTTCCTTGATGGATGTGTCCTTGCACGTCTACCTTTGATTGTGAATATGTAGCCTCTTTGACTGGCTACTGATGAAATAGCAGACCTTGTTGTTTTTATGTAAGGAGATTCTTTATGGTAGGTGTCCATAAAGTGTTTAGATTCGTCCATGGTCCATCCAAATGTAGCAGCGGCAGTGGGAATACCCATGCCGTAAATTGCACCAAAGTTTAGACTCTTTGTGATCTTACGGACGAATCCAGTTTTGTCCATGACCATTTGATGCCTATCCATTGTTGGGTCATCTATATACATTTGCCTTAATGCAACTGCTGCTGCTTCAGCATCCCTGTCTCTGTTGCCTGTGGCATAATGGGCTAATATCCTATACTCAACCTGAGAATAATCAGACCTGCGCCATTTGCAACCCTCTTCAGGGATAAATAAAGCGCGTATCATCTTACCCTTGACCTCTTTACCGTCAAAAGCTTGCATGCCTTCGTCCTCATCGTCATCCGCTTCTTTGGATGAAACCTGTTGAAGGTTGGGCTTAGAACAAGAGTAACGCCCTGATACAGTGCCGTATTTGTCTGTACGCAAAGGATGAAATGAACAATGCAACCGGCCCTTATAGATGAAATTAAGGTACGGTGCAAGGAAGAGGTCAATAGTAGTATTGTACTTTCTGTACTCCAATAAAACCTCTACTATTGGGTCATATTTTTTCATAGCCATTAAGGCTTTTTTATCAAGGTTTGGGTTGCCTTCCTTCTTACCATCTCTTAACATTTTCTCCGTTGGTGGTTTCCTGGGGTAGGGTATGCCTTTCCGGTCTAAAACCTTAGCCAGCTGAAAAGACGATGTGAAATTTATTTCGTAACCGGCCCATTTCGTGAGCTGTTCCTTAAGCTGATAGTGGCGCTCAGTGACGTACTGTATAGTATGCTTTAATAAGGGTTCATCAATTCTAACACCTTGCCTATGCATTTTTACATACATGGGGATCAACTCCCTTTCCATGTCGTAAATCTGCAACAAGTTTTGTTGTTCAAGCTTAATTTTTTGAAACTTGAATATCTCTAAGGGTAACTCAACGTCTTTTATTGCGTACTCTGCTGCGACATTAGAGGGCATGCGCCATATGTTCTCTATTGCTTTGCCTTTCCATCCTTGCTTTGCAGCATAATTCTCTAATACGTAGGTCTTTTTAGAGTCAAGACCGTACCCTTTGGCCAATCTATCAAGGGCATAGGTCCTTTTATATTCATCAAGTAAAGGCTCAGCTATTTGTACGTCATGGAGACCCCCATTAACTGCCATTCCCATGGACTCTAAGCCTTCTACATCATACTGTATATTTGCACCAAGTTTATCAGACTTTGTTTTTAAAACCTCTTCAGCTATGGCTAAGGACTCCTTGCCCATAGGTGTATCTGGTTTGATATCGGAGTGGTTAAAAGGCAAGTAAAATTTATTATGGGGGTCACTTGCTACGGCTAAACCGGTGACATAGGCGTCTCTATGGAATCCTGGTCCTTTTTCAAATAAGTCTGGGTCTTTACTCTCAATATCTATGGCTATCAAAGGTGCATTCAACACCTTTGAAACCATCTCATTAGTCGGAAGTTGATACGCTTTGTAAACAGGATTGTTTGTATCGCCAACATATATGGTCATTTACTGTTTCCTCTGTCTTAGATTTTTGTAGTGTCTGGCCCAAAATATTTCTTTGCACCTATTGGTGCAGTAGCGTTTGTTGCTCTTAGATGTTTTTACAACCTTTCCACATGTGGGGCATGGGAAGGTATAAAGCTTTTTCTTTTTAAGGATAACTTTGTCACGGCATTTGTCGCAGGTCTTACGCGCCATATGGCCTAAGAATTTTTTACCGCACTCTTTACACCTTAACACTCTGTCGACTACTGGCATAACACCCCCTGTATAAAATCCATTTTTTCAAAACCGTTAAATCAAGAAATGGGAGCACCGTAGCTTTTTTGCATACTCTTGGTTGCCTTTGAAACTTGCCCCACAGTGCCCCCAGTTCTTGATTTAAGAGCGGTTTATTTTTCATAATAAATTCAGTTTTTTATAATTTCGTTTTATGGTCATGACTATTTAAAAATAACACACTAATCTAATGTTAATATACATAACAAAATCAACAACATATAGGTTCAGCTTTTCTGAATGTAACCACATGCATAGCGTACAAACCTCCGTTAAACTCAAAATTTAAGCCCTTGAACGTGACTCGCTGTTTTATAGCTGTTATATGGCTATGAGTTCCTTGGCACGTCATTTGCTTACACCATGAAATAATGCCCGGGGTAATGGTGCTGCGTAGAAGGTGCAAGAACAGTGAGCCTATTTTTAGCTCTTGTTACGGCTGTATATAGGCACCTTAATTCCGCATCAGGGTCAGACCTGTAGCCCTCATCAACTCTATTTGTCATACTCAGATCCAGTATAACATGGTCATTCTCTGACCCTTTACTGCTATGAAACGTTTCCAAAAGCACAGGTTTTTGTTTTATCCTGGGCATTGCAAGCTTGTAATAATTGGCATTATATTCAGGGGAAAGGGCAGTATACCAAGGTTTAGAGCTATGCATTTCGGGGAAATATGAAGAGTATTTAGACAACTCATCAACGGACACTTTGCCCTCCTGGCATTGCTCATAGGTATGTATTCCCTTAACCAATTGTCGGTCTATGGACAATTTACCCTTATACCTATATGGGATACCCATGGAGTTTAAAGACTCTGCCATGCCTTGTAAAAGTCTGTTTGTACGACAAAGTACAAGCTCACCGCCTTCAATGGGGACATCGTTTAATGTAGCGTGGTTCTCAAAATGCCCCACTGCATCCCTTGGTGTATACTTTTTCTCCTTCCTTACAGATATATCTTTTGCAATCCGGCTTGCAATCTTGTGCACCGTAAAGGGGACTCTATAGCTATGGGTCAGGACTTTCTGTTTCCTTGAATATGCCAGAAAACGCTTTACATCTGCCCCTGCCCAGGCAAATACCGATTGATCATCATCCCCGGCTACATAGATCTTTTTAGCCTTGCCGAATAGCTTAGCCACAATACGCCATTGAAGTGGAGTGAGGTCTTGACCCTCATCAATAAACGCAACCTCAACAGGCAAGGGTTTGCCATGTTTTTCATAGTTCAATAGTAAGTCGTCAAAGTCGATTATGCCTATCTGCTTTTTCATTTCAGCGTACTGAAACCTAACAAAGTCGAGCTTATTTTCGTCAACTTCTTGAGACAGGGCGTTGGCAAGTTTGTGGTTGTGTTTTTCCATTGATACAATATGCAAGTATATGTCATCACTGCAAGAAAAATCATCAGTATAATACCCGGTAAAATTGATGCCCGTCTTCTCTGATAGCTCCCTGTAATGGAACTTTGTTATGATGCTACTCCGGTCTGTTCCCATAGCTTTAAAACAAAGAGAATGTATAGTTCTAAAGTGTTTAAGTCCATGGTCTGATAGTTTGTATTGTTTCTTAGCTCTTTGCGCTCCCTCATAAGTACCTTGACGTGTAAAGGACGCAAAGGCAACTTTTGAAGCAAACCGGCCTTTTAGTTCCTTGCCTAACAGCTCCATTAAATAAGTTGTCTTGCCAGTACCAGGAGGTCCAAATATCATTTGTCGTCTCAAAACTTGCTTTCTCCTTTGTAGTCTATGGGGACTTGCTCAATCTTTTCCTCATCCTTGCCCCTAAGCTTTATGGCTATGCCATTTTTCTGCAAAGTTTTTAAGGGGATGTACCAACCTCTGTTGCTTTGACCTATTTCCGGCATTCTGAGCTTTTTAGAACTGTCTGCCCCCATTTCACGTAGCAACTTGTGATGCATAGACTTCGGCCAACTTCTAAACATACCTGATTTTTCCAAGTGTTCTAAAAGCTTAGAACCTTTAAACCACATATTATCTTTGTCATCTTGCCATACTAAACCCTCTTCAATTGCACTTGGTATAGCTGCTTTCCTGGTGCTAAAAAATTCCTCAACCTTGCCCAACCATAGAGAATCTCCAGACATATCGTCTGATGTACTTTCTTCTACAACAACGGAATTCAATGCCCTGTTTAATATTTCACTCCAAGCAGCATCTTTAAGCCTGCAAGGTACATGATGTAGGTATCTCAGGCACAGCTCACGAAACTTGCCCTGATTCATTAATTCTGTTTCGGTATAAAAGAACATATCAACACCGTTTATTGTCCACTTATAATAGGGTTGTGAGCACACAACTTGTACAAGTCTTTCAAAGGACAAATCACTGACATTTCCAGCACCTTTGCCATAGTGCCTGAGCTTACATAGGTCTTTGTCGCAGCACTCTTTTAAAGTTCCATCTGAACATTGATAACTGTATTCGCCTTTTTTATGTGAGGATATAACCGTATTTTCAAGTTCCCCTGGATCTATGGGGAAGTCTATCTTAGAGTTCAATGTTTGTAGCTTGTTACCAAAGTCATCCCCAAACCTGGCCTTTAAATATACAGCACAGTTGAAGAGAAAACTGTTTCGCCCACCTTTATCAGGGCCACCCTGTAAATAGAGCGCTTGCAAGCATGGAGGAGCCTCTGACAAGGGTATATGCTCAAGTGCCTTGGTCAGCTCTTTGAGTGTGACACGATTGAGCATAGCTGTCTCTATGGCTTCTTCTATTGCCATAGGGGAGCCGTCTAAACTATAGGCATATCGCGCAGTGTTTTTATAATTAAAGTAGGGTATGTTTATGTAATTCCCTGTGCCTATCAATCTTGTTTGCTTAGGGAATACTTCAGTGTCTTTAGGTAAACCTAATATTACACGTATTTGCTGTATTAAGGGCACTGCTTTTTCAGCAAGCGTATCTTCAGAGAAAAAGCAATATAAATGCAATCCACCTGACTTGCTCCGAAATCCCATCAAGGGCAGTTGTGCCCTTTTGAGGATCTTTAAATATGTAACAGGGTTTAAAGGGTATACGTCAACGTCTATTGCGGCAAACCGTATGTTATGGTTTTTGTCAATAGGTACAATACCGATGGATTCCGCGCCGTGTATATGCTTCAGGTAATGCTCAAGTAAAAGAGGTTCAGTCTTGGTAAAGGATTTGCCTTTAGCTTTTTCTCCTGCTTTAAAAGGTCCTTTATCAGGAACATGCACCCCTCTTACTGAGTTATTACCCCGGAACAACTCCGCAAAGGCGTCGGCGAATTTCCGGGCGAAGGTCATTATCTTGTCCTGTTGTTGGAGAAGGTGAAAAGGTAGTCTTGATACAAATCATTGTCATGCAGGTAGGCAACCAAATCGTGGACGGCCTGAGACAACTGTGCCCCAATATACCGCATGTCAGATTCACTGTGTTCAATTGGGATTTCATAGGTGTCAACAAGTTCCTTTCTGTCCTCACCTGCCCATTCTGCAACAAGGTATTTAAAGAATGTTTTGCCAGTCAGATATGGGTACAAACGATGTTGCCAGCCTTTTTTATACTTCTGTTCGCCTTTGTAATTAATAGTTGTCTTGATGTCATAAATTCTGTCATCAAATTCAACATCCATTTTGCCATAGAATACAACGTTATATTCCCCTATCTGCAATTCCTTCTTGCAAACCTGTTGAAACTTGCCGCCTATGCATGCAGTCGCAATTTTGTTGAAGTGTTTTGACCCTTCAGTAACTTCCTTAAGCCCTTCAAACTCGGCGATTTGTGCGAATTTTTGCACCTCATCTTCAAAGGCATTACCCCATTGCACCCATTCGGGCATTTTGCCATATTCACGGCGTATGGTCTGTATGAAACCGGCCTCCGCTCTTTCCTTCCATGATGGTGGGGCGTTCTTGGCGAATTCCAATTTGTCTAATAAAGTCGGGGTTATCAAGTGTGTAGTCATTAAAAACTCCTTTTAGTATAGCCACTTGATCTCTGTGGCCCACAGCAAGCATATAATTAAGTTTTAAAGTCTGTGCGCGTTTCATGTAGGGCAGTTGTCCAGGTTGCCATTTGAGGTTGTCAAGCACAGACATAAGTCTATTCACTTTTAGCATTTTACACTCTATAAACCAGTATTCCGCGCGTCGGAGTAACAGAACATCAGGGGTGCCATTTTGGTCCATATTCTCGATGTTATGGAACTTCCATCCCAATGGCCTTGACACATTTTTAATCAAGGCTTCAAGGGTTGTTTCACGCTTTAATGGGGACCTTAGCCTGAAAACTTCACAGGCTAAGGTATTTCCCATCAGGTCATAGGTTTGTTTGAATGTCAAAAGTTAGCTTTACCGGGATCTGTGCCGCCGGACGTGTTGGCACTTTCAGGAGCTTCAAGTAATGCAAGGTCAAGTGATTTATTGGGCAGTTCTTTGCGCTCTTCCACAACGTGGGTTAGGAGGTCAGGTGTAACAAACTGGTTAAATGTTATGTTGATACCCTCCCATGAACCTTTATCGTTTGATTCTTCTGTGGTTTCAAGGTTCCAGACCATGAAATATGGCAAAGCCTTTGTGGTCTTTCCGGGTATAACGGTCCTGGTAAGATTCATATTCAGTTTTTTGGCCTGTTTAAGTTGTGTTGATGTGAAACTGAACACGCACACACCGTCCTCAAGGTAGTCAGGAAACAGGACATAATAGACGTATGTGTCCTGATATTCATTTCCTGTTGCCCTTGATACAAGCTTGCCCAGGTCATTACGGAACAGTTCACCACTGAACTGCATTTTTTCAATGAGTTCGGCGGCATGGGCATCGACGTACCCGCCCCTGTTTGGTTTCCATTCGATGTAATACCGCTCGAATTTGCCTACAACGAATCGCAAGGGTTTTTCGTAAACCCGTCCTGTTATCGTGTTTACGATATCGCCTTCGTCAAGTTCAGGGTCAAAATCCGCTGACCGCTTGTCAAGCTGAGGGCTGAGTTTCTGCATGATCCTCACAAATGGGATTGCCATTGTGTCCATGTTCAGGTCCTCAAAGCCTGAATCTTCTCCCATAAGTTCGTTGAAGTGGTCAAAGTTGACTTGGGTTTCTTTCTTGTCTGCTTTTGCTTTTGCCATGTTATTCTCCTTTAGTTGGTATAGTCAGGCCAAGCTGCTTTTCACGCATGGCCTGTATAGCGATTTGGTTTGTTATAAACACCACTTTGTCAAGGTTTATTTGTAGGCTATTGACTTTTGGTTGAGCCATGAGATCATCGTAGAGAGCGTAGAGATTTTCAAGACGGTCTCCAAGTCTTACGCCATAAGAATTTTCCGCAATAGAGGCATGAGTAATAGTTATGAGTCTGTCCTTCCGATTAGCACTTTCGTGCACTTTACCACTGATTGCAGTGCCATTATCCATGACAAACATAGTGAATATCTCATGTAAAAACATTGAGCCCTCCTTACCTCTTGCACACATGGTAGTGTTTTTCTCTATAATCCATATCTTTCTTGCATTTGGGGCAAGTCCAAATAAAATAGTCAGCATCTGAATCTCGTATTTCTTCAGATGATATGCCCCAATTTTCATTCTCCAGCAAGTCCCAGTCACTTTCTGTATAGGGCATGGGACCTCCTACTTGACCGTGGTTTTGTTAAGCTGGAATACTGTAATCATATCCTCATCCAGTTCAGCTAAGGACATTTCAGCCTCTGTTTTGCCGTTAATGCCACATAGTTCTCTGATATATTTCGCCAATGTGGCAGGATGTACTTTCATGTCAACCCTTGTTTCAATGCCAAAGTTTTCAGCCATGTGCACAATGATCTTAGACAAGATCTCTTTGGGAAGCTTGCCCATAACCATAGTGCTGTTGATGATTGATGAATCACCCCTGTCATTTACGAAGTCCTGAAACTTTGCCATGTCTTTAATAGAGCAGGACACATCCTCTTTGTATTCCACTGTCTTGCCGTTTGTGAGCTTCACAGACTTCAAACCGACACCCATTAGGGCCTCCGGTATCATGGTTTGGGAAATGGTGTTGAGTTCCTTTTTTATTTCCTTTGCATGAGCCTCCGCCGCTTTATGCTGCTCTTTAAGTTCCAAGAACTTTTCTGCAAGGGTTGCAATACGCGCTAAGGCATCGCTTTTGTCCTGGGATTCAAGTTCGGTGTTTAAATGCTCTTCAAGATAATTGAAATCGTTCATATTACCCCTTTACACTTTAAAAATGTCATTAATACTTACGTCCACGAAACAACTGTTTAAGTCTTTCCCTTGTCTGAGTACGTCTAAAACCCTCCTTTCAGTTGGTATATCACATAATAAGTCCTTATATACTGGGTTACTGGCTGTACCTATCCTGTGGGAACGGTCTTCAGCCTGTAATCTTGCCTCTGTTCTGTAGTTTCTTGAATACCAGTATTGCAGCAAAGCACCCTGTAAATTAAGCCCGTAACCGCCTACAGTGGGGTTACTTACAAGGCATTGAAATTCACCGGCCTTGAACTGTTTAACCTTGTCATTGTCAGATTCAGGGTCTGTAGAGTTGACACCATAAAGAGCCTTACAAGTTGTGACCTTTGACAGTTCCTCATAAAGCAACTCTATTTCTGGCCTAAACACAGCCCAAACGATAAATTGTTGGTTACCGACTTCTGGCACACTTTCTACAAGGTGTTGTAACTTGTAGTTTGTACCCTTGATTTTTGTTGGTTCGAACTTGCCTTCTATGTCAGTGTGATGTGCAACAAATCCGCCGCAGATCTGCAAGACTCTCATACTTAACAAGGCCCTAACCTCTATAGTCAGTTCGTGCTCGTCAAAGGTTGTCATAGAGTATTTTTTAAGGTCCTTTATAAGGCGTTTTTGCTCAGGATTAAGGGGCAATGTGATTGTTTCATAGATTTTTTCAGGAAGGTCTAAGCAGTCTTCTTTGCTTGCAGAAAAGGTCACAGGTGCTATCTTTTCCTGCAAGCGTCTAAGATTCTTGTGGGCGATAAGTTCGTCAGAGCTTGCAATCAAATGGAAATCCTCAGCGCTTAAACCGTATTGGTCACGTATGGCCGCTGCCCTGTATGTATCAATCTGCCCATTCTCACAGGCGTTTTTTATCGCAGTCTGGACCTTTTTATGGTATACGGGGTCTATGACATCAAGTCTTGATACAAGACGCCCTTTGCGCTCAAATGTCTTCTTGACCATTACAGTGTGCTCTTTTTGAAATGCAGTATATGTACATTTCATATAACCCTTGTTAAGGAACTCATACAAAGACCACAAGTCGGCTGGCCTCTTTGCTGCCGGTGTGCCTGTGATTATACACCGACAGCAGGAGCTAAGCTGTCTTCTAAGCTTGAAAAGGTTTCTGACAGTTTTTGTTCCAGGGTTTTTGATTCGGCTGGCCTCATCGACTATGATCATAAGTTTCTCAGGATTGCCGTTGCAAAACCTGTGCACAAGTTCGGAACCTGCGTCCCTTGCAAAGGACTCTATATTGATTGTAAAAACCATTGTAGAGGGTTCAGTTTTAGCCCGCATCATGAATAGGTCAAGGTCCCTTATGTAGCTCTTCTTTTTATTCTTTGCAAAGTAAGAGAATCCCACCCATGGCAAAGGATAATGGGCAGGGAATTGCTCATCTACCCATTGGGGATGCACAGCGTTAAGGGTTATGACTACAACTCTATTAAGGCCAAACAACAGGTTTTTATAGCCTATGATATCAATTGCAGTCTTAGACTTTCCTAAACCCATGTCTTCCAAAAGTGCAAAGTACTGCGCATCTTTAAGCTTGTCGTAGGCCTCTTGCTGATGCGTGTAGGGCTTTGTTTTTGGCACATAATAAGGGGCACTCATCTGTTCACCTCATGGGGGTTTATTAAGTCCAATATGTCCTCTAACTTGCCACATATTTTATCCATACCCTTTTCAATGTCCTGCAACCTGGCATACATTGTATCATGACGCTTAAGGACATCAGGATCAGGATATAACAGCTTTGCTGATTCCGGCACTTTCCATTTACCATTCACCTTTTCAGCACCTGTTATTTTCCCGTTGTGAATTTGGGCATAAATGTGGTTAGGTGCTTTGCCTGTCATACGTGCAAAGTCATACACTGACATAAGGTTGTCTTGTTTGTTGCTCATACATTAATCCTTTTCAATTGTGTGCCAGTTTTTATGCACATGTCTTAGTATGCCCCTGTATTCAGTTTCAAGGGCTTCTCTTTCATGCCATTTGTCCCAATCAATGTACTTTTCTATATGGTGTTCAACGATATTTCTCATTTTCATTGGGTCAAGGGCATCGAGTTCCCAAGAGTCATTTCCGAATTTTTTGATATACATCCATGACCGCGTGTCGGTAATCTTGGCAGGGGCAGGGGGAGGGTTAAAAGCCTGTACTTGATCCATGTTTAATGCTATACGCTCCACCTTGCAATAGTTGCCGAACAGGTGTTGCCGGTCCTCAATGTCCCTGGTCATGTCAACGCCTGATGGGTCATGGTCTCCAAGGTAGATCAAAATTGTGTCTTGACCACGTGTCTTTTTATAGTGTTTAAAACGCTCTTTTGCCTTCCACATGGCGGACTGACTGTTGTAACCCTTGCAAGCCAAGTAGGGTACATCAAGCTTTAAGCAAGGGCTACTAATAACGCTCATTAAGGCATCTTTTTCTATCCACACTTCAACACGTTGCTCCTGGGTTTGCCACATGGACATGTAAAACCCTTGCATGGCATCAAAAATAGCCTCACCTGGATTATCATAGTGCCTCACAGCATGTACCTGTCTTACGGTGTCCTCTATGGCTGTCCAATCTACCATACCGGCCAAACGTGCTTTTGATAAAATGCTGCCCAAACGTTTGTAACTGCGCATATTGTTTTCGATCAAATCACGGGCAACGAACTGATAATATAACTGCCGTAAAGTCAGTGTTATATTGTAGCCTTGATATTCGTTTATGATGCTGTTTGCCTGGGCTATGACGCCTATTGATGAGCGGTTGAACCTGTGGCCTATGAATGCTTCACGTGTCATTGTTGCCTCCTAATCGTTCATTAACTTTTTAATGTACACAGGCGAGTGTGGAGAGCATTGGTTTTTCCACTCACCGTCAATAAAATCAATTTCACCAGCGTATACCCTTTTTCCATGGGTTGTGTAACCCTGTTCACCTGGGCAATGGGTTGTCAAAGAACCTTCTATAAGTCCACAGTCTTTACATACAAACAACCCGCTGTCGCATATTGGGCAGTAGAATTCAGCGCAATTTTCATGTTTAATTGGCGTATGTTCTTTTGGTAAAACCCCACCTTCAACAGAGGTTTTGAAATCTTTGTAAATTTCAGGGTAGCGCGCCTTAAACTCTGCCTCTGCAATAAACCTATGCTTAAAGTAACCATCGCCCATTCCTGTATCTTCCTCTATGATATGATAATGCCCTCCCCAACCGGATTTTATAACACTTATTGCGAATGAATTAAATGTGTAATACTTATGAAGTTTCATAGTCTTATCCCCTTAAAACTTGACGTTTGTAATGTCTTCAAACTCCATGTAGCAGTCTGACTCGTTCTTATCAGACCTGAAACCGAGGTCCCAGTTGACCCTTGCATGCATCAGGCGTCTGTTTTTGCCGGACAACTCCTGCCCATCAACAATGAGCACCTTTCCAAGGTAAGCTTCTTTGTCATATGTTAAACGGTTGCGCATGTCAAGAGGCATACTTGTAACTGTTGCAATGTGGTGAGGTTTTTCTGATATGTTGGTGTTTACTGCAAGTTCTATGCCGCCTATAAGGCCCTCTTTGCTCCACTCAGGTGTGTCAATGTAGCCTGTGATAAAAGCGTCGATATCGTCGCCTACGTCGCCAGACATACGCCGTTTGACCTTAACCTGATTATCACGATGCCTGGCACCAGGTACGTACAACCCTTCAGAGTTCTTGAGTATGATACCTTCACAACCTGCTTTCCACAACTGGTTACAAAATCGTTTCTTTCCTGATGTAACCATATGTGAGGTGTTAAATTGGTTATGCACAAGGATGTTTTCAACGGCATAGGCAGTATCAGATTTTCTCGTTCTGTGGTAAAGCTTTGAGTTTTCTACAATAGTATCAAAGCAGTAAAACTCAATCCTGACATTCCCTGGTATCTGCAATTCCCGTGCCCTGTTAACGCTTGAACCAATAATGTTTTGGACGGCTTCAAGTGTATTGGATGACATACGGCCATCAAGGCCCTCAACGCTGGCCTTGCAAATGACCTCACAGTCCACGATAAAGTTGACACTGCTTTGTGACCTTGGTTCAAATTCAGACAGGGGTATGTCAATAGGCAAAATAGATCCTGCTTTGAGCATGATATGCTCTGTATAATCTTTGGGCAAAAAGTCAGTTGTGGACAGGTTTCCGCCCCAGGCCATGAAGCTGTGCTTTTTTCCGTCATTGATGTAGGTCAAACGCATGCGCCAACCGTTGTATTTCTCTTCTGCAATCCATCCGTTGTTATCTTCCCACATTTCCTGTTGCTGTTCGGGCCGTAATTTGTCGTACTGAAAGGCCTTCATTGGGGGATATTTACGTATCAGTTCAAGGTGTTTGAGCTGGTGTTCGTTATACTCCCTTGTGGGAGTATAATGCGTACCAAGGGCATATTCAAGGTCCCTTGCTACTATCCTGCGGTTCCTTCCGGTCCCATACTCAGGAAGTTTTACGCCTTCTTTTTCCATAAGGGCTATCAGTTTAGTCGTTGTAAGTCTCATTTTGCGCTCCTTCTCTTAGATTTTGATGGTAGTTTATTGCCCTGATCGTCTCTGTATTCAACATTATACAACCAAAGGGGCGTTTGACACTTTATACAGTGGGTCTGATGACCTAATTGGTAGTCCCTATCATCAAGGGTTGTATCACAATCGGGGCATACCCAAAACCTTTGTTTGTCAATCACTGCCGGTAAGGGCTTACGTTCAACAAGGTTATTTAATGGCTCCATAGGCTCAAACATTGTTTTAATAAAGTCAAACATAGGCCACTCCTTAAAAAGGTATCTCATCATCAAATTCAAAGGGGTCTGTTGCAAACATCCGGGCATAGTACTGTATCAAGTCCTGTCGTTGATCATGCTGGTTAAACAAGTAACCCGCTCTTGACGAGTCCTTGAGTTGTTGCGAACTGTCAATCAGGCCTTCATCTATATCAAGACCAACCAACATAGAAACAGCGCTTTCAAAATGGCCTATTTCAAAGGCCAAATCAGTGCGGTTGGTGATAGGTGTTTCGTCATTTGGATTGTGATTTTCATAGCCGAACCTTAGTACCTTGCATATGGTTTTTATGACCTCAGAACTTTCTTCCGCAAGTATTGCAAGCCTTTCAATTTCACCCGGTGTAAGAGCTGGTAAAGAGTTCTTATGCCAGTTTTGTATTGTTCTAAACCATTCCATGCGCTTTAACGCATGGTTTACAATTGGTTTAGGCGCAACATGCCACTCCCCGCAGGTGAATTCCAGGCCACCATTAGAAATGGCGTAAAGAGTTGCGTCGTCAAGTTCATATCCGCAACATTGATCTGTTAACTGATCTCCACTGCCGCCACAAACTTTACAAACCCTTGTGCCAGCTAAAAATATATGCTCAGTCATTTTGTTTAATCTCCTTCTTTTTGAATATTGTACCGATAGTCTCGCCATCTGCCCATTCTTTACCCTGCAACATTGCAGACAGTTTAACACGCATTTTGGCTTTTGATAACTCCCTGTTGGCCTTGTAACATGACTCTGCAAGAGATTTCATGGCGTCAGGATTGTAACGTCTATTCAGGGTCATTGTCTTCTCCGTCTGTTTCAGTAGGGGTGTATAAGGCTTCTACACGTTCTTCCAAGTCTCTGGCGTCGAATTCGAACATATCAAGCTGTTGAGATAAGTTCAAGTGTTCTTCAAACCGGCCATATACAGCTGTCCAAAAGGCCCATTTTCCACGAATGTTCATTTCAAATCGTGCCATTTGCAACTTGTCTTCTGTATACCAGTCTGTTGACTCAAAAGTTTCACAAGCACGGCAAGGGTACAAATGTGACGTATGCTTAGTAATATGCGCAATGCATATAGAATCTTCCATGAGGATATCCATACAAGAATCAAATGGCAAGTAATCGGGATCATGTATCATGTTAATGGCAAGCTGATTACATATGCGGTTGTATCTGATGTTATCCATTGTCAACCCCTTTCCTGGGTTTAGACCATGTTGAGTTGATATACTTTAGCACAAGCAAAGCCAAATCTGCGCAAGGGTAAGTCAACCACTCGCTATAAAAGCTGGAAAACAAGGTACATTGCATGGTCCTTTTGCCGAGTTTTGAGTGATCGAAATCATTGCTATTCCATCTGACTGGGCATTTCCGGCAATCGTTATCGGCATAATGGCATGCCGGATTTTTGAAGTCAAGACCGAATAAACCCCCATATCCGTGAAGCTCACATGCCCGGCGTTGTATATCCATTGACAACCGTATAAGCTTAGGAACAGATATATCAAGGGTGTCAAGGTTGCTGTATGTGTCAGCTATTGTACCCCAAATAGATATCATAACCTTTTTAAGTACGCCCTTTGGCGTGTCTTTCTTGACTGGTTTAATGTCCCAGTGCCTGTAGCAAACGCCACATTCGACTGTAGGACGGTTTACACAAATGAATGCATGGCCGTTAAGGCCCTGGCAAGACAGCCCTTTAACACCTGCACATTTAGTCAATGGGCTATGATCAAACGGCGCGGCACCTTCCAAGTCGTTCTCAATGTCGTCTGCAAGGTTTTTCAACTGCTGCTGAGTAAACTTCTTAGTAGGGTAATCAATGATCATTTTGCGCTCCTTTAATATTTAAGTTCAGCATCATATTCTGTTATCAAGCCGAATGCATCTATGTAAAATTTCTTATCCTGGACGCCGAATCTCACAACCTTGTGATCCATCGACAGCTTTTCCCAATCGTCACGTACCATGTCTTCAACAAGGAATGTTTTTATCTCAATCTGGTCTTTCTCAGGTATGATTTTAGCGGCAACCATAATGCCAGGCATGGTGTTTGTGATTGAAATGCAAGTTCCGTTAGGTGCGTTTGTACGAGTTGTATAGGCCAGGTTACAGTTTTTGAAAGGGTCAGTAAACATTTAACCCCCTATGCCCATTAAAAGGCCTGTTATGATCATCGGTATGGTGCCGTATAATACAAAGTCTGAAAAGGATTTGTACCCTTCTACCTTGCCATCAAGCAGCATGTCAAGGTAAATTGAGTACATAACGCAGGCTGACAAACCCTATATACCCAGTAGACCTATAACTTTCATTATACCGTCCATTATCATTAGTAGTCTCCTTTGTATATTTGTTTGATGCACCAGCGCCTGACATCGAGTAGGAACTTTACTTCAAGCAAAGCTATTTGTCTAATTGTGTTGTATTCCACGTGGGCGGAGCCTAATGGGAACAGTTTAACACGTAAAATTTGACGTAGTTCATCGTTGTAACTGGTATAAGGTGTATCTCTACATGTACGTTTACCTGTATATTCTTTTATGGGACAAAAGCGGCAATAGAACTCTCTACGGACTATAGTTTTAAAACGTTCGCCTACATATGAAGGGTGAAATAGGTGGCATAATGGGCATGAATCCATGCCTGCCTGTTCTGGATATGTGGCTGTGCTTCTTTTTATCCAAGTCTTTATACTTTTGTTAAGGGCAATCATTGTATTAGGCGTCGGGGTATAGCTTTTGTTAGCCCTTATGTCTGTAGTAAAGGCTATTCTTAAAGCTGTTTCCATATGGTCAAGTGGAGGCATATCAGGCTCCTATTCCGTAATAAATTTTGATTAACCTACGCCGGATCTCAAGCAACAATTCAAGCATTTCAAGGGCTTCTTTTCGGCATTGGGTGAAAAGAGGGAAGAATTTGTAGCTGTCAAGGCCTTTCAAGTGTTCCTTTGTTATGGGCATGATATCATTGTGTATATTGGGATCTACATCGTCAAGATGAGGCTCATAGACCATAGTGTTTATACTTTTATAACCTATCCTTAGAGTGTGGATGTAATTGGAATACGGGGTGAATTCACAACCGCCCATATCGGTAAACTTGGCAATAGGGCAGTTTGGGCAATTTATATGCCCAGTGACTTTGTTGGTGAAATACACACAGAGGGGGCAGTCTTCTGATTTATGGAACTTAGGCCAGGTAGCAATTGAGTAACGTTTCCAGACCTTGATTGACTCATTTAAGGGTTTGAATAACTTATGAATGGACTGTTTTACTGTCAGTGTTGAAAGGTCTGTAATAGTGAACCGTACATAGCCGCTATTCACACTTTCTTCTGCATCGGCGAAATCGAGAAAAGCTAAGTCTCTTACAATATAATCACTCATAATGTGCTCCTTTAAAGGGTTTTAATGACCTTGTTTCTTATGTTGATCAAGAATTGTACTTCATCAACTGCGTGTTTCCGGGCTTCACTGAATATTTGGTAGGGGTGTTTTGATTCTGGTAAATGATAAAATGCAGTGTCTGAGGCTATGTGGTGTGATGCTGCATAACGTCTGCACGGGGTCTCTCCACATGTGTCGCCTGTTACCTTATATATTATGCAACGATTGCAGTAGTTGCTTGCAATACAAAGAGGGCATAAGTATGTCGAACTTGGTAAAGGGTAAAATGCGGTCGTGCGATCAAGCCACATGCTTATAGTTGTATTCAATAAATGTACATTTTTATAACGTCTTAAACCAGGGCTGCGCAAAATAGTGTCAACCTGTGCTATAACTTCTCTTTCAGCTTTTCTTTCGGAACCTGCGATTAGGCACTGTACTATACGTGTATGTTTAATGCAGTTGTACTTAAAATATTCTAAACGCCTTTTAAGCTCATGATAATAGCATTTAAAGGCTTCTATGTACACTTTACATTCATGGTACACGGCGTAGACTGTTACATAGTCAGTCAGTGTTTGCCTGTATTCAACAAAACCTACTGTTTTACACGGTTTTGTATGCCTTATGACCATTTCGTATGATTCTTCTTTGGCAAGTTTCATTATGTGCGCTCCTTAGTCTAAGGTTTCTATTGCATATGAGTCCTCAAACAATTCCACCTTGTCCATTGGGATGTCGAAAAGCTCCCCGTTTAAATCAAGTGTTACCTTGTTCGGAAAGAGTTCCTTGATAGGGAAGTTTGACCCGGCGGTGTATGTACCATAAGAACGTTTTAAGTCTTCTTTGATCCTGGCTTTTGTCTCAATTACTCTTGTTCTCATTGTGCGCTCCCACTCTTTTCAATGTCAGCTTCATACATGGTCTTTATAAGTTCATCTACGTTCTTATATATTGACGTAGTTATTACAAACTTTAAACCCCGGGGTATTGCCAATGTAATGACCTTACAAAACCTCATCAAAGACTTTTGACAAGTAACTGTTGGTAGGTCTGACAGGCTTGAGATAGTTGTGGGGTCTATGGAAAAGTGCTTGCAAGTGCTTTTAATAACATGAATAATATCATGTGCAGAATGTAAGTTCTTACAGGGTATATGTAGACTGCCTTCATTTATAAATATAACGACCTTGAATGATTCTATATTTTGCAAGGGTGCTGTAACTATAGCTAAAACAGCATTTCCTACACATGTAGAATAAAGACATTGGGCCTTTTTGTTGTTGTCTGTTCTCATTGTGCGCTCCTGTGTCGTGGTTGACCTTAAGCGTGCCTCAGTTTGTTGGCAAGATTGGTGATATGCTTAGCTTCTGCTTTAGATGGTGTCCAACTTGTATACAAGTCTGATTGGACTTTTTTAGCCTTAACATATTCGGGCAGAGGTTTGCACCAATCGAAACCTTTTTCACTCAGCAAACTTCGTATTATATCTGCCTGTTTTTTAGACACAAAGCCTCTTGTGGAGTATTGCTTGACTACAGATGAGTAAAACCTTTTTCTAAACTCTGAACGAAATTTGACAGCCTTATAGCACTTAATAAACAATTCCATCATTGGTGCTGTCATGGCACCATAATAGGCGTTGCGTCTATCATCATCACAAATAAAAACTTTCCATAGGGCTTTTCTATAAACCTTTCGACAAGAAAAGCCTATTCCATCGGGGTTGTCATCTGATATTGCTGCCCCACAAATGCAGCATCTTCTTCCCTCAAATGTTTCCATGTGCGCTCCTTTGTTGTGGTTGACCTTAATTGCTGTACATGATCAAGATACCAAGGCCTGGAAGGCCTGTCAAGGTTTTTATTACTATTTTTAATATTTTGGGGATCACTGATATATCAGAGGCTAAGATGCCCTATTGACAAGGGTTTCAGGCCGTGGTGCTTGTAAGTGCTTGATATGATTGGAATAACCAATGGGCAAGGCTGAGTGTTTTCCGAACGCTTGTTCAGGGTGTTCCATGATGTGGACTTTGGCGTGGAAAATGTTTCATAGGAGGCCTGTCAATAGTAAAGATGTTAAAAAGTGTAAATTTCATGTAACATTGGCTTAGTGCTACCCCTGTTACGTTTTTGTAGAATATTCTACACTTTTTTAATAAGGGCCTGATATTGTTATATATTGTTTACACTTTTGGGTTTTTGTTTTCAAGTTGTTGATATTACAAGGTAATCTGCTGTTCCGCCGCGCATGTTACCGAGATCATTGTATATATTTTTAAGTCCATGATATTATTGAGATTAACAGTGTTAGGGGACAGGTAACAATGTTTATGTCATTTGTGTCACGCCGGAAACCCTTGAGGCTGTAGGCGCGGGACAAAGTTCCGGACATGACACGATTCTGAGAGAAAAGTATTTTTTAGATTAGCAAGTGTTTATTAATATACAACGTTTACAGAGGTGAACACTGTTATTTTGGTCGTAAGTTACTGATATAATTGGCGATCCGAACTGATGTCTGATATATCAGATTTCAGCGATTTTTCGCGCTTTTTCTGGGCCGTGTCATGTCCGGCATTTTGTCCCGGCCCTTTATCCATGCATGTTTCACGCGCTTGCGCTGAGGACACGAAAAAAGTTTTGGCACTTTTGTCTGGATCGTTAGTTATATCAATAGGTTGTATGAACATTGAGTAAATTCAAGCACATAGGCACGAACAACCCAATATAACTTGTAATATCAATGACTTACGTTAAAATATACATGTGCGTGAGTATAACTAACTATATCAGTAACTTGTGGCATAACGGTTTTGAAAATAGAGATTTTGTAACGGTCATTTGGTACCACGTTCGTAACATTTCATACCACATTGTGGCAGTACCCCATCAAGCAAGAAGTGTGCCGACTGAACGACCATTCATAAAATCGCCAAGATCCGCTTGTGCCAGGGCTTTCCACGATTGGGGATATATAACCAATGAACGGGCATTCATTTTTGGGTCATTATGACACATCATGTAACTTTTGATTAGATCTTGGAGGATTTAAAGAATGTGAGCCTAGATCTTACACCAGGCTCACATTGAGGGAGGGTTATAAAAAGGTTGGGATGCTTGATCTGATTCTTGTCTTATTAGTTCATGGTCTGTGTCTTTTCACCATCAACCTCAGTCCATGTCGCTGTGACTGTTCCGGTATCGTCGTGTAGTTTTTGCACTTCCTTGGATCATTTGCCCATGATGTCATGTAGCAAGCCTGGTGATATCCATACAGATGATGAGGACAGGAAGTGTTTTCACATTCGGGTATTCTATAGTTAAGTCATTGTTTTCTCCATACATTTAACTAATGTTAAGCAACAACCGTGCCAACAAGCACAGAGCTAAAACATGGCTACATAACATCACATCAACGACAAAGGCCTAAACTTTCGTTTTAAGAGAGTTTAGGCCTTTGTCGGTACGGTAACACTCAGAAAAGCTGAACCGATATGTTGTTGATTTTACTAACGATACTAACGTTAGATTAGTGTTAACTATTCAAAAGTTTTTGCCACCTGAAAGGAAGCGCATAATCCAGCCTGAAAGGAAGCGCCTATTGCTGTAGAGCTTGTCAAGACGGGCACGGGAATCTTTCATGCATAGAGTGTTGTAGCGTTTTATCAAAGCAAATGCAAAGTAATAATACAAGTCACATGCTTCGTTAGTTTCAAGAGCGTTTATAGCCTCTATGCTTTTAGGACCAATGGAACCATCAACTTTAACTCCAATCTCTTTTTGTAGACTTTTTACAGGCCATGATACACCCATGTTGACAACACTGGTGAAGAGCAAGCTGGCTAAGTCCTGGTAATTAATGTCGTCGCCTTTTATTCTGTTCCAGAATTCTGTACGGTAAAGAGCCTTGACATGATCATTGGCAAGGGTATTATCTCCAGGACCTACGACATACTCCCATCCCTCCCATTCAGGGAAAGCTTTCATGGATATACCAGCATAGGTAAGACCTCCTTTGTCTGTGGGGTCATCAACGAGCTTATACCCACCTTCAAGTTCCATGAGTAAGTTAAAGCACGGTTCAAAGTCTGCCATGTTATTCTCCTTTATCTTCCAGGGTTGACAGAAGGATTTCTACTTTCTTTAAATAGTCCGAGACATTTAAATCATTACACTGTTTAAGTGATGCTATAGCATGTAAAACGGTAAACTCCGTGGTGTAATCAAATACTTTCTCCATGACCATATCCTGAATAAACGAAATACAGCTATCATAATCATTTGATGTTAAGGCATAGGAGTCCCTCATTATATGGACAAGCTTAACCCTAAACTGAATAATACTTATAAGCAGTTTGTTTTTATGACTTGCTGCGGTACTCATAAACACTCCTTTATTAAAGATAGTTTGAGGCATACACAAACTGTATACCTCAAACTGTTACATCTGTCAATAGCTATTGCGAAGGCTTATCAGCAGGACCTGAATTATCCTTAAACTTCACAGCGAATTTAGGCAAAGGCAATACACGTTCATTCACAGCACCGAAATCGACACGGTTGATGTCAAACCAAAAGTTGTCATGCAGTTTGTCATTTGAAGCAGGCGGAGTAATAAGAACTTGAACACAACCATACAGGTCATATGACACAGAGGCTACAACACCTTTGATATAAACGTTATCGTTGTCTGCTGTGCCCTAAATAAAGAACCCCCTGGTGGGAGCGCATCCACCAGGGGGTTTAAGTGCCGGAGCCTGCAAGTTATCGGGTGATCGCTCCCAACCTGCGCATGGGGCGTCCGGCAGTCAAGCACCCGGCATAGGGCCGGGTGACGCGCCGGGAAGGCTGGTCAAACCTTCCGGACAGTCGTTCAGGAAGACTTCTTTTCAGCGGCCTTGCGGGCAGCTTCGTCGGGATCGTAGCCTTTCCAGGCTGCCGGTGCAACAGCGCCGGAGCCGACCCTTGTCCACGTTTCGGTTTCAACATCAAAGTCGATCCACAGACGTTCAGTTTTTTCACAGTTTTTAAGGGCATAGCCGACTTTACGCCGTGTCTCGGAACGTCCCCATTTCTTCAGCATGAACAGGTCCATTTCCGTAATGGTGGCACCGTCTTCAGGGAAGATTTCAGCAAGTTCACCGTTCATGGTATTGGTGCCGCCGGACCTGGTAATAACGCCAAGGCGTTTCATTGCCGTCTGGACATCCTCGGGCAGGGCCTTGTATTCGGGGGATTCTGATGCAATAAACTTGGCAATGGTGTTCTTTGCCGCGCTGATCTCTGCGCGGGATTTTTTGGCCGCTTCTTTACGCTTGGCGTCGGCTTCTGACTTGGCTTCATTGGCCGCGATTTCTTCCGGGGAAAGCTCCAGTGTTTCCTCTGCTACTGCTTTTTTCTTACTTGCCATTTGTCTCTCCTTTGTCTGGCTGTTAATATCACCGGGTGATTCCCGGCCTGATATTTATAACCTATATCATAGGTTACGTGATGTCAAGTATTTATTTGATTTTGTTCATAATATTGTCTGTGGCTGCATTGTAGCTATCAATAGCTTCTTGTGCCAATTGGGCATGTCCGGGCATTGGTTACTCCTTATAAATAGTATCTGTTACAGATATAGGCCAACCAATAACACATGTCAAGTATCCATTTGTGGCAGTCCCATTAAAATTTCCATTTTTAAGAACCGTTAAATAGCCCAAATTTTAATTTTCAGAGGACCTGAGTATTAGGGGCAGCATTAGAACATCGGCTCTTAAATCGAATATTTTCAGAATGTGACTATTATGTAACTATTTTATAGCCACACTGCACAATTTATACCACATGTCAACGATAAACTATTGCAAAGCCTGATTTAATGGTGTAAACTGTATGCATGGATGCTCTACGTGAAAAATTGGATAGGCTGATTTATCTTGCGTCTGAGTCTCCCTTGTCTGCTGAGGGGGAGCGCGCGGACGAGCTTAATGCTGAAGTCCGCGCGCTTTTCCCGCTCTTTGACCCCGATAAATCTCACAACGACGAAAAACTAAATGACTATTTCCTTGACGTGTATGGGCACCGCAGGAGTATTGGTTTGCAAGTATCAGAAGCAGCACAGATGGAAGAGATATCCGGTACGCTAATGTCAATGATGCTACAGGGTGAGGGCCTTAGCCTTGAAAGATTTGTTGAACTTGCAAAGCGGGAGGTATCCGCCATAGCAACATTCAAGCGCACCAATCTTGAGGCCATAGAAGACCACATCCAGGGCAAGCATAAAGACAGCTGGAGAGCTGCCATAGCCCTCCTTGAAAAAGTACTGCCTGCACAGTACGGACAACCTCTTGATCTCACTGGAAATGACGAAGAGTCAGAAGTCATCACAGAAGAAATGTCAGGCAAAGAATCAGGCAATGCGTTTGCAGAGTTCATTAATGGAGTGAATGAAGATGCAGACAACCAAGGTTAAATGGCCTCCTGATTTCACAAAGGAATGGCAACGTAGAGAGACCATATTTAAAAGGCTACGCAATAGCAGAGAACTACAAGCAAGCGCAAAAGCCTACTACGCTGAACGTCCCATTCAATTCATATGCGATTTCGGTGTTATCTATGAACCAAGAAACGCTATGAAACAAGCACCCACTTTAATGCCCTTTATGCTGTTTGACAGGCAAAAGGATTTCATAACCTTTGTAATGGCCGCATTATATAAAGGCGCAAATGGCCTGTGTGAAAAGTCAAGGGATGTAGGCGCTACATGGCTTTCAGCATGGCTCTCAATATACCTGTGGGCATTTGTTCCTGGCTCAAGTGTGGGATGGGGCAGCAAGAAAGCAAAGACCGTTGATACATTAGGCGATCCTGGATCGCTCTTTGAAAAGCTCAGGATAGGTATCAAGTACCTGCCCTATTGGTTCTTGCCCAAAGGGTGGGACTCAGACAAGCACTCTTTTTACATGAAGATAATCAACCCTGAAACAGGGTCAACAATCATAGGTGAAGCAGGTAAAAACATTGGGCGTGGGGGCCGTACGTCCATATACTTTAAGGATGAGTCAGCACACTACGAACACGCAGAGTCAATAGAGGCCGCACTGTTAGCAAACACTGATGTCCAGATCGATATATCCTCAGTCAATACAATAGGGGGAGTGTTTCACAGAAAGAAACAATCGGGTGTTGTCTGGAGCAAAGACAAAGACCTTGTTAAAGACGCCACTAACATTTTCATATTTGATTGGCGTGACCACCCTGGTAAGGACCAAAAGTGGTACGATGAGAAAAGACAAAAGTCTAAGAACGAAGGTATATTGCACGTGTTCGCACGTGAGGTTGACAGGGACTACTCAGCCACATCATTAGGTATTGTCATACCACAAATATGGGTTAAGGCCGCGATAGATGCTCATAAAGCGATAGGTTTCGATTGTGAAGACGATATAAGCATATCAGGGCTTGACGTTGCAGATGGCGGCTTGGACATGAATTCCCATGCCAACCGTAAAGGGGTTATACTGCGCCATTGTTCTACATGGTCAGAAGTAGCAGAGGACACTGGAGAAACCGCAAGGATTGCTATATCAGAAGCTCAAGAGCTTGGAGCAACAGAACTACAGTACGATTCTATAGGCGTAGGGTCTGGTATCAAAGCCGAAGCTAACAGACTCAAAAAAGAAGGCGTGCTAAAAGAGTCTTCAGGGCTTAGCGTTGTTGCATGGAATGCTGCGAATGACCCATCAGACCCCTACGACTACGTTATACCTGATGATGATTCTTCGCCTACTAATAAAGAATTCTATGCCAACCTTAAAGCACAAGGTTGGTGGATGTTAAGAAGACGTTTTGAAAAGACTTATAAGGCAGTAGTGAAGGGAGTCAAGTATCCATACGACGAACTTATCAGCATATCATCTGAACTTGATAGATTGCACGAAATCACAGCACAGTTGTCACAACCCACATACAGTCATGACGGTGTTAAAAAGCTACTTATAAATAAGACTCCCGACGGCATGTCGTCCCCTAATGATGGTGATGCCATTATGATGTGTTACCACCCAGTCATTGAAGAGGAAATCTTAGTGTCATGATGGACGCGCAACACGTATTGCTCATAATAACGGTGTTGTTTTTGATACTGCAATTCTTGTACCAAGCGTGGTCAAAGAACCAGACACAGAAGGTACTTGACTCACACATAGCGCACACTGAGAAAGTTATTAAAGCAAACCAGGAACAAAGTAATGTAATACTCCGCTCAATTGAGGCAGGCGTAAATAGGTTTGACGAACCTGTTGAACTTACTAAGCGTACATATGGTGTGGTGAGAGAATTAAAAGCCATGCATGAAATACGTGATGAGGACGGGCGACCATTATGGTATATGCCAAAGGAAGTTATACAAACTCAGCGTGAACTTGTGCAACTAACAATGACCGTAGCAACAACACAAGAAAAGTTAACGCTTCTTTTGGAACGCCAAGAAATACATATTAGCTCAATCAAAGAGGGCAGATGCAATTGACATGCCAGTCGTGATTAAAGCTAAGTCATGGCTATATTATAACAAATCCCGTTTAAGGGGGTAAATTTAGCGTTTAACAAAGGTTAGTGCCACATGCGTATGTTTACATTGGAAAAGTCTGAATCAATATGTTACTGATTTGATTGAGCATATTAACATTAGATAAGTGTACGATAATTAAAAATAATTAAGTAAGGAGAGTGTTATGGCAGTTGTAGCGTTAAACAGACGTAGAGATGGCAAGCCCGGAGGGACATTAAGGTTGTTAACAACGGCGGCAGCAGGCATGTCTGATGCTGTTCAGATTTTCAGTTTGCCATCAGGCAAGTGCATAACTGTTACCCTGATGCCATCAACGAGTACTGCAAAGGTACAGTTTTCCACCAGCCCTGATGAACTTGTAGAGAATGACACAGCCAATTGGCACGACTGGGCAGCAGGGGATGTTACTGCCACAACTACGTCGGCTTTTGCCTCACAGGTGACTGCGTTGCGGTCTGTGGTGGTTTCTGGTACTGCCGACATTATAATGGAGGTTGTAGTGTGAGCCTTGAAAATGCATTAGAAATAACCTTAGAGCAAAGCCTTGAAACAGGTTTAGAACAAAAATACTCAGGCTCAACCCCTACACCCCGCCCGAGTCCATGGATACTTGAAACAGGTAGATGGAATGATGATGGCATATGGGTTGATACAGAGACTTGGAGGGACACACCATGAAACGCGCTTTACTTGCACTAACATTTTTACTTTTGCTGTGCTCAAATGCTTACGCAATTGACGCTATTCAGCCCAATGAAACCGGGCTTTCAGCACGAACAAAAATCAATGAAGCTTTTGGAGACATAACAGACCTTAAAGCTACAGCACCGACCACAGAACAAAAAACTATCCTGGGCTATCTGACTGATGAGACGGATGTTGTTAACTCATCCAAGGCTTTCAGGTTTCCACCTGGTACTGTATATGTAGGTCAGACAGGTGTTAATACTGCTGTAATGGCACTTGGTGTCAGGAATGATCACACCGGTGATACCAGCATAGTTATTGCACAGGATTACACAGGCACAGGGTTTGAAAATGCCTATGTTTACAGAACTGTAGCAGCAGATACAGTACCGTTGAATGATCCGGCAGGAACTGATGTTGCAAACACAGCGCAGTTTACAGCAACGACAACTGCTGATGAACTTATCCATACCGTAACAGTTGCAACAAATCAAGCTGATACAGCCGTAACATTTGATGTTACCTTAAGGCTTAACAGCCATACGGGCATGGAGATATTTGAGTTTGCAGGGAACTTGACCACTGATGCCACAGGACTTGCAACACTAAATCTCAGGACGAGCGGAAACCCTGTTATTGTTGATAACGCCACAACACTCTATGTCACTATCAATTGCTCAGGCATGTTAGGCCGTACAGTGGGTATGTCTTTTGTACCCAACTTGACTATTCACAGGGTACAGCTTGCCAGGAGTGACATAACAACTGCTGACAATATAATCACGCAACTTCAAGCCAAGACAGGCGATGACAGGTTAGATGCATCGGCCATAAAGAACCTGCCTTCTACTGGTGCATACCTTACAAGCACAAGAGTTCCGACCGGTGTAGTATCAGGAACATGGACACAGGTTGATTTCAACGGTGTTCACTTCCTGGCAGATAATACAGTAACAACATTTGCCGCCGGAGCCGCTGCCACTTTTGGCAGCGACACATTCTTCGCCGTTACCAACAATAACACGGCTAATATCACGTTTGATCTCAGCGCTCATGCTGCCACATTCAGTGGCAGTGAAAGTGGAAATACGGACACGATAAACGCCGGTACGACTACTGTGTACTATCATGATAACGGCAGTCTTGCTCCGATATCCAATTACAATGAGGCCACAGGCACGGGTGGCGCAAGTGGAGACCATCCCGTGGTGCTCACCAGGGACACACCATCATTGGCTGACCTTGGAACAATAGCCGGTGAAAGTGTCGGGGACAATTCGGGCTTATGGCTTGTAGCAAGTGACCAGATCTCAAGCATTGAAACAAACGTTGATAGCAGTATTATGATAAGGTCTTTGCGCTCAGGTATACTTGATGCCAATGGCGCGGAGATATCCACAACGGCTGTGCAGAAATCGGGTGTGATACTTGCAGGTGGTACAGTTGTAAGAGTGTTTAGCGCTACTGATTTGCGTGTAGTGTCAGGTCCTCTTATGGCAGCAGGTTCAAGGTATCCCGATATACCTGTCGTAACGTCGCCTTTAAGCCTTGTTGGTAATCAGATCATATATAACACCTATCGTAACCGCACCCTTGTATTGTCTGATTCCACAGGCACATTTTCTGTGTACCTACCAAGTCTGCAAAATGCTCTTGACTTGTCATACCTGGATCGTAACGACGTATTTGCTTTTCGTAATGACACACCTAATGATGCTGTGTTTCGTATCAGGACCTTTCAGGTTGGTACATTTTTCAGCAGCGGAGGGCAAACTATAGACCTCAGCGCAGGCCAAACCCTTGTTGTTTCTCCTGCGCCGTCTGGTGCAGTATGGCAGGTTTTAGCACTGGGTCAAAATTCCGATATAAACACTGAAACAATTACACTGAATACGGACTGGTATAGAGATGAAGCCGACGCCACAGCGGCAGACAATAGTGTCAGGTTACATTACAATCAGACAATTGAAAGTGGACTTGTCAGGGACCACATACTTGTAGACGATACAGGGCACACCAACAATCCGATATCACTGAGATTTCAGCATAGGAATGTACAGGATGATATTGCTTGGATTCAGTGGTGGACAACCTGGGATTCAAGCGTACCCTCGTTAGGAGGCACCGTTGAAGAGATTGAAGCCAATATACCAACTGCATTGACCTATATAAACAGCAACATCGCATCTGGATTTGACTTTGAAATAGCCGCGCCTGACAGTGTATTGTCAATACAGAGCATCGGATGGATATCAGGTAATGAGGTCAGGATCACGTTACACTCTGCCTTTATATCTCCAAGTTTCACAGTAAATCATCCTGTCAGGATAAATGGAGCCACAAACAGTGTTCATAATGGCGTGTTTCTTATTGACAGCATTGGTACAACAGGAAGTAACATAACCATACATATTACTAATCCCGGTGTCACTGATGGCACTACTGACGAGACAGCCGGTGGTTTTGTTGATGTTCCGGTTTATGCTGATGTTGTGTTTATCTCAAATGACCTCAGACAGGTGAATTTTAACCTGTATAAAGACAGCGCAAGGACGAGTTTATGGACCACTATAAACTCCGATTGGTTTGACCCTGAGCACACTGGCGGGTCAAGTGTGTTGTCCATAGGCTACAATACTGACATTCAGACACTTGGTTCTCAACTTGCCTTGCAAGACGATGCCGGGGACTGGTTTTCTGTTAAGGGTGGTCCACGCAATACGGTTGGCCTGCTGGATAACAGAACAAGCTATGTCAGTTCAGGGGTGTACACAAATCCGAGCCATGAGGTTATAAACATTGACACTCTTGGCATAGGCACATTTTATATACCTGAGCACCCCAACCACCTTGAACCAGGAGAATCAAGAGTATATAGGATTCATGCCTACTCTACAAACGGAGGAAATGACACCACTGTGACGGCAGGCTCAATAGGCCAGCCCATAACATTTGACGAAGGTTTTCTTGGATTTGATATACTGCCTGGTAACTTTGGCGTATTCGAGCTTTACAATGATGGCACAACAAGTGGCGTCAGGATACTGTCGCCTGTAAGTAAATCCTCATCATCAACCACGTTGTACACTACGGCATCAGAGGCCAGTGTGGCTAACACTGACCCATTACCCATGTCGTTTATTGACTTAATCAGCTCACAAAATGAGGACATAAACAGCAGGTTTTTTGCATTTGGGAGTCCGGCTGATTCTATCAACATGAGGGCAAATGCGGATTATACATTTGTGGGGTCTGTTGAAGTGTTGTTTAACGGTACAGAGGGTACAGGTATGCTATTTGTCCCTGTGACTCTGATGCCCATAATCAATGGTGATGACAAGGAGGAATTTGCCCATACTGTGAGTTTGGTCTTTTCAAGGAATGGTCAGACAGGTAGCTCAGCACCTAAGTTTTCACACACTTTGAAGGTAGCTTTTGAATGGCAGGGCAGTGTGAATGATACGCTATTTTACGATGTAAGGTTCGGAACATTTCCGGCAGGTTATGACCGGAGTGATATACAGGTTAGAAACTGGAAGTTTTCCCAAACTGCGGAACTTAATTTAGACTAAGGAGGCAGACATGATTAAACGTTTTATGAACCCTATTACAGTATTCGTGGTTATATTTTCACTGCTGGTGTTAACGTACATTTCCGTTGCAGAACAGCCAAGGGCTAAGGGCCAGTTTGTTCAGGCTGGTATGATATGCCTGTACCCAACAAACGGTGTAAGCGTATATTCACATGATGGTACATTGTCCCTTGACACTGTTTACTTGCAATCTGAATATCCTGTATTGTTCCAGGTTATTGGCACGGATTACAATGATGCATCTAAAGGCGATGATCCATTGACGCAGTTTCGCACTCCGCCTGCGAGTGACTTCCCAGCCTTGCCTGGCAATGCAGAATGGAGGATACGCTTTTGAATAAGCTACAGATGTCAACAACGGCAGGTATCGGCGGAGTAGTTGCGGCCCTTGGCATGGTCTCTGATTTGTTCGTGGGCTACAACGTATCGGAGTTATGGCAGGCTATATTGACCATACCAATATCGGAGGCCATGACCGCATTTTCCATGCTGGCCGCGTCCATTTTTGCCGTGCTTTTTAATGAGGAAAAATAACAATAAAACATTGATTTTATTCCAGATTTCTGATAACTATATTAATATACCCGGAGGAAATCCCAATGCTTAAACGCCATATCGAATATGTACAGTTCCAAGGCATCAGCACCATGTCAAAGCTGATTAAAAAATGGACACGCGACAATGATTCTCATTCAGCGGTGCTGGATCGTGAACGCATGTCACATGAACAACTCATTGAGCAATGGCCTCATGAAGGAGGGTTTAAAAGCTGGATGGACTACAATTCCTTTAGCCCTGGACACACAACGGGCACACCTTATCAGGTGTGGAGTCTAAAGGTGGAACCCCACGTCTATGACTATGTTATGGGCAAATACCGGGAATCAGCAGACAACAAGAAGCCCTACGACTGGTCAGGCATTAAGGCCTTTGCTCTTAAAGGTGAGGATAACCCCGAACAGACATTTTGCTCTGAGGAAATGTCAACACATCTCATCCAGGCCATGGCTAATGAAGGTCAGGATCATTGGAGCCTCATTGACCCGGCTGTAGTTCATCCAGGCTACTGGAGAAACATACTCATTGCAATGGGCGCACAGCCTACCATTAAGGGTGTCGTATGAACTTGTTCCAAAGACTGAACCCTTTTACCGGATTCCGTAACCTTGCAAGCGCAATGGTTATTAGTCGTGATCGCCCACGGAATCCGGTTTTCTCAGAAATGAGTATCAGGCGAGCTGTTAAGGAAGGTTACAAAGAAAACAGTTGGGTTTATAGGTCCATCTTTCTAAAGAGTAAAGCAGCAGGCGCAGTTGCATGGAGCATTGTTGATGGTGAGGGTACGAAACTTCCTGACCATAGACTAACAACGTTGATAAACCGGCCCAATCCTTTTGTGTCTAAACAGGAGTTGTTTGAGCTTATAACCTCCTGGCTTGAGCTTTCTGGAAACTCTTATCTCAAACGTGCTGATAGCAATGGCTTAACGCAGGAGTTGTGGCCTGTATCGCCTGATAGACTCCGGCCTGTACCCACAACTGACGTGGAAAAGTGGGTTGAAGGGTATAACCTTGACAATAAAAAAAGGCCTGGTGGTGGACCTGAAATAACATACCAGCCTGAAGAGGTCATACACCATAAATATTTAAACCCTGCAAATCCTATCATTGGTATTGGCCCTCTTGAAGTCCTGTCAAAAACCGTAGACGTTGACAACGAGCAACGAAACTTCAACATGAGGACCACACAGAATCGCGGCGTTGTTGATGGCGTGTTTATGTTTAAACGTAAGTTCTCAAGCTTGTCAGAAAGCGACGCTGTGTCAGACAGGATAAACGAAAAGTTTGGTGGGAAACGGTCCTTTGGTGTACTGGGTAATGAAGCCTCTTATCAAAGGGTTGCATTAACACCTGCTGAAATGGACTTCATTCAATCGAGGCGCTCTAACAGAGAAGAGATCTTTATCTGTTTTGGTGTACCCCCTGTTTATGCTGGTGTTATGGAAGCGGCTACTTTCAACAATTATAGAACATCAGAGTTAACCTTTTGGTTTGGGACAATGTTGTTTCTTTTGGATGATTTGCGGGACACTTTGAATTTTGCCTTTGCAGAAGAGTTGAGGCCGGGTGAAAGGTTTGCATATGACATAAGCAATATCCAGGCCATACGCGAAGCTATGTTAGACAGGACGGAAGTGGCCCAACAATTGTATGACATGGGTGTACCTTTCGATCAATTGAACAGAGTGTTCGAATTGGGTTTTGAGGAGTTTCCAGGTTGGGGTGATCCAAACCCGAGACGAGCAAGAGAGACCGTTACAACGCCCACAGAGGAAAGAGAGTCAAATAGTGTCAAGACCGAAAAGCGCCAACAGTCGAAACCCATTGAGTTTCGTATATCAGGCGAAGCACTAAGAGACGCCATAGAGGAAAACGCCAATGATAACCAGGGCGTTATAGCTGACTTGTTTCAAACACAACAGGATGCTGTATTTGAGGCTCTAAACAACAACATTGATACAGACGTACGTGCAGTACTCGACAACTCTGTAGACCTGTTTATGGACAGGTTAAATACATTTTACGTGCAAACGGGCGTAATGTTCGGGCAACAAACTGAAGTCGAGACACGACAGAGCGTTGAAGAGTTAACGGCAGAGATTGAAAACTACCTTGATGAAGAAAGGGTCTTGCTTAATGAAGTTGCCAATATCAATGCAACTACTGCTGAAAAGATTGTAAACCAGGTAAGAAGTGCCCTTGAATCGGGAGCCAATATATCCACGCTCCAGCAAGCCATAATAGACACGGGTATACTGAGTGAGGTTAGAGCCTTAGGTCTTGCAAGGACAATAAGCGCTAATGCTGCCAACCTGGGGCAACTCAGAAGCGCGGCATTGAACGGGGCAAACGAAAAGACCTGGATCACAGCAGCAAGTGATGTCAGGGAGACCCATCAAGACCTTGACCAGGTTACTATCAGTCTTAACGATACTTTCAATGTAGGCGGAACAAGGGCGGAATATCCCGCTGCAAATAACTTGCCCCCTGCCGAGCGTATGAATTGACGGTGTACTTTATTGTATAGCATAGGTGATGCTTAAAGGAGAATAACATGACAAAGGCAGAGGGCAAGAAAGAAGACAAAAGAGAACATTTCTCAGGCGGCAAGATCCTTGAAGTTAGGGAGTCCGACGGTGAAGGGCAGGGCATTGTAACGGCGTACCTTACAAAATGGGATACCGTCGACAGCTACAGGACAATGTTTAAACGCGGTTCTTTTGAACGGTCATTCCGTGAAAAAGGCCCTGAAGGCCTCCGGCTGATATTCAACCATGACCAACTCGCAGGAAAAATTACAGAGGTCAGGGAGGACGACTATGGTCCCCGTGCAACTGTCAAGTTTAACCTTGGCACTACGGCAGGCCGTGATGCTTATGAGCACGTAAGACATGGTGATGTGGACTGCTTTTCATTTGGTTTCAACACGATTGATGACAGATGGAATGCAGGGGTCAGAGAAATAACGGACATTGATTTATTTGAGTGCGGCCCGGTTGTGTTCCAGGCAAATGATGATGCCAAGATAACAGGCGTTAGGGCAACAGACTTTGCAGAAACTCAAAGGATAAGGGAGCTTAATGGTAGAGGCTGGCAGCTTCTTTACTCCCTTGAGGTCACACTTGATGATATCTACTTTCAGGGGCGTGAAGTTGCGCCTGATACTATTATAACACAGGTTGACACTGCCATAGCAGAGTTCCACAGTCAATATATGGAGTGGATAAGGGAATACTACGGATTCTTTGAAGAACGTTCAGATGGTAATCTTGAAAACACTCGTAACGCCCTCCGTACTGAAGTAAGGAACATGGACACAGAGGCCCTTGTTAAAAATTCATCCCTCACACAGGATGAAGTGGATACCATGGTTAAAGGTGACTTGCTCAATCGTGAAGGTAGAACAAAGCTAAAAGAAGCAGACGAAAAGTTATACAAAGTTCATCAGCAGACACGTTCAGCAGCCATTGAACAATTGTGTGATGAGCTTCGCATGGGTGATTTCAACACAGGTGAAAAAGATCGAGTACAAGCCTTGTTGGCCCTGTCTGAACCCCCAACAAATCAACTTGCTGGCCTTGTCGGTTTTGTCAAGGACTTACGCAAAAACATTAACAGAGGAAAGGAGTAACAAATGGCGACAACAGAGGAGTTAATCAAACAGGTACAGGGCGAACTTGGCAAAACGTTTGAAGAGTTCAAGAAAGCCAATGATCAGTCCATTCAGGAAGCGGAAAAGCGCGGCGGGGAAGCCCTGGCAGAAACTGAGTCCAAAGTCACAGCGCTTAACGACAAGCTTAGCGAGCTGACAAAGGAACTCAGAAGCTTAGAAACAAAGAAAAACCGCCCTGCGAAAACAACCGATGGTGAAGGCGGCGAAGAACTGACACCAGAAAAAGAACTCAGATCAAAGGCCTATGAAAAGTATATCCGATTCGGCGTCGGCGAAACCGGGCGTACCCACTTCGCTGAGGAAGAGCTAAGGGCACTTTCGGGTACTTCTGATGCTGACGGAAACTTCCTGGTCCCTGATGAGTTCGAAACCACAATCATCATGAACGCTTTCAACCTCGCAGTACTGCGGCCCTTGGTACAGGTTGGTACCACTTCAAGGGACAATGTTAAACTGGGTGCCCTGTCAAAACCAATTGTTGGGTGGGGTTCACGGGGACTGTCTGTCTCTGACCAGCAGTTGAACACAGGTGGGGTACAGATCCCAATCAAAAATGTAAGGGCACTGGCCCTGCTGTCCAATGATACCCTTGATGACTCGGCGGCAGATGTCATGGGTGAACTTGAAAGCGGTTTTGAACTGGCAGTTGCAGAAGCTGAAGACGACGGATTCATAGCGGGCACAAACCCGGATGAGCCCTCAGGAATCTTGGCAAACACAAGTGTGTTGGCAAATGTTACAAACACCGGGGTCGCAAACGCCATTGCAGATGGCAGCAACAATGGTTTTGACGCCCTGAGCCAAATGGTTTACGCACTGAACTCCACATACAGGCGCAACGCATACTTTGCCATGAATTCACAGACAGAAGGTGCATATCGTCGACTGAAAGACAGTGACGGGCGTTACCTGTGGGATACGGCACTTGATACAGCAGGTTCCCCGACACTTTACGGAAGACCCGTTGTCAACCCCGAAGGTATGCCGGATGTAGCAGCGAATGCCTACCCCGTATTGTTCGGGGACTTCAGAAGTGGTTACAAAGTACGCGACCGCTCCGGCCTGGTTATCCAGCGCCTTGTTGAACGTTATGCCGAGTTTGATCAGACTGGTTTTCTGCTGAAAAAACGCGTTGGTGGAAACGTATGCCTGCCGGAAGCTTTCAGGGTGCTGAGAGTTGCGGCATAAAAAAGGGGGCTAACAATGCTAATCAAAATGCTTGAAGACTGCCCTGTATCAACAACCGGTATCAATAAACTTGACTGGGTTAAGGGTGAAAAGTATGAAGCACCGGAAGAACTGGCAGCAAATCTCATTGAAGCCAAACTTGCGGCAGAGGTCAAGAACGTAACCAAACCCAAAGAACGGGCAGCAAAAGCGCCCAAAGAAAAATCATAAGGAGGCAACACCATGAAAAATGACCCCGGCTCAAGTTACGCAATTTCCAGCGTTAGGGCTGCGGCATCTGTTACGGCCAGCACTGTACAGACGACAGCCATTGACCACAAAGACAGACAAACCGCCACATACCTGATTGACGTGGGTACGTTTGCAACGTCCTTTACTGCCAAACTCCAGCATTCCCCTGACAACTCCACCTGGACCGATGAGGTTGCAGGAGCCGGTAACACCCTTACAGGTACACTTACCGGTGCCGGAACACTTGAATTTGATGTACCCAATCCCAGGGCCAGATATACACGCCTTGAAATCGTCCTTGGTGGCACCTGTGTGTTCTCCGTTTCCGCCGTTGCAGGCCCTCTTCTGAATGTGGAACCGGCAGCAACTACCCTTGTAACTTAATAAAGCAGCATGTGGCACAGCATTAATGCTGTGCCACATGCAGGAGCAATCATGCCCATTGAACTGGTATCTTTTACTGACATAAAAAACCTTATCGGCTTAGAAGATGCAAGCATTTCAGACTACCCTGGATTACAGGTTATCTTAAACAGACTCCTGCATTCTTTTCAAACCGAACTTGGCCGGGAATTTGAAAGGGTTGAAAGGACCGAGACACACTTTATAAACGCTACCCCCACTCGGATGATACCACTTAAGGGTCTACCTGTTCAAAGTGTCTCACAAATTGAAGTCTTTGAGGAAAACATATCAGGGTCTACGTTGTTGGGGTCTACTTATCACACAACTGAGTACGGTATTAGGTTGTTTGATGCGTACAGAAACACAAGAGTAGTGGTTACATATACAGGTGGACTCGCTGACATTTCTGAAGAGCCGGCAATAAACTCTGCAGCTATTTACCAGCTTGCCTATGAGTTTGACCAGAAAGACCAGATAGGAGCGGAGTCTTTCACATCGGAGGGCGGCAGGGTCGACAGACCTCCTTTGGGCCTGTTGGCCGAAACGGTTAGAATGTTGCAATCTTCATACCATCCTTTGAAGCTTTAAATAGAGGTTATCTGAGTGGCTGAGATACAAGTTGAAATACAAGGCGCTGATGAGGTTCAAACATTTTTGGACCGCATGCCCGATTCACTGTTTGTTTCGACACGTCAGATATTCAGACGGGCTGTATTTAGAGCTGCAAACAAGGTAAAACAAAATGCAACAGGAGTCTTGAATGTCAGAACGGGAACCTTGAGAAGGGCAATTGATTCTGAAGTTACGGGAAACAGTATCAAGACTCTTGTTGCATCTCTCTTTGTAAGGTCAGTAGTTAGCGGACAATCCTTGATCTACGCCACAACACATGAATACGGTGCAACTATAACAGCTAAAAATGCCTATAGAGGCGTACCTGGTGGCCCTTATCTAAACATACCCTCAGACGAAAACAGGACCCCGGCAGGAGTTCAGAGACGTACTGCGCGGCAAGTGTTTATGGCAAGAGGATATATAAGCGGGAGAACTGTATATTCAGAAGACGACATACCCATGTTTTATCTTGTCAAGTCCGTGACTATACCCGCAAGGTTAGGAATGAGAGAAGCCGCCGACGAAGAAGTGCCCACCATTCTTGAAGAACTTAGGGCCTTAACTGAAAGTGACTTAGGAGGATAAATGGTAGACCCTATAAATAAAGGCGTATTTGACAAGGTGGAAGAGCGTATTAGGTTAATAACCGTCGCCAATGGCTACGCCTTTGATGTAGGTAAAATACGTCGTGCCAGCCTGTCCCCTTTTAAAGGTCGTGACTTACCTGCTGCAAACTTTTGGGCCACTAACCTGGGCAATACAGTCTCTCAGTACACCATTGATGAAAGGTCACTGTCTTTAATGATAGAGTTCCACGATAAAACAAGGGATGAACCTTTTGTTGATGTATGCGACAGAATGGCAAAGGCCCTTGTAACGGCAATGAACAGGAGCCCAGCAGAACCAAGGCCAGAGGACGAACAAGACCAGACATTAGGTGGAGTTGCTGACAATGTGATATTCAACGGATATGACTATCAAATAGGCCAGGACCAAAACCCTTTTTGTGCAATACTTGCGCAGTTTACTATAATCTATAGCTCAGACATAAACACCTTATAACGGAGGAAAACAAATGGCTACCAGTAAAAACGGACGCTTATTCTTTGAAAGCGGCCAAACCTTTTTTGATTACACGGCAATGACCGATAGTGGAGACGGCACAGTTTACAACCTGTCTGCTGCACCTGTGTTTTCCGGTCGTTCTGGATTTGAACCCATTGTGCGCCCAAACGGCATTGTTACAGGTCGGAACCTCCTTTCAGCTTCAAGTACTAATGATACCGTCGATGTCAGCGCGTTTACGGCCTATTCAGCCGGAACGGAATACTCCGTATCTGCAACTACCGCAACAATAACACGCCCTGCCGGGAATGTTTCCAAGGTCAATTCTATTACCATGGATGACTCTGGAGCCATTGCCGTTCTTGCCGGAACTGACGGAGCAACGGCCAACTTTTCGGAGACAAGGGGTGCGGCAGGTGGACCGCCTGAAATCCCCGCCGACTCTGTAGAGATTGGACAGGTCAGGGTTGCAACGTCAACTGCTGGTGCAATCGGTGCTGCTGAGATCTTCCAGGTTGTTGGAACACATGCAGAACGTTATGATCTTCCGGCATTTACTATCAATAACATAGGTACAGGTCTTGCCGCTGAAACGCCTGCCAAGACAAACGCCTTTGTTGAATTCGCCGACGCACTCCCGACCATTCATGCCTCAGCGTCAAGGAAGCGTGTTTACATCCGTTACAACGCCCCGATTTATGCCCAGGTAGCAAGGGCCTTCGACTATGTACCTGCCGAGAATACCCAGGCCATTACCTCGCAGCAGTATTACGACGGCACAGTCGGTTCCGTGTCAACGACACTGGGACAGGGCAGTTTCTCCGCTCTGACAGACGACAATATCACTGACACAATTATTGGTCTTAGGGATCAGTTGTTGACCTTTCAATTCTTCCCCGACAAAAATAAAACGGCTTACTCCTTGACTCAGGGGACAATGGGCGTTGCCCGTACATTCCCGGTAGACAATCAGAATCAGGCAGATATCACAATTTCGGCGGAAGTTGCAAGCGCGGACTTTTCCGGTTAACCCTTAATTAAAGGGGGTGCATTGCACCCCCTGGAGACAGCAGACATGACTTTCAACCAAGACCAATTTATGAACACCCAGTTCAAAGACAGGACCAAAGACGTAAGTGTGCCAGAACTTTCCAAGTTCTTTAAGAAAGGTACCAAGAAAAAAGACATGGTGTGGACTGTAAAGAACCTGGGAGCCAATGAAATTGCCAAGGCCAATGAGGCGCTTAAAAACAGTCAAGACCTGGGAAGCCTGCTTTCAAGCTTGGCATCCAATAACTCATCTGAAAAGGTTGACGCTATCAAGCAAGCCATGGGTCTTTCTGACGACGTGCCAGGCGAAGTTATACGGCGCATGACACTCTTGACATGCGGGTCTGTAAAGCCGGAGTGCTCCCATGAACTTGCCGTAAAGCTCAGTACCGTACATTCTACTGTGTTTTACCGGCTTACAAATGAAATACTGTCCCTCACTGGGGAGGGCAGTGTGGGGGAGTAGAAGCCCTGTGGGCTGACAAAGGTGTGGTAACATCCTTACACCTTGCCCACAACTGGGGCAAACCCCTATTTGAAATAAGGCCTGATTTGTTCCCACATGGCAGGTTAACGCCATTAGAGGTTGCACTATGGGATAAGTATTTAAATCACTTAAGTGAACTAAAAAAGGCACAGAAAACCAATGCCAAGAGACGTTAACAAAACAATTGATATTATATTTGCCGGGGTCGATAACGTGTCTCAGGTTATTGACGATATTGGTAACAATGTCAATAACTTTGGCTCAGGCCTGCAAGATATATCTCAGCCTTTTCAGGATGTAACGGCGGCAGTGCTTGCAATTGACGCTGCCCTTATTGGCCTTGTTGCTACTGGAGTTGTAGTATCCGCTGACTTAGAGTCTCAAAATAGACGCCTTCAAAATGCACTTGGCTTGCCTGCCGCTGAAGCGGAGCGATTTGGCGAAATAGCTGAACGAGTTTATACCACAGGTTTTGCTGAAGATTTAGCAGGGGCATTTGACGCAGTTAGGTCAGCACAGCAAAGATTTAGTGATGCTACAGAGGGTGACTTGGAACGCATTGTAACAAGTGCCCTACGCCTTGAAGAGATCTTTGGTGTTGGTTATAATGAGAGTCTTGCAGCTGCAAGGACCTTGACACAAAACTTTGGCATAACTTCACAACAGGCGTTTGACTTTATAGCATCTGGATATCAAAGAGGCCTGGACGGTGCAGGTGATTTCCTTGAGTCAATAAATGAGTTTTCCGTTCAATTCTCTCAGGGTGGAGCGGATGCAGGTCAGTTTTTCTCTGTCCTTGAAACTGGTTTTGCGGAAGGATTCCTTGGAACGGATCGTGCAGCAGACGCTTTCAAAGAATTCAGAATCAGGATACAAGACGGGTCACAAACAACGGCAGATGCCCTAAACCAAATAGGCCTTGGGCAACCCTTTATAGACAGCTTAAGCCGTGGTGAAACGACAGCCATACAGGCTTTTAACACTGTTATTGAAAGGCTCAGGGCAACTACAGATTCCTCAGTACAGCTACAGGCCGGTGTCGGGCTTATAGGTACCCAATTTGAGGACCTTGGCACGGATGCCGCGTTAGCCCTCAACACTGCCGCTGTGCAGTTGGACGACCTGTCAGGTAGCCTAACGGACTTAGGCGAAGATGAATTCGGGCGCAGGATAACAGCCGCATTTAGGTCAGCTTTGACAGCAGTAGGTAACCTTCCAGTATTTGATGAGCTGCGAAATAACATAGCTAACATTGCGTCCGATGTAGGCATAAACCTTGCTACAGTGATTGCAGAGATAGACACGACAGCCATTGAAGCACAGGCTGGTGAGCTGTTTAACATCTTTGCAGACTTTTTTAACCAGGCTGAGCTGGACTTGACTACCATAGAGGGCGCACAGAATGCCATTGATATCATTGTGCAAAGTATTGAATCAATGATCAATGTTACTACCGGATTGTCCGAAATAGCCCTGCCATTGCTTGGAACACTCATTGATACAGTCAATACATTCAACGAACTTGAGCCAAGTTCTCAACAACTGTTAGGCAACATATTAGCTATAGGGTCAGCATTTGGTACCCTTGGAACTGTGTTTACAGTTGGCGGCAGTTTGCTTAGTGGTATAAGCGCAATAGCCGGGGCATTTTCCGGCACTGGGCTATTAGCCACAGGACTGAGCGCAATTGTAGCATTACTGACAGGACCGTTAGGCTTGGCAGTTGCTCTTGCTGGTGTCACTGCCGCTGTAACTGGTTTTTCTTATGCCCAATTGGAAGAGGAAAACGAACGTATACGTGCAAGCTTGAGAGAGACAACTGAGCGTATAAACGCCATAGGTGAACAAGTTCAAGCCCTACCCGCCACGGTCAGCACTATAGAGGTATTTGCCCTTGTTGAGGCAGGACAACTTGAACAGGCTCAAGCTCTTGTAACTGAATTAACAGCCCAGGCCTACGAGACTGAACTCGTTGCCACTGCCGAAACAGACGAGTTCTTAGCTTATATTGACGCCTTATCCAACATTCCTGAGTCAAGACAGACCGAGTTATTAGCTCTGATAAATGAGGGCAGCGTTGAAGAAATAGAGGCCTTTTTGGCCGGTATAGACGGCTCAGAGGCTACTGTGACAGTTGGTGCGAATGTAGATCAAGACTCTTTAAACAACGCCACTGAAACTCTTGAATTCTTTGTTGAGGGTGAACGCAGGACAATAGAAGTGCCCATTGAGGCCCTTGGCGCAGACAGGGTTACAGAAGAAGTTAACCAACTTACAGCACCTAAATTGCTTGAGATACAAGTTCAGGGAGAGATTGACCAGGAAATTGCCCGTATTGAAACCAATGCAGAGACCTTGCAATCTGCTTTTCAATACCGCGCAACTGTTGACACTGCACAGATTGAAGCACAAACTGCCCGTATACAATCGGCATTTGATTCCGTCAATGCCTCTATATCATCCACTGGTGATGTCATAGCCTCAGCACTTGGTGGTGCGGAATCAAGCAGTTTCCAGGTTAGACAGGAGTCACTTGATATACTTAATCAAGAACAGGAGCTAAGAGAACAGTCTTTTGCTTTGCAAGAGCGCCTTACAAACGCACAAATAGAAAGCTTAGAAGCACGTACAGATGCATTACGCTCAGGTGAATCAGTGATCACCATCGAGTCGACAGGACTTGAGCCAGCCCTTGAGCTTATAATGTTTGAAATCATACAAAGGGTGCAGGTAAGAGCAAACGAAAACGCTTCAGAATTTCTGTTAGGACTATAACATGTTTTTTCTATCGTCAGCAGAGGCAAACACAGGAAGGACAATAAGCATACCTGCAAGCCGTGATACTGAGGTTAACAGAAACACTGCAAGGGTCAGCCGTGAAAGGGCTTTAAACGGTAAAACTATAATTGTGCATTCAGGAGCCTTTGAAACTGACAGAACCGTGCAACTGTCTGGAAGAGTCACAAGGGCGCAAGAGGCCATTTTATGGCAGATGTTTAACAATGATAGGACCATTGTGCTGTGTTATGACACAAGTTGTTTCCTTGCCGCTATGCAGGAGCTTAGAACAGACGGCGGGGAACTACTAATAGTATTGTATTTGAGTGAAAAAGATAACTAATAATAAGGAGTAAAACATGGCCATTGTAGCAACACTTTCAAATCATTTCAAGTTCCAGTTGGTGAGTAAACAGATTGATTTCGCAAATGACACTTTCAAAATTATTCTCATGAATACGTCCTTTGCATTTGATCCTGACACCCATGCTACGCTTGCAGACGTTACAAGCAATCAGCTTGCATCAGGCAATGGGTACACTCAAAATGACAGGTCTTTGGCTGGTGTAACAGTTATTGAAGACGACGCAAACGACCGCGCAAGAGTGCAGTGGACAAATGTAACCTGGACTGCCACAGGTGGGTCAATAGGTCCAACTGGTGCAGCGATTATTTATGATGACACGACAACTGACGATACCGTGGTTGGTGCCATTGATTTTGGCACCGATTATACCATTGCAGATGGCTCAAGTTTGCAGTTCCAGAACCTGGCTTTTAACAGCAACTGATAAGGGGGTCTTATGGCTTACGCCGTATTAAATGAGACAACCTACACAAGTAAATCTGACTTGTTTATAGCCTTTCGAGACTTCTTATCGAGTACAGGAACACACAACGGTACAGGTATAGGTTGGACTGTACATGATTCATCCTATGCCGTTGACTCTGCTAACCCCCAGTTAAACGACTGGGTAGTATTCCAGACTAATGGCGAAAATGGCGATGCACCTTTTTACTTCAGATTTGAATGGACAAGTGGTAATTTTAGGTTGTCATGTGGTACTTTCTGGAATAGTACTACTAATTCTTTCGGGTCTATAGTCATGTCTAACTTGTTTCCATTCACATCAGCGGATGCACTTACAGAGTTTGTAATGGAGATTGGCGGAGATCTGGACCAAGCCATAGTATGGTATAGGGACAGTGTGGCAACGAGTAATAGGTTTGGGTTTACTTTTGGTCGGTATACGGCTATGCAGGGATGGTCTACAGGTGTTGTTAGTACTACATCGACTGTTTCGTCTGGCACTGACATAGCTATAACATTTGACCAGGCTTTACCCTCTGATTGGGCTGTAGGTATAGATATTACACTATGGTCAGGTGATGGCAATGTTGCCCAATGGGCCGAGATTAAAACTATTAATTCAGGAACAAATACCATAACGGCCGATATCACAAATACCATGACCGGTACACCAATAAGGGCTTCACGTCATCTGGGTTTCGGTTGCAGTAGTAGTAGGAATCCTATAAGTTTAAACTTGATGTTTGGCTTAACCGGCGTAATTAATAACTCCCTATCTGCCAGATCGTTTTATAATGCCTTTAGTGGCTCAGGCATAAACCCCAATCCTTTAGATGGTAGTTTTGCACTGTTTCCCTTTATATTAGGTGGTACAGGGGGTTGGGTTCTGCTTAAGCATGTGCTGGGAGGGCCTAATTTGGGTACGAGTGTCATTGCTAATGGTGACGTGCTGAACGATGGTACTGACACTTGGAAAAGATACTCTTCACTGTTCTATTGGAGACAATAACATGGCTGAGCATCCCGCAACAAGGATAGCCCTTTTTGGTCCTGGAGTGAAACCAGCGGTATTTAACGTTGTAACTATATCAGGAACAGTTCAATCCGTTGGAGTCCCTGCCGAACGGGATCTAATCATATTCAGGAATACTAACTATACTCCACACAGGACAGGGACCTCAGACCCGACCACAGGCGCTTACTCTATCGATGCAAACGGAGGTCCTAACGATGAGTTCATAGTGTTAGCGATAGGCGGACCTGGTGAAAATGATGCCGTGTTTGGTAACATAACTATGTAGGTGTACACATGGCTTACACTCCACCCTTAAGTAATGCTGTCAACTTTGATTTTGGCACAGGCTACACGGCTCCTTCAAGGAATAACGTAAATTTTAACCTTGGTGGTGCCGTTGTAATTGAGTTGGATGTACCTGCCCTTGAGACTAATGCAAGCATAGACACAGAGATATTATGGTATAGAGAACTTGAAGCACTTGAGAATGTTAGTAGCCTTGGATTTCCCGACTTTTTTATAACTGTCCTTGTCACTGAACATCATATTGACAGTACTCTTGTGGGCAATGCTGTGCCAAGGCTCCGTTTTCCTGACTTGCAGAACTTCAACACGCTGTTTTTAGAGTTCATAAATGAAGTTCCTCAAGGCGTAACGCCTGTTTCACCCAGACCTTTTGAACTATCAAATACCCTTTCTGAGCCTGCGATCCTTCAAAGACTTAATGATATAGAGTTAAGCACAACTGCAACACTTGCAGAAGAGGTTTTAATATTTGCTAACGGCACAGCTCAAAGGGAACTTGTACCCTTTGAATCTTTAGCCTCTTTAGAGGTAATGATAAGTAACACTCTAAGTCCCGATGCTTTTGAAAACACTTACACAATAGACCTTCTTGCCATAGTGATGTTCCCTGTTGGTGATCAGTACACGGTTGTACCTGAGTTTAACCTTGAATTCTCATTGGCTGAAGACTTTTTTGCTACAAGCATAGTTGTTGCGGATGACCTGTCCATCAACAATACTCTTGAACTCGGTTCAATCTATGCGGGGGCGTTAATAGTTGATTCCTCCTTGACTCTTTTAAACAGCATAGAAGCTGCTATTTTCCCTGTTATATTGTTAACAGAATTTAACAGCTCAGATTCCATTGACGTTGATATCCAGCCGCAGTTATTTTTACCCGGCCTTGCCTCATTATCCACGCTTGACGCTGATATATTTGACGGTGAAGTGGTGCAAGTTGAACCTCTTGAAACGCGCGGTATAATCGAAACAGATCTCCTTTTAACAGTTGAACTCTTGCCCCTTAGTACAATTGGACAATTGGACATCAGCACTATATCCGAGTTCATTGGTGCCCCGGCGTTGAACGTTTCAAGTGCATTGGAAGTAGAAAATATAAGGCTCTTCAACTTTGATAATTCCCTTATATTTTACTACTGTGTATTGACAGGAACTGAGAATGGTCTGTCTGATATAGAGCTGGATATCAGTACTTTTCAGACAAGGCAAAGAAATAACACACCCTCTTTCCTTTCTGCAACTGTTATAGGTACAGCAAGGGCAGAGGAAATCGCTGCACGTTCAGATGGGCAGCTACAGATATTCATGGGCTACAGGATCGATGAGGCTACAGAATTCAGGCGCATAATAGCTGAGTCTTCACTTGATCAAGTGGACCAGTTTGAAGGACCTTTCTCACAGTCCATTGTACTTACTGGATATGAAGAGAGATCATTTACAGCTAAGACTATAACATTGCAGAACCCCATATTCTACTCTTTATCGGGGGGAAATAAACACTACAGGTTTGCAACGCCTGAAATAACTCTTAATGCTGGTGATACTGTTATAGTGGATAGTGACCAACTTACAGTAGACACAATAACAATCTATATCAAAAACTTAGAAACAGGGCCATTTAGTACTATGGAGATTACAGGTACATAATGGGCAGAGGGAATATCATATCAGGCGGCACAGGTGGGCTGTATACTGTTGAATTGGAATTCAATAATCAATCCATACTGTTCTATATCCAACAGGTTCAGGTTGCAATAGACCGGCTTAACGCGCTTATACCTACCCTTGAAGAAGGTAGCAGGGCCAGGAATATAGCCGTGTTGCAAAAGTTGTCTTTCGAAAAGCGTATACAGTTGTTAAACGCCAGACTGCCGAGCAATGAAACTGTAACTGCTTGGTGTGCAGATCTTACAGAAGACTTGTCAGGACAGGTAGCGACACTGGAAATTCCCGGTGAAAAAGGTATAGTACAAATTGCACCAGGGTTTTTTGATAATGCAGCATGGACACCCCAGGATGGCCTTTTAAAATCAACCATGGCCCAAAATCCACCACAAGCCTACTATAATTTAGCTCTGTTGCCTGCCTGGCAAAAATGGAGACCCACATATAGGCATGGCTCTATAACACGCTTAGACGGCGATATATGCGATTTAACGGTTGACACAACAGCATCCAGTCAACAAGGTCTAAACATCAATCAGACACCTACACTTGAAAACGTGAACATTGAGTATATGACGTGCAATGGTGCAGCATTTGAAGTTGGCGACAGCGTGTTAATTGAGTTTATGCAGCAGGATTGGGCACAGCCAAAAGTCATAGGGTTTAAGGACAGCCCAAGGCCCTGTATAGGGCTGTTTATAATTATCACATTCGGAGCTTATGTAACAGTTTGGGATGTGGAAAACAATCAAGTGGCCGACTCCGCCACTAACAACCAGGGCGATCCCGTAGTATTTCCTGCACTTGCTGATGATATAGTCGATTGGGCAAGCCAGTTCAAGGTTGTAGGCAGCAATTCTTTTACTGATAAATTAGGCTTTCGTCAGGTAACGGGAACTTTCCTTGATAGCACTGTAACATCGACACCTACAAGCAACCCTAATATACGCTGTATTAATATAGTTTCCACGAGTAATAATCAACCTCCGCCTTATGAGCTTGTTGATAATCTTGGAGAAGAAGAGCAACAACCGGAGTGGACAGGTTCTGGCAATGCCTGTAGCGATAACATCACAAGGGAACGCTCAGGTACTTCCACTGCCACTCTCTTGGCACCAACAGGCGGCCAAGGACTACCTACTCCTATTCTAAGGTCAGTGCAAAACTTCCCAAACCGTGAACGCTCTTTTGCATTACAAGTTGAAACTCACATTGACTATGAGGAATACTTTTGTGCAAACAGGGGTGAGCCTCTATGCTGTGGTCCAGCTTGCAAGAGCCTTGATGTATTCTCACAAGTGTATTTTGAAAGAAACACATACACTTTGAAAAGTCCTTTTAGTGACTTGTCGGAATATGAGTGGACTGCCACAATTGAATCTCAATGGGAGTCTTCAATATCAAGGACAACGGGCACAGGTCCTTGTGACCCAATATGTGAACAAGAACTATCAAACACGCCTGAAATTGAATA
>Ga0126339_10000018_pt1 | contig 48214 bp, 35 predicted proteins | sample OrbTmetagenome_2_FD_92532 | JGI IMG/M metagenome (GOLD analysis project Ga0126339, IMG submission 92532) | Coral microbial communities from Petempiche,Puerto Morelos, Mexico - Orbicella T R C metagenome | ecosystem: Host-associated > Invertebrates > Cnidaria > Coral | place: Petempiche,Puerto...
ACCGTATCCCCAGTTTCGGCCATGGCCCGTTCGATCGGAAAGTCGGCGGTGCCGCGCACCTCGCGCACCTGAAGCTGGGTCGCGCGCGCCGAGTCGGCTTCGGCGCGGGCTTGCTCCAGCGCCCGTTCCGCGGCATCGGCCCGTGCCTGGATGGTCTCGCTGAGAGTCAGGGCATCGTCCAGGTGACGGGCCAAGTCCTCGTTTTCGACCGCCAGCAGGTGAGCGTGCTCGCCCAGGCTCGCCGCGTCGCGGCGGGCGTCGGTCAGCGCGGCCCGCAGGTCGGTCATGGTCTCCTGCTGCCGCCACACCAGACCGGACAGGACCAACAGGCCCACGATGGCCAGAGTGGCGACCACGCCGGCCATCGCCGACCCCCGCCGGGTTCTCAAACCACGTCGCCCGATCACTGTCTCCCTCCTCGGTCCCGCCGACCAGGAAACCTGACGATCTTAGTTGAAGGTGCGAACGTCGCAGGTCTGCGCCATCTCGCTGATTTCACCACACAGACCCTTGGCGTCGGCCTGGGTGGCGAAGGGACCGGCGTAGAGGCGATGAAAGGTTCCCCGTCCTTGAATCTGCACCTGCTCCACACGCGGCGACAAAGAGCCCAGCAACGCCGGATAGGCCGCCTGCAGCTTGGACCAGCCCGACCGCGCCGCCGCCTCCGTGCGGAACGAGGCCAAGCGCACGCCGGATCCAGTCCAGACGCCTCCGGCACCGGACGATGGAACGGGCGCCGTGGTCACGCTGGATAGTGGGGACACGGCGGGCGCCACAGACGCCGTCGTAGGCGTGGGCGTGGGCGCAGGCGTGGGCGCAGGCGTGGGCGCAGGCGTGGGCGCAGACATGGGCATCGGCGCCGTTGTCCCGGGTTCGGCCGGATCAGGCGCGCGGTGCACCGTCCAGGCCGGCGCCGCACCGGCAGGCGCCGCACCGGCCGGCGGTGTGTTTTCGGGCAGGCCACCGGCGGAAGCCGCAGGTCCGGATTCCTGAGTCGCGGACGGCGGCACGAGGGGCTGCGGTTCCCCCACCGCTCGCGCCGGCGCGCCCCCCTCATCTATCGGACCGCCCATGGGCGCCAGCGGAGTGACCTCCGTAGAGGTCATCGGCACGGCATGCAGGTTGGTGTCCAGCGGATTCATGGCCTCCGGCCCTGGCGCCCGCGCGGCAACCAGGCGATCGCCGGTACCGTTCTTGTACGCGACCAGGGACCGGACCTGTCCTTGATTGTCGGCCGTGACAACCTCACGCCTGACAAAGTACCCGACCGCCGGGGCGTGATAGGTGTTCAAGCGCAGCCCATCCGACCGCGCGCAAGCAATCTTGTAGGCATCGAACTGTCCGGCGGGGACGGTCACCAGATTGGTTCCCACCACCCGGCAACTCCAGGCCAGCGACTGGCTATAGGGAGGTTGGTCCATGCCGGCGGCAACCACGAAGCGCGACTCATTGCCCACCACCAGGGGCCAGAGCTCCCCCTCCTTCTCGGTGATGATGCGGGTAACCGCACCGATCTCCGGCGCCGCCGAGCGCAGGCTGGGCAACAGCGGATCCACCGTGGTCTGGCGGGTCGCGCCCAGGTCGCTTTCCCAGGCGATCTTGTCATTCGTGACCTCGGCGATGGTCCAGGTTTCGCGGGGATCATTAAAGACGTAGGTATCCCCGACGGAGTAAACGGGCATGGGCGCCGGCCCCAGGGCGGTGCTGCTCGCGCCGACGGCCGCAAGGGTGGATGCGTCCGCCGCCGAAGTGCCGCCCACACCGTCGCCGGCCCCGTCACTGGCGCCCTGGCAGGCACCCAGCGTCAGAGCCGCGCCCATCGTCAGACCGATGGCGAGACCCGTCGCTCGGTTCGCGTGTCCACCGATCGCCGTGATGATGCCATCCGCGTGTCGCATCGGCCGTCATCCTCCCTCTAGGCATGGGACCTCTAGGCACGGGGCGCCGTCCGTCGGACCGCCCAACCGAACCCTGGATAAATAGAGGGGGATGTTAGCCCATATGGACCGCCCACGCCAAGACAATACCAAATCTTGTCGGGAGCACCGGGGACAGCGCACGCAACCCGCCGCGACCGTCAGGTTCAGTCGAACAGGGAGTCGATGTCGTCCTGGCTGAGGCCCTTGTTTTCGAGCTGTGGGCCGTTGAGCAGCTTGCTCTCCTCGTCGACGCAGTCATCGTCCTGCGGCAAAGGCAAGTCAAGGAAAGCGTCCCGGCCCCATTCCTCGACGATGGCGCGGATCCGGTCTTCGATGAATTCGAGGGTTCTCACCACCTTGGTAATACGCTGGCCGGTGATGTCCTGGAAGTTACAGGCTTCGAAGATTTGCGCAGCCTGGAAACTGATATCGTGAAGGCGCGGCGATACGGTATCCGAATCGCCCACTTCGCTCAGCATGGTATCGCATTGCGTGGTGATGACCTCGGCAGCATCAATGATGCTGTTGGTGGCCCGTTCGGTGGCGGCGACGATGGCATCCAGTTCGCTGGCCGCCTTGACCATGCGATCGTCGTCGGGCTCGGCCATCGGGTGCTTGATCTCGGCGATTTCGCGCTTGGCGGTGGCCAGGCTTCGCACCATGCGCGCGATCTCGATGCGCATGAGCTGGGCTTCCGCGTCGTCCCCCAAGATACCGTGATGATGGGATCGACTATCGTCATCGGGTGTCGGCTCCGGCGGCGCCGTGGCCGAGGCTTCAAAGGCGTCCAACCGTTCGCGCAAGCCCTGCATGTCCGACCGCATGGCGCGAATGTCGGCGATGAGGTCGCCCAGTTCGCCGACCTCCGCCATGGCCCCCATGGCCATGGCCGACCCCATGCCGTCGGCGCGACGCATGTGCCGCTCGATGGAGAAGGTCCGCCTTTCCAGGCCCCGCTGACCATTGTCCGGCGCCTTGCCCATGTTCAAACCTCCTCCTTTGGCGCCGATCGAGACCGGGTCAAGCATCGGTCAAACCAATATTCAGTCGCGCCGATACCTTGTAAGGCCTCCGGGGCCCGCCATGCAAGCGCCGCCCCCAAGAACCAAGTCCGCGACCTCGCGTTGCCGCACCGCAAAGGCACCAAGTTCGGACCGGGATCCTGAGGGGTTCGCGGAAGTCAGCCGCGACATCATGCTGGGCATGGCACTGTCGCCCGGAAGGCGCGGTGGGACCGTCGTGCCACGGAAAGCCGAGACGCGTGCCGCGACACGGAAAGCCGAGACGCGTGCCGCGACATGGCTCGCGCGCGTCGGGCGGAACCAAGCCGGCCCACATGGCCGCGCGTCCTCGCGAAAAGCCATGAGAATTATGCATACCATCTGTACGGAAAAGAATGTGGTGGTCGGAGGGTCCGCCGCTTACCTTCCGCCGCAGATGATCGTCGTGATCGTCGATTGTCATGCGGACGGGCGCGCGCGCCAACCCTTTGAGGCTTTGGGCGCATCGCCAACCGCGACGGAACATCGGATGCTTCATCCGGTGCGGGTCTCGTCCCTGACGGGTTCCCGACGTCTCCCAGACGTGAAACCTCCCTGTTCCACTTGCCCCGGAAAGCTTTGGCTTTCCGGGGTTTTTTTCGTGATGACCTCGGCGGTCGGATACCATGCCGCGCCTCCGACCATCCGCGCTATCGAATCAAAGGGAGGGGTCACGGCCATGATGACACCCGGGCTCGCAAACAACCTGTCGACGGTGAACAGCGTCCACCGAATGGCCCGTAAGACGCGGTCACCAGTGTCATGGGCACAACGCTCCTGCCGCCGTACGCGACGGGGACGGTTGGCGGTCGTCTCAACGACTCCCATGGCCCTATGCTCCGTCGGCACCTCGCGATGATCAAGGAGTGGCATGCCCTGCATGCCTGACAGACTAACATGAGCCTCGCCGAAAAGCCGCTTCACGATCCCACGAAGCGACCTAAAGTACATAAAATTGGATTGTATTCCGCAATGGGTGGACTGGCAAGCGAAGAACCCGGAGCGACAGCGCCATTGGGCGCCCGACCGCCAGAAAGATCGCGGGCACGGCGATCGCACAAGGGCCTCATCCAGAGCCCCCATCATGGCGCGATCGCGTCCGGTCGAGGGGGCCCGGAACCGGCGTATCCTTCCCGGCGACATCTCGGTGTGGGAGGCTTGACGGCACAGGTTGAGGAGGTTGGCCGTTGACGGTCGGGGCTCCCCCCTACTCCGCCGCCGGGGCCGATGCCTTCGCGGGTTCGGCCGCCGGCCCCTTGGCCTGACTCCGCCGACGCTCGTCGGGCAGTCGCACGCCGACGATGATGACCAGCGCGGCCAGAGCCGACAACAGCAGGAACAGCACCGCGAAGTCACCGGTCGTCGCACGGATCAGCCCCACCAGCGGAAGCGCCAAGCCGCTCACCCCGAAGGCCAGCACGAACTTGAGGCCGTAGGCGGTCGACCGCCATCGGGTCGGCGTATAGCGGGCCAGCAGGCTATTTTCCGCCGGCAACGCGCCGATGTTGAACGACACCATCAGGATCATCACGAACAGCAGCGGCAGGCCAGTCGCCGCAGCCGCCAGCGCCAGCACCGGCGCCTGCAGCACATACATGCCCACGTAAACGGTTTTCAGCGACAACCGGTCAGACAGATGCCCGGTCACGATCTGGAACGCCCCGGCGATGGCGTAGACCAGCATCACCGCCACGCCGATACCGCTGGTGCCGCCGCCGAACAGCCCCTCCCACGCCGTTCCCAGGCGCTCGTCGAACACCTTGGGCATGCTGGCCTGCGTCGCCTGGTAGATGAATCCGCCCACCAGCATGGTCATGGCGATGATGATGTAGACCCGCACCGTGTCGCGGCGATCGGGCGCCGGCTCGGGCCGGGCGTCGGTCTTGGTCTCGATGACGACGCCCCGCGCCAGCATCCAGACGAAAGCGAGGCCAATGGCCAGCGTCAGGACACCGGGGATCAGGAACGCCGCCCGCCATCCGAACAGGTCGATCAAGATGCCGGCGCTCACCCCACCCAAGGCTGGCCCCAACGCGCCGAACGCCCCATTGATGCCCAACGCCTGCCCCCGATTGACGGCGGTGCGCACCAGCCAGGCGATCCCGACTGGATGGTAGATGGACCCGAACACACCCAGGCAGGTCAACGCCACCGCCATGTCCATCGGCCCGCTCGCCAGGCCAGCCCACACAGCGCTGGCACCCACGCCCACGAAGTAGACGGCCATCATGCCGGTGGCGCTCCAACGATCGCCCAGCCAGCCGGTCAACGGGGCGGCGATGCCGAACATCAGCTTGCCCGCCAGGATCAGGGCCAGCGCGGACTCGTAGGAAATGCCGAACCGCGCGGGCAAAACCAGCGCCACCACATAGAAAATGGGCTCGTAGATATGGCTGATCGTGTGTCCGGCGCAGGAAAAACCCAACGCCGTGCGCGCTTGCACGGGGGTCATGGCATGGATCCGGTGTTCGAGAAGGCGAGCGCGGCAGTCTGACATCCGCGCGGCTCACGCACAACGGGATGCTTGGCACGCGTCAGGGCGATCGCCTTTGAAGCGTGACGGTTCGGCTCCTCTGGGCGACGGGTTGCCATGCTCTTTTTTAAGGTTGATTAATATATTAAAATGCACGTTATTCGTCATTGCGAGCCCTCGTCGTCAGACGAGGGCGTGGCAATCCAGGGGCGGAGGATCAGGCGTGTTGCCCTGGATCGCTTCGGCCTCGCCTCGCGATGACGGAGAATGGCTCAGTCAGCGTCTTGTCTCCAAATGCGATCACCCTGTGGCACGCGTCGCACAAACCTCAGGCGGCCGTTTCCCCCTGAGATGGGGGCGCGGGCTCCGCCGCGTCGCCGGCTGCTCGCCCGCAGGCGCGACGCAGGACCGCCGCCAGAAGGCGTTGATTGTGCTCGCGTGCCGCGCCAGGTCGCCAGCACAGCACCAGGCGCCGCGCGGGGCCGTCGCTCCCCGACAGGGGGCGCGTCACCACGCCGCTGTCGGGCGTGACCTCACGGGCCACGGCCATACGGGGCAACAGGGTCAACCCCAGGCCACCGGCCACCATCTGCGTCAGCGTGCTCAGGCTGGTCGCCTGGAAAGTCTCGTTGCCACGTCCACGATCCAGATTGCAGGCCGCGAGCGCATGATCCCGAAGGCAATGGCCATCCTCCAAGGTCAACAGAGGCTCGGTCATCAGGTCGGCCTCGGTCAGGTGATCGCGGGCGGCCAGCGGATGCCCCTCCGGCACGGCCACCACCACGTCCTCCTGGCCCAGATCCTCCGTCCGATTGCCGCGCAGATCGAATGGCTGCGCCAACACGGCCGCGTCCAGTCGCCCGCCAGCCAAGGCATCCAGCAGCGCCGCCGAGGTGTCTTCACGAAGATACAGGCGCAGGTCGGGATAGGCCTGCCGCAACTCCGGGAGAACCAGCGGCATCAGATAGGGGCCAATGGTGGGGATGACTCCGAGCCGGAAGAGGCCGCTCAAAGGCCGAGTCCCGGCATCGGCGGTCTCCACCAAGGCCTCGATGTCCGCCAACAGGCGTTCGGCGCGCGCCACGATCTCGCGGCCCAGGGGCGTCACCACCACCTGTCGTCGGGTCTGGCGCTCGATGAGTGTCACGCCAAGCAGCGTTTCCAGTTCACGAATCCCAGCCGACAGCGTGGACTGGGTGACATGACAGCGTTCAGCCGCATGCCCGAAATGCAAGGTTTCGGCGACCGTTACCAGATAACGCAACTGACGGGGAGTGGGAAGTGGACGCATGAGTCGATGCTTTGCCTGAAGCGGGCGTTGTCTTGCATCATTCTGGATCGCTCCCGAAGCGGCCCGCCATGACGGACGTCAGCCCGTTGTCATATGGGCGGTCGATGGAATTCAAGAAAGCCCCAACAATTCCCTGGACGTGAGAATTATTCTCAATTACGGTCAGGTTTGAGAGAATGCGGGCGTCATCGAAGAGGACCGCACCGGCAGCGATCCCTGGTTGCCAGCGGCCCCCAGACCCCGGGCAAGAGGATTCACAATCATGTTCAGAGCCATGAGACGGGGTCGCGGCGAGCGGCGGTGTGACCCCGATGGCACGATGGAGACTTGGGCGAATACCGAGTCCAGCGAGGCCGATCGTGATCCTGGTCAGCGGCGGCGCTGGCGATGGGGCCAGCGTGGCTTGCAACGGGCCGGGACCGGCGAAGCCCATGAGGGGAACGCGCACGCCGGAGGGTCGGGGTGTGGCCCCGTGCGCGGTCACGGCCGGGGTCATGGTCGGGGCCGACATCATGCGCCACCGTTCGAAGGGCGGTCATTGAATGATATCGTACCGGGCCAAGCATGCCGGATCTTCGCCCTGCACGGCCGGGGCGCCGTGCGGCAGCGCCTGATGGACATGGGTTTGGTACCCAATGCCACGCTGACCGTTGTGCGGACCGCGCCGCTGGATGATCCGATCGAAGTGCGTGTCGGCGCCACCCTGGTTTCCGTGCGACGGGCCGAGGCGGCCCGTATCGAGGTCGTGCATGCCTGACGCCCCGGCCTCTTCCCGCCGCGTTCTGGTCGCCCTCGCGGGTCAGCCCAACTGCGGCAAGTCCACCCTGTTCAACGCCCTCACGGGCGTGCATCAACATATCGCCAACTATCCTGGCGTGACCGTTGACAAAAAGAGCGGCGTCTATCGAGACGATGGGCTGACCGTGGAAATGGTGGATCTGCCCGGCACCTACAGCCTCACATCGTTTTCCCTGGAGGAGCGAGTCGCCCGGGAGTTCCTGCTCGTCGAGCGCCCGGACGTGGTGGTCAACGTGCTTGACGCCTCCAACCTGAGGCGGGGCCTTTACCTGACGTTCCAGTTGCTGGAGATGGGCGTGCCGGTGGTGGTCGCCCTCAACATGATGGACGTGGCCCATCGCCATGGCCTGGAGATCGATCTGAACAGGCTGTCGCGCCGCCTGTGCGTGCCCGTGGTCGGGCTGGTTGGCCACAAGGGCACGGGCCGCGATGATCTGCGAGCCGCCATCCGCGCGGCCGCCGATCGCACCCGTCAAGTCGCCCCCTCCACCTTGAACTACGGCGACCTGGAAGACGGCGTCGCCGCCTTGCAGGCACGACTGTCCGAGTTGCCGGCGGTGAGCGCCGCGGCCTCTCCCCGCTGGCTCGCGGTCAAATTGCTGGAGGAAGACAGCGAAGCGGAACGCCTGCTGCACGATCGCTTGACCAACGCGCACGGCATTCTCGATCAGGCCCGCCGCACCGCCGAAGACTTCGCGCATCGCAAGGGACAGTCGGCCTCGGACCATGTTGCCGGCTGCCGCGATCACCTAGCCGGTGACATCGTGACCACTTGTGTCCTCAATCCGCAGCCCGGGCGCGTCTCGCTGACCGAACATGTCGACCGATTCCTGCTCAACCGCTGGCTGGCGCCGTTCTTTCTGGTGATGACGGTCTGGGTGATCTACCAGTTGTCGATTGTCCAGGGCTATGAGTTGACCAAGATCACCTGGCCGTTGCTGGCCGGATTTCGCGACCTGGCCGCCGACCTGCTGCCCGCGGCGGGCTTCCTGCACGACCCCGTGGCCCGCTCCATGGGCCTGTGGATGGTGGACTCGGCCAACGCGCTCCTCAACTACGTTCCGATTTTCCTAATCTTGTTCGCTTTGATCGCGATCTTGGAGGACAGCGGCTACATGGCCCGCATCGCCTTCATCCTGGATCGCATCCTGCACCGCTTCGGACTGCACGGCCAGTCCACCCTGCCTTACATCCTGGGGGGGGTGTTCGCAGGAGGGTGCGCGGTTCCCGGCGTGATGGCCACCAAGGGCATCCCGGACCAACGCGCGCGCATGGCCACCATCCTGACCGTGCCATTCATGAACTGCCTGGCCAAAGTGCCACTGTATACACTGCTGATTAACATCTATTTTGTCGAGACCAAGGGGCTGGTTCTCTTTTATCTCTCCACCATCACGGTGATCTTCGCCTTATTGGTGGCCAAGATGTTATCGGTCTCCGTGCTACGCAACATGGAAACCGCCCCCTTCGTCATGGAACTGCCGCACTACCACCTGCCTACGGTGACAGGAGTCTTGCGGCGTTCCTTCGATCGCACGTGGCTTTACATCAAGAAGGTGGGCACCGTGGTGGTGGCGGTGGCCACGGTGGTGTATGTGCTGCTGCAATTCCCGGGCCTGACGCCGGAGCGCGAAGCGCATTATCATGCCCGCGCCGAGACGGCGATCGTGACGTTCCGTGCCGCGCTCGACGGTAACCCCCTGGCCGCCGCCATCCCCGATCAGGCCAGTCTGGTCGCCCTGATGAACGTCTACACCGATTATCGCGCCGACCGCATGCTGGCGAGCAGCCGCGAGGCCGCCGCCGCCCTGGACACCCGTGTCAGCGAGACCCATCCAGCCTTCGCGCCCTTCCTGCTGCGCAGTCGCGATGCCGATATCCGCGCCGCGCAGAAGGCGCTCCGCACCCTGGCGGGGACGCGCAAGACCCTGCGGCGGGAGATGAAGGACGAGCGCATCGTCAACAGTGTCCTGGGCCAGTTCGGCCGCGCGCTGGAGTCGGTCACCCAGTACGCCAATTTCGACTGGAAGATCAACGTTGCCCTGCTGAGCTCCTTCGCCGCCCGCGAAAGCAGCGTCGCCACCTTGGGCGTGCTGTTCGACCAGGCTGAAGGCGAGAACAAGACCCTCGAGGAACGCATGGGCAGCGAACAGATGGCCGCCGGCTACACGGCCATGACGGCGCTCGCGGTGATGCTGTTCTTCGCCCTCTATCCGCCCTGCCTGGCCACCACAATCATGGTGCGGGTGCAAACCGGGTCCTACCGCTGGATGGTCTTTTCCATCCTGTTCCCGACGGCCCTGGCCCTGACCGTGGCCAGCCTGACCTACACGATCGGCACGGCCCTCGGCTTCACCGGTCTGCAAATGATGACAGCCGTCTATCTGTCCGCCCTCGGCCTGCTGCTGCTGGTTGGTTTCTTCCGGCGACCGTTCGGACGCCCGCTGCCACGGCCGGCCTATGCGGACGCGCCACGGGAGGGTGCCTGATGCCAGAGAGTTCCACCGCCATGTCCGCCACCACACCGCCGCCCGGGACAGGTCCGGCGCTGGTGGACCTGAGCCAGGAGGCCGCAGCCGCCCCCTGGGAGTGGGGCCTGGTCGCCCTGGCCGTGCTCCTTGCTCTGGCGTTCCTGTGGCGCAGCTATTTCGGCCGCCGCAAGCCGGCCTGCGCGTCGTGCGGCAAGACCGGGTCCTGTCCCGTGGCCGACGCCGCCGACGAGATCGGCAAACCGACATAACCATTCTCTGAAAGCGCCCGAATCCCCTTGCATTGGCCGGGCGATGGCCGTTTTGTGACGCGAGGATGCGGGGCGAACATCCCGCGTCTATCGTCACGTTCAGAGAGAGGGGAGCCACCGTGCCGGATTACGTCACCTACACCATCGTGGTCGTCATGGTGCTGGCTTGGATCTACGTGCTGTTTCGATTCTTTCAGGCCTCGATCTACTTCCAAGAGCGCAATAGAAAGCGCATCAAGGCGTTGCATGCCGAAGCGCGCCGGGAACAGGCCGCGAGCCCCGGCAAGGCCGAGTGAGTCTCAGCGCGACACGGGCGCCCCGTCACGCTTGCGCAGCCAAAGACTGCTTTCGATACCCTCGCGGCCGACGGGCAGGGCCGCGAGAGTTGGACTGACCGTCACAGCGTCCAGCCGGGTCAGGGCGTAGCGGCTTGCGAAGTCGATGGTGAAACCGGCCCCCAGCAGCAGCGCCGCCACCGCGGTCTGCTCATTGTAGCCCCGCCACACCCAGTCCGCAGGGTAGGCGTCGGGCAGGAACACGTCGTGAATGTGTACCCGCACACCCGAACGCAGGCGCGGCAGGATCCGCGACACGATCAGGTCCAGGTCGGTCCCGGGCATGAGGATGTGGCTGGAGTCGAAGAAAGCAATGTCGCCCGCCTCCAGCGCATCGAACAACGCCAGGTGCCGCGCCTCCAGCACACCCCGCTCCCACCGCACCGGCAGGCCGGCCAGGTCGGCGCGCGGCTGAGGATCAATGACGGCGTGATCACATGGGATCCCGGAGTCCCGGATCGCCCGGGCCAACACCCGTGTCGAATGACCGGCCCCGACCTCCACGACCCGCGCCGGAGGCTCCCGCCGCGCCAGCGCATAGGCCGCCGCCGCGTCCAGGCGCGGGAACCAGATCTGACCCCAGCGCGGCGCCGGTGGCGGATCTGTGTCCCGCCAGGCCCGCAGCTCCGTACCCACGGCATCGATGGCCGCCAGGCCATCCAGGATGTCCGCACGGTGGAGACCGAACAGGGCCTCCACCTCGGGATAGACCTGCGGCGCGGCCCTCAGAGCGACGTCGGCATGGCGATAGGGGATGAAGAACCCGCCCGGCACCCCCCCCAACAGCGCCGCACCCAAGGTCCTCAGGCCCAGCGCCGCATAGCGACCGCGCCGCCGGCGCGGAACGCGCCGCGACTCGGACGGTGCGGTGACCACGCGCGCCTCAGGCCGCCTGGGTCCCGCCCACGGTGAGCCGATCCACCAGCAGGGTCGGCTGCCCCACGCCAACCGCCACGCCCTGGCCCTCCTTGCCACAGGTGCCGATGCCGGGATCCAGCCGCAAGTCGTTGCCGATCATGGAGACACGCGTCATGACTTCGGGGCCGTTGCCGATCAGGGTGGCGCCCTTGACCGCCGGGCCGACCTGGCCATCTTCGATCAGATAGGCCTCCGACGCCGAGAACACGAACTTGCCCGAGGTGATGTCCACCTGCCCGCCCCCGAAGTTGACGGCATACAGCCCCTTCTTGACCGACCGCACAATCTCCTCGGGATCCATTCCGCCGGCCTCCATGACGGTATTGGTCATGCGCGGCAGGACCGGATGCGCATGCGACTGGCGCCGGCCATTGCCGGTGGGCGCCACCCCCGTCAAGCGGGCGTTCATGCGATCCTGCATGTAGCCCTTGAGAATGCCATCCTCGATCAGCACGGTGCGGCCGGTGGGCGTGCCCTCGTCATCCACCGACAGCGACCCCCGCCGGTCGGGCATGGTGCCGTCGTCCACCACCGTAACACCGGGCGCCGCCACCCGTTCCCCGATGCGCCCGGCGAAGGCCGAGGTCTTCTTCCGATTGAAGTCGCCCTCCAGGCCATGGCCGACAGCTTCGTGCAACAGGACGCCCGGCCAGCCCGGTCCCAGGACCACGGGCATTTCGCCCGCCGGGGCGTCCACACTCTCCAGGTTCACCAGGGCCTGACGCAGCGCTTCGTCCACCGCGCCCTTCCAAGCGTCCTCCGTCACGAAGGCGTCATAGGACAGGCGCCCGCCGCTGCCGTAGCTGCCGCTTTCCATGCGCTCGCCCTGGCGCGCCACCACCGCGACGTTAACTCGAACCAGGGGGCGGATGTCGGCCACCGTCTCGCCGCCGGGGCGCAGGATGACCACCGCCTGCCAGGACGCCGTCAGGCTGGCCATCACCTGGGCAACGCGCGGATCCTTGGCCCGCGCATAGGCGTCGATGGCCGACAGGATGGAGACCTTGCGCTCCACGGGCAGGCCGTCGATGGGGTTGTCGGTGCCGTACAGGTGCCGGTTGGTGCGCCGTGGCGGCAGCGCGAGGGTTCCCCCATGGCCCTGGCGCACCGCCTTCACGGTCTCGGCGGCACGGGCGATGGCCTGCTCGTCGAGCAGACTGGCATGGGCGAAGCCGACGGTCTCGCCCACCTCCGCATGCAGCCCGAAGCCCTGCGAGGTATCGAAGGCGGCGCTGCGGATGCGCCCGTCGTCCAGGGCAAGGCTCTCGGACTGCCGATACTCCAGGAACAACGCGCCATCATCGCAGCCCGCGAGGGCATCGTCCACAAGGGCGGTCACACGGGCGCGGTCGAGGCCAGCGCGCTCAAAGAACAGGGCCTCGGCCTGGGCATCATGGGGCATCGAAACACTCCGGAGGGCATCGGGGACAGGTTTGCGGCGAAGACCCCCGCCTCCCATCAGCCTTGTCCTGATGGGCAGGCCGGGGATCGGCGCGGGGACCACTCGCATCCTAATAGATTTGGCCAGTGGGGTGAGCGTCAAGCCCCGCGCGCGCCCAAGGCTCGGGTGACACGGGCACGATCCGTCAGCGTCTTCAGGGGGCGGACACCCATAGGCGTTAGGATATGGAAAACCCGGCCGGTGCAAGAACCGGGCTGACGCCCGGCTGGTTCCTGGGGGCACAGCCCCCAGTTCCCCAGTTTTCTTGTAATGCGTATATAAATTCAGAGCGTTACGCTCTCCCCCAGTGCCCATTATCAGAAATGGGGAGGGTTTGGGAGGTCTCCTCCCAAATGGGGGTCCGGGGGCGATAGCCCCCGCTATCCTAACGCCAATGGGGCGGACACCCCGCAACCGGATCACCGCCTCTCGGTCGCAGCATAACGACGAGGTCCGCTTCACCCCCATGTTCGACAACGCGATCGTCGACAGGGCCATCGGAGGTGAGCCGCCTCCCCCACGCCGTCGCCCCTGTTGGCGCAAGGCCCGTCAAGCTCCTTGCGTGGCCGCCTTAACCGCTTGGCAAAAGACGTGACGTCTGATGTCTGGCGGTATCAGCCGGCCATCCAGACGCCGTGATCAAGTGTGTTGACAACGCCCTGCCAACCCCCTAGAACACGCGCCTGTTCAACGGGTCCCCTTCGTCTAGAGGCCTAGGACACCGCCCTTTCACGGCGGCAACAGGGGTTCGAATCCCCTAGGGGACGCCAATATCTGAACAAACTTAAAGCCGCCTTCGGGCGGCTTTGTCGTTGGTACGGCACATCTTTGGAACGGACCGCCGTGGACGGGGCGGCCTTCGCGTCTCTCCTTGACGTCGGCATCTGGGCGGACCTGAGCCGGATCTCCGCCGCCGGGGTGACCGTCATCCAACGCGCGCGTGAGGGGCCAAGCAACGGCGTTCGGCTGCGGCTTCTCGCACCACGCCATAAGCGCTCGCGTTGCCGCCGAACCCTTATACGTGTAGGGTTGCACCAACCCAGAGTGAGCGCAATCTCTTCGCGCGCCCCTTGGGCTCGCTCGCCCGTCTGAACGACCGGACGTCCAACCATGCACTGCCCCAACTGCCTGACCACGGTGACCGACGACGCGACCGAGTGCCCCCAGTGCGGGGCGCGGCGGGGGTATGCCAGTGGCTCCAAGGATTTCGCGTTTGACATCGCAACGCACACAAAAACAAAGAACAAAAACGGCCTGATTTCCAGTCTTATTTTCATACCCCTGTTTGGCGCCTATATCTACACACTCAGTTCGAGCTTGATAAACACCGTTATTATTCTTATTCTTTCTTACCTCATCGTCTTTTTCGTTCACTACTATGGGCGAGTCGACGAGCTTCGCCTCGCCGGCCCGCAATGGTTCGGGCCGGCGGGATACTGGGGACAACTCCCCCCCTTTGTATTCGGGCGCCTCGACGTGGCCGCCTCGCGGCCATGCCCGTATTGCGGAGGCGATGTTCGTGCGTTTAGCATCAGTTGCCCGACGTGTCGCGCACGCCATGGATACACGTTGGGCTGGCGCAAGGATCTTGTTTGGGGACGAGACGAAGCCCTCAAGAACACGGGACTCCTATTGTACACCATCGCAATTCTTTCATTTTTTTGCGAAGAATACTTATACGCGATCAGGGCCTGGATCCATGAAGGATGGAACTGGAATGCGGCCTTTCCTGCCTTGGGACTCACGATATTCAGCATGCTTCTCGTCATCCTACCCTTTCGGCTGTTTCAACTTTGGCGCGGGCCGCGATGGTTTCCCCCTTACGACCCCGCGCGCAAGGGCCGGCCGCGTCCGGTGGATGACAGCGACGCTGCGCCGCATGGCCGGCGCACGGGATCCCACACTTAAAAGCAAAGGGAGGTCTGGAGGTCTCCTCCAGGCGGGTGCGGGCGGCAGCCCGCGCGCGAAGCGCCTGCGGTCCACCCGCCCCCCCAGAGCGCCAGAACAAGGCCGCGTCCTTGCGAGTCCATGTCGCATGACGCCGACGACACGATCCAGGGCAAAAGACAGCGTCCTTCGCCCCGAATCGCTTCGTCGCCGCGTTCCTCGCAAAGCCGGTGTGCCGGCCTCTACCGCCCCGCCAGGTCCCGCAGCACGTATTGCAGGATGCCGCCGTGGCGGAAGTATTCCAGTTCGTCCAGGGTATCGATGCGGCAGGTGGTGGGCACCTCCACCGTGGCGCCGTCGGCGCGGGTAAGGGTCACCATCACGTCCTGGCGCGGTTGCAGGTCGGCGACACCGGTGATGGTGACGGTTTCCGAGCCATCCAGCCCCAGGGTCTTGCGCGTGGTGCCCTCCTTGAACTGCAAGGGCAACACACCCATCCCCACCAGGTTGGAGCGATGGATGCGCTCGAAGCTCTCCACGATCACCGCCTTGACGCCCAGAAGGGTCGTTCCCTTGGCCGCCCAGTCGCGCGATGACCCGGTGCCGTATTCCTTGCCGGCGATGACCACCAGGGGCACACCGGCGTCCTTGTAGCGCATGGCGGCATCGTAGATGGCCAGCACGTCACCGCTGGGGACGTGTTGGGTGACGCCGCCTTCACTGCCCGGCACCATCTCGTTCTTGATGCGGATGTTGGCGAAGGTACCGCGCATCATGACTTCGTGGTTGCCGCGCCGCGAGCCATAGCTGTTGAAGTCCTGCACCGCCACCTGGTGGCCCTGCAGGTAGGTGCCCGCAGGGCTGTCGGCCTTGATGGAGCCGGCCGGAGAGATATGGTCGGTGGTGACACTGTCCCCCAGGATGGCCAGGGGGCGCGCGTCGATAATGTCGGTCAGCGGCGCCGGGGTGGCGGTCATGCCATCGAAGTAGGGCGGGTTGCGGACGTAGGTGGAGCCCGGCGCCCATTCGTAGGTCTTGCCCTCGGCGACGGCGATGGCGCGCCATTGCTCCGGCCCCTCGAACACATTGCCGTAGCGGTCGGTGAACATCTCCGCCCGCACATGCGCGGCCACGGCGTCGGCGACCTCGCGGGCGCTAGGCCAGATGTCCTTGAGGAACACGGGACGGCCATCGGCGTCGTCGCCCAGGGGCTCGGTCACCAGATCCTTGGTCATGCTGCCCGCCAGCGCATAGGCCACCACCAGCGGCGGCGAGGCCAGGTAGTTGGCCCGGACGTGGGGGCTGATGCGGCCCTCGAAGTTGCGGTTGCCGGACAGCACGGCGCCGACGACCAGACCGTTGGCGTCGACGGCCTCGGCGATGGGGGCGTCCAGCGGCCCGGCGTTGCCGATGCAGGTGGTGCAACCGTAGCCGGCGATGTGGAAGCCGAGCGCGTCCAGGGGCTCTTGCAGGCCCGCCTTGGCCAGATAGTCGGCGACCACCTGGGACCCCGGCGCCAGCGAGGTCTTGACCCAGGGCTTGCGGGTCAGACCCTTGGCCACGGCATTCCGGGCCAGCAGGCCGGCGGCCATCAGCACCGAGGGGTTGGAGGTGTTGGTGCAAGAGGTGATGGCGGCGATGACCACATCACCGTCCGACAGGGTGTGGTCGGCCCCGGCCACCGGCACGGCGCGCGGCGCCTCCACCTGGGCCATCTCCTTGAGCGCGCCAGCGAAGGCCCCGGCGGCGCCGGACAGGGCCACGCGGTCCTGCGGACGGCGCGGCCCGGCCAACGAGGGCTCCACGTCGCCCAGGTCCAGCGCCAGGGTGTCGGTGAACAGCGGGTCGGCGTCGCCGTTCTCCCGCCACAGGCCCTGCGCCTTCGCGTAGGCTTCCACCAGCGCCACCTGGTGGGCATCGCGGCCGGTGTCGCGCAGGTAGCGGAGCGTCTCGCCGTCGATGGGGAACAGACCGCAGGTGGCGCCGTACTCGGGCGCCATGTTGGCGATGGTGGCGCGGTCGGCCAGCGGCATGTTGGCCAGTCCGGGGCCATAGAACTCCACGAACTTGCCGACCACGCCCTTGGCGCGCAGCATCTGGGTAACGGTCAGCACGAGGTCGGTGGCCGTGGTGCCTTCCTTCAGGGCACCGGTCAGGCGCATGCCGATCACCTCGGGGATCAGCATGGACACCGGCTGGCCCAGCATGGCCGCCTCGGCCTCGATGCCGCCCACGCCCCAGCCCAGCACCGCCAGGCCGTTGACCATGGTGGTGTGGCTGTCGGTGCCCACCACGGTGTCGGGATAGGCCACCCGGCGGCCGCCCTGGTCCTCGCCGCTCCAGACGGTGCGCGCGAGGTATTCCAGGTTCACCTGGTGACAAATCCCCACCCCCGGCGGCACGGCGCGGAAGTTGTCGAAGGCCGTCTGCCCCCAGCGCAGGAAGGCGTAGCGCTCGCCGTTGCGCTCGAACTCCTTGTCCATGTTGCGCGCGAGGGCATCGGACGCCGCGTAGTGGTCAATCATCACCGAATGGTCGATCACCAGATCCACCGGCGACAGGGGATTGATTCGGCTGGGATCGCCCCCCAGCGCCACCATGGCCTGCCGCATGGCCGCCAGGTCGACCACCGCCGGCACGCCGGTGAAGTCCTGCATCAGCACGCGCGCCGGCCGGTAGGCGATTTCCCGAGTCGACCGCCGGGTCTCCATCCAGGCGACCACGGCCTTGACATCGTCCACCGTAACGGTGCGTCCGTCCTCGTGGCGCAGCAAGTTTTCCATCAGCACCTTGAGGGACACGGGCAGGCGCGAGACATCCCCCACCCCGGCCTCGGCCAGCGAGAAGTAGTCGTAGTCTCGGCCGTCCACGGTGAGGGTGCGGCGGGCCTTGAGGGTGTCGTGACCGGTGGCTCCCACGGGCAATCTCCCATCCATGATGTTGGTCTTTCGGGGGTGTGCGGGGGCCGGGCGCGGCCTCACCACCGGCCCCCCATTCGGATGTCGTGGCCGTCGTTAACCTATTCCCGGAACCAAGTCCAGAATTCGCCACAAAAATCGCCGCCTTTCAGGGTATGGCGGCCACCCAAGTATCTTATGCGATAAGTGACGTAGCGTCCTCAAGGCCCTTGGCGGCTCGGCGCAAAATCCCGGAGGATCAAGAAATTCAAACCCTTGTCGTTCTTGACCGCCGCCGCGAAAGCGGGGTAACAACGATGGAAAAGGGGCCGACTCAGGCACAGACCTGCCGGACAACGGATAGGCCCCGGTTCAGGGAGGAGTACTGTGGAATGGCCGAGGATCAGCCTATCCTCGCGGTGAAGGACGTGTCCCTTCAGTTCGGGGGCGTTCGCGCGCTGTCGGATGTTTCGTTTTCCGTCGGTCGTGGTGAATTGTTCGCCATCATCGGCCCGAACGGCGCCGGCAAGACTTCGATGATGAATTGTATTTCGGGTCGCTATACACCGACCAAAGGGCGTGTTGTCTTCAAGGGACGGGACGTGACCGGCCTGAAGCCCAACCAGCGGGCGGAACTGGGCATCGGGCGCACGTTCCAGAACCTGGCGCTGTTCGGCCATATGAGCGTGCTCGACAATATCATGGTCGGCCGCCATCACCTGCTGAAGAACAATTTCCTGACCGGCGCGCTCTACTGGATCGGCGGCGCCCAGAAGGAGGAACTCGCCCACCGCCGGGCGGTCGAGGACATCATCGATTTCCTCGAGATCACCCACATCCGCAAGGCCATGGCCGGGACCTTGTCCTATGGCCTGCGCAAGCGCGTGGAACTGGCCCGCGCCGTGGCCCTGAAGCCGGACCTCATCCTCCTGGACGAGCCCATGGCGGGCATGAACCTGGAGGAAAAGGAGGACATGGCCCGCTTCATCATCGACCTGAACGAGGAATGGGGCATGTCGGTGATCATGATCGAGCATGACATGGGCGTGGTGATGGACATTTCCCATCGCGTCACCGTGCTCGACTTCGGCCAGAAGATCGCCGAGGGCCTGCCCGATGAGATCATGAGCAACCCGCGCGTCAAGACGGCCTATCTGGGCGAGGACGACGACCATGGGACCGATGCCCCGGGGGCCGGCGGCCGGGAGGTGGCATGATGGCGCGCAAACGCAACCAGAAATTCACACCCGAGTTCGCCGACGTCGCCCGCTTCGACACTTTCCCCAAGCTGCTGGCCCATAACGCCGCCACCTTCCCCAACGAGGTGGTCATGCGGGAGAAGGAGTTCGGCATCTGGAACGCGTTCACCTTCGCCGACTATCAGCGCAAGGTGCGGCTGTACGCCCTCGGCTTCCGGGCGCTGGGCATCGCGCGCGGCGAGTGCGTCGGGCTGCTGGGCGCCAACCGGCCCGAATGGGTCTGGGGCGAGGTGGCCGCCCACGCCATCGGCGCCACATCCCTGGGCATCTACCAGGACGTGCTGGGCGAGGAGGCCGCCTACCTGATCACCTACGCCGAGGTGCGGGCCATCCTCTGCGAGGACGAGGAGCAGGTCGACAAGCTGCTGGAACTGGGGGACCAGATCCCCACCGTGCGGCTCATCGTCTATAGCGATCCGCGCGGCATGCGCAAATACGACGACCCGCGCCTGCTGTCCGAGGAGGACCTGTGCGCCCGCGGCGCGGCCCTGGACGCCGAACAACCGGGTCTTTACGAGGCCGAGGTGGAACAGGGCTCGGGCGAGGACGTGTCCATCCTGTGCACCACCTCGGGCACCACCAGCAAGCCCAAGCTGGCCATGTTGCAGTCCGGTGCGTTCCTGGGGCATTGCCTCGACTACCTGGTCGCCGACCCCAAATGCCCGGGCGACGACTATGTCTCGGTGCTGCCGCTGCCCTGGATCATGGAGCAGGTCTACGTTGTCGGCCAACAGTTGATCGCCCGCAACATCATCAACTTCGTCGAGGACCAGGAAACCACCATGGCCGATCTGCGCGAGATCGGCCCGACCTTCGTGCTGCTCGCGCCGCGCGTCTGGGAAAGCATCGCCGCCGAGATCCGCGCCCGCATGATGGACAGCACCCCCATCAAGCGCTTCATGTATACCTGGGGCACCAAGATCGGCATGAAGGCACTGGAGCAAGGGCGCCGCTCCCGGTTCGCGGATGTCATTCTATTCCGGGCGCTGCGCGACCGCTACGGCTTCTCCTTCCTGACCTCGGCGGCCACCGGCGGGGCCGCCATGGGGCCGGAGACGTTCAAGTTCTTCCACGCCATGGGCGTGCCCCTGAAGCAGCTTTACGGACAAACCGAACTGTCCGGCGCCTACACCATCCACCGATCGGACGATATTGATGCCGAGACCGTCGGCCTGCCCTTCGACAAGGCCGCCGTGCGCATCAACGAGCCGGATGAGGAAGGCGTGGGCGAGATCGTCGGCCGCAGCCTGGGCATGTTCCTGGGGTACTACAAGAACCAGGAGGCCACCGACGCCGACAAGCGCGACGGCTGGATGTACACCGGTGACGCGGGCTACATGAATCCGAAGAACGGTCACCTGATCGTGATTGATCGCGTCAAGGATCTGGCCAACACGGCGCGCGGCGTGCGCTTCTCGCCGCAGTACATCGAGAACAAACTGAAGTTTTCGCCTTTCGTCGCCGAGGCGGTGATTCTCGGCCGCGACCTGCCCTACCTGGCATCGATGATCTGCATCCGCTGGTCCATCGTCTCCAAGTGGGCGGAGCAGAAGGGCATCGGCTTCACCAACTACACCAACCTGTCGGCCCAGCCCGAGGTTTACGCCCTGCTCCGCCAGGAGGTGGAAAAGGTCAACGAAACCCTGCCGGAGGCCCAGCGCATCCGCAAGTTCCTGCTGCTCTACAAGGAACTGGACCCGGACGACGGCGAGTTGACCCGCACCCGCAAGGTGCGCCGGGGTGTGATCGCCGAGAAGTACGCCCGGGAGATCGAGGCCATCTATTCCGGCCAGGACCACGTGGACGTGGACACCACCATCACCTTCCAGGACGGCTCCACGGCGCGCATCCAGACATCCTTGCGGGTGGAAACACTGCTGCCCCCGGACCCCGATCCATCCGCGCGTCAGGCGGCGGAGTAAAGGGCCGGTTGACGGAAAGCCGTGTTCTCCGCGCCATCCTCGAAGACGGACCCCAGAAGACATCAAGCCCCGTCATGGCGAGGAGCAAAGCGACCCAAAGTTCAAAAGGGGGCAATCCAGGGACATCTGTGTGACCTTTGCCGCTGGATTGCTTCGCCCGCATCGGGAAACGTGGGCTCGGATGAAACATCTCAGGCCAACAGCGCATACACCAGAACCGCACCGGCTCGAATCCAAGACAAGAAAGCCGGGCGCGACGGGGAGGACCGAATGGACCTGTTCATACAGTTGCTGATCAACGGCATTATTGTTGGCACGCTTTATGGCGTTGTCGCGATGTGTTTCGTGTTGATCTATAAATCGACCCAGGTAGTCAACTTTGCCCAGGGTGAATTCCTTCTGATCGGTGCCTGGATCTGCTGGACCATCCTGGTCCAGTTCCAGATTCCCTTCGTGTTCGGCTTCCTGATCACCCTGGCCTTCATGGCCGGGCTGGGCATCTTCATTCAGATGGTGGTTCTGCGGCCGATGATCGGCGAGCCGATCATTTCCGTCATCATGGTGACCATTGGCCTGTCCATCTTCACACGTGCCCTGGCCAACTGGCTGTTTGGTCAGTCCACCGTCGGCTTCCCCGATGTGTTCGGCGTCAATGCGGTGAACATCGGCGGCCTGCAGGTCCAGCCGGCCTACCTGATGAGCTTCGTGGTCTCGATCATCATCATGGCGGGCTTCTTCTACTTCTTTAAGTACAGCCGCTATGGCCTGGCCATGCGCGCCACCGCCTTCAATCAGCAGGTGGCGCAGTCGCTGGGGATCTCGGTCAAGCAGGTGTTCGCCATGGCCTGGGCCATCTCCGCCATGGTCTCGGCCCTCGCCGGCGTGGTGGTCGGCATGGTCAACGGCGTCTCGTCGGCGCTGTCCTTCATCGGCATCAAGGTGTTTCCGGCGGTCATCCTGGGTGGCCTGGACTCGATCATCGGCGCCGTGGTCGGCGGGCTGATCGTCGGCGTGCTGGAGAACATGGCCGAGTACGTGGACGGGCAGTTCCTGCACTGGGGCAACATGCTGACCATCGCACCGTTCTGGGTGCTGATCATCATCCTGGTGGTGAAGCCCTATGGGCTGTTCGGCACCAAGGATATCGAGCGCGTCTAGAGCCGCAGGCGAGAAGGAAATGCCCCCATGGCCACCATGAGCCTGCGCCCTTGCGGCGACTTCCGCACCACCTATCGCCAGGACACGGCGATCTTCGACACCCGCAACAGCCGCTGGGCCATGATCCTGTTCCTGGCGCTGATCTATGTGATGGTGCTGGTGCCCATCCTGGCGCCGGCCGTCGAGGACACGCCTGTCCTGAGCACGATCTTCGCGCCCTTCACCAACGCCCAGTATCTCAGCCTGGCCATCCAGGTCTGCTATTGGGGCATCGCCGCCCTGGGCCTGAACATCCTGGTGGGGTTCACCGGGCAGATCTCCCTGGGGCATGCCGCCTTCTTCGGGATCGGCGCCTTCGCCTCGGCCTACCTGAACAACACCTATGGCATCCCGGTGATCCTGGCGATCCCCCTGGCCGGCCTGGTGGCCGCCGCCGTGGGCCTGCTGTTCGGCAGCCCGGCGGCGCGCATCAAGGGACTGTACCTGGCCATCGCCACCCTGGCCGCCCAGTTCATCATCGAGGATCTGTTCATCCGGCTGGACTGGTTCACGGGCGGCTCCTATGGCTCGCTGGCCAATTCGGTGGAGCTGTTCGGCGTCGCCTTCGACACCGACCAGAAGTTCTTCCTGTTCGCCCTGACACTGACCATCATCCTCTACATCGCGGCGGCGAACCTGATGCGCTCGCGCGACGGCCGCGCCTTCGTGGCGGTGCGCGACCATTATCTCTCCGCCGAGGTGATGGGCATCAACCTGACCAAGTACCGCATCCTGTCCTTCGGCATCTCGTCGTTCTACGCGGGCATCGGCGGCGCGCTGTATGGCCACTACCTGGGCTTCGTCTCGGCCGAGGGCTTCACCATCCTGCTGTCGATCCAATTCCTGGGGATCATCATCATCGGCGGCCTGGGATCGGTGATGGGCGCCATGCTGGGCACCATCTTCATGGTCCTGCTGCCCGTGGTGATGGATGGCAGCATCGGCCTGCTCGCCGCCACCGACTGGGGCAACACGCCGATGATCACCAACGGCCTGGCCTTCTTCAAGGAAATGGCCATCGGCGCGGCCATCATCCTGTTCCTGATCTTCGAACCGGACGGACTGGCGCATCGGTGGCGCCTGATCAAGGCTTACTGGAAGCTGTATCCGTTCTCTTACTAGGCGCCACCACGCGCGCCCATCGGCAAGACCCCGGCAAGGGGCACGCCAACAAGACGAGCCGGCGCCCAAACCCCTTGGGTCCGGCCCCGGAACACGGAGGAAACACACCCATGCGCAAGACCCTGACGCTCGCCTGCGCCACCAGCCTGGGCCTCGTGGCCGCCGCCAGCGCGGCGCAAGCCGAAGACTCGGTGTTCGTCGGTCACTTGATGGATATCACCGGCGCCACCGGCTTCGTCGGCAAGGAGTACGGCCCGGCGATCCGCGATGCCGTCGCCTACATCAACGCCAACGGCGGCGTGGACGGCACCACTCTTGAGATGGATAGCGTCGACTACGCCTACGAGGTCCCCCGCGCCATCCAGTTCTACAAGAAGTGGACCCAGCAGGACATGGTGGCGCTCCAGGGTTGGGGCACCGGCGATACCGAGGCGCTGATCAGCTTTGTCGCCAAGGACGAAATCCCGGTCTGGTCGGCCTCCTATTCGGGCCACCTGACCGACCCCACCGGCTTGAACCCCAACACCCGCAAGCCCGCGCCCTACAACTTCTTCTATGGCCCCTCCTACTCCGACGGCTGCCGCGCCCTGGCGCAGTGGGCCATGGAGGACTGGACAGCCAAGGGCGGCGAGGGCATGCCCAAGTTCGTGCACACTGGGGACAATCACCCCTATCCCAACGCTCCCAAAGACGCCTGCGCGGCCTATGCCATGGAACTGGGCTTCGAGGTGCTGAACCCGGTGGTGGTCTCCCTGAAGCCCGGCGACTTCAAGGCCCAGTGCCTGACCATCCAGGAAAACGGCGCGGACTACGCCTACATCGGCAACCTGGGTCCCTCGGTGGTCTCACTGTTCAAGTCCTGCGACACGGTCGGCACCGACGTTCAGTTCATGGCCAACATCTGGGGCGGCGACCAGAAGACCATGGAGGCCATCGGCACCACCGATCGCAACCTGGTGTTCGTGGCCGCCAACGCGTTCTGGAGCGACGACGCGCCGGGCATGGACACCGTTCGCGCCATTTCCGAGATGGCCGACCCGGCGGTCGACTTCCGCACCCACCATTACATCCGTGGCATCTGCACCGCCTACTACATGAAGGAAGCCATGGAATGGGCCAAGGCCAACGGCGGCATCACCGGCCCGAACGTCAAGCAAGGCATGTACGCCCAAGGCGACTGGGTGCCCGCCGGCCTTGAGGGCGTGTGCATCCCCTCCACCTGGACCGCCCAGGACCATCGCGGCACGATGACCGTGAACGTCTATCGCGGCACCAACGTCGATGGCACCGTGGGTATCGAGCGCGTCGCCCAGACCACCCTGCCCCGCCGCGACGACTGGCTGGGCTGGTAATCGGCCCTGGTCCTCGAGGGGCGGGACGGCGGTCCTGCGCCGCCCGCCCCTCCTGGGTCCCACGCCCGGTCAAGCCCCGATCCCACAAGGAGCCCGCCGCGATGATGTTCGTGACCGGTTGGCAGGACCCGTTCGGGCTCAAGTCCCGAGAATCCCTGATGCCCGTGCCGATCAGCCCGTCGCTGAAGGCCCGCAACACCATACTGGACAAGGTGTTCTACAACGTGAGCGGCCTGACGGCGGCCGAGGTGGAAACCCTGACCGACGCCACCACCGCCGAGGGCCGGATCCTGATCGTGCACCCGGCCGGCACGCGCGGACAACACGGCGTGATGCCGTTCGACGACCACGCCGCCGTGCGCGCCAATCCGGGTGACATGCTGGAGCAGTTCTGCATGGCCGGTGTCGGCAGTTCGGACCTGGGCGCGGCCGCCCTGGCCCGCGACATCGCCAACGCCACCGGCAAGCCCGTGGGCGCCATCGTGGCCGGATACGGCCTGCTGGACGTCGTCGCCGAGGGCTTGGGCGGGTGGGCCTATCTGGGGGCCATGAACCGGCTGCTGGCCCTGATGGACACCACCCTGCGCGCCGCCGAGCACGAGGGCGCACCGTCATCCTCCCCTTCCGTGCCCGACACCGTGTCGGCGGCTGCCGGCATCGAGAGCACCGGCGCCGGCAGCCTGGCGAATGGCTGGATCACCCGGGACAGCACCGCGTTGCGCCGGTTCTTCCTGGACAAAGACCGCGACATCCGCCTGCTGGTCGGCCACAGCAAGGGCTGCCTGAGCATCGCAGACACCATGAGCCGCCTGGCCCGAACCGGCGCCGCCGCCGTGCTCACGCGTCTCGATCGCGTCAGGATCATTACCCTCGGCGCGGTGGTGCGCTTCCCACCCGAATGCCAGCAGGTCCAGCAGTACCTGGGCGCCCTGGACGTTCTGGGCGCCTGCAATTCCCGGGGTGGCCTGCCGCGCGTCCTGGTCCCCCAGGCCAACCATCACCTGAACACCCAACTGCCCTATCACGTGAGCCTGGGCGCGGTTCTGAAGCATGCGATGACCGGGCGCGCCCTATGGGTGCCCCGAACCCACTAAACCTTCATCATCCCGAAGCTCCCTAGCCCCTCGCGAGGACGCCGACCATGGCTCATGCCGCCCCCCAAACCACGTCGGAAACCACCACCCCCGTCGGCGCGCCGCGTCCCGCGACCGCCAGCGAACCGATCCTGTCGGTCAACAACATCGAGGTCGTCTATGACGATGTGATCCTGGTCTTGCGGGGCGTCAGCCTGGAGGTCCCGCAAGGCGAGATCGTCACCCTGCTGGGCCCGAACGGCGCCGGCAAGACGACGACGCTGAAGGCCATTTCCGGCCTGTTGCGCACCGAGAACGGCGAGGTCACCCGGGGCGAGGTGCGCTTTCTGGGCGAAAACATCGCCAACATGGCCCCCGAGCAGATTGTTCGAAAGGGCATCTTCCAGGTGATGGAGGGCCGGCGCATCGTCGAGGACATGACGGTCATCGAGAACCTGCGCCTGGGTGCCTACACCCGCAAGGACGGCGCCGCCGCCGTCAAGCGCGACCTGGAGATGGTGTTGGACTACTTTCCGCGCCTGCGCGAGCGCACCGGCCTGGCGGGCTATCTGTCCGGCGGCGAGCAACAGATGCTGGCCATCGGCCGCGCCATGATGGCCCGGCCCAGACTGATCCTGCTGGACGAGCCGTCCATGGGCCTGGCACCGCTGCTGGTGAAGGAGGTGTTCAACATCATCCGCCAGCTCAACAAGGAGCTGGGCATGACCACCCTGCTGGTGGAACAGAACGCCAAGATGGCGCTGGGCGCGGCCTCCTATGGCTACATCATGGAATCGGGCAAGATCGTCATGGACGGCGCCCAGCAGGACCTTCTGGACAACGAGGACGTGAAGGAGTTCTATCTGGGCGGCGGTGGCGAGCACCGAAAGTCGTTCAAGAACCTGAAGTCCTACAAGCGGCGCAAGCGCTGGCTCTGACCCGGCCGAGGCGTCGCACGAGCGCGCCGCCCTCCCCGACCGGTAGCCAGCGGAAGACCCCCCATGGACCATTTCGACGACCTGGAAATTCGCGCCCCCGGCCAGCGCCAGAACGAACAGTTCGCCGCCCTGCCGGGGCTAATCTCGCTGGCCAAGGCCAAGGCGCCCCACTTCGGCCGTCTGCTGGACGGCCTCGACCCGGACAGTGTCACCGGCCCGGATACCTTGGCCAGCCTGCCCGTGACCCGCAAGTCCGACCTGATCCGCTTGCAGAAAGAGGCACCGCCCTTCGGGGGCTTGGTCACCGACTGGGGTGGCATCGGCCGGATCCTGCAGTCACCCGGTCCCATCAACGACCCCGAGGGCGCCCGCACCGGGTTCTGGCGGCTGGGCCGGGCCCTGCACGCCGCCGGCTTCCGGCGGGGCGACATGGTGCAGAACTGCTTTTCCTACCATTTCACCCCGGGCGGCTGGATCTTCGACGACGCCTGCCGCGCGCTGGGCTGCCCGGTGTTCCCGGCCGGCGTCGGCAACACGGAGCAGCAGGTGCAGGCCCTTGCGGGGCTGTCGGTGGTCGGCTACGTGGGCACGCCCTCGTTCCTGCGCATCATTCTGGACAAGGCGCGCGAGATGGGCGTTGCCCTGCCGGCCCTGCGCAAGGGCCTGGTGTCCGGCGAGGCCTACCTGCCGCCCCAGCGCGCCGCCTTCCGCGAGGCGGGTCTGGAGGTCTACCAGTGCTACGCCAGCGCCGACCTGGGTCTGGTCGCCTATGAAAGCCCGGGACCAGATGGCTCCGTCGAAGGCATGATCGTCGACGAGGGCGTGATCGTGGAGATCGTCCGCCCCGGCACCGGCGATCCCGTACCCGAGGGCGAGGTGGGCGAGGTGGTGGTCACCGCCTTCACCCCCGAGTACCCGCTGATCCGCTTCGCCACCGGTGACCTGTCGGCGGTGTTGCCGGGCCAGGGCCCCTGTGGGCGCACCAACATGCGCATCAAGGGCTGGATGGGGCGCGCAGACCAGACCACCAAAGTCAAAGGGATGTTTGTCCACCCCGAGCAGGTCGCCGAGGTGTTGAAACGCTTCCCCGAGATCGCCAAGGGGCGCTTGGTTGTCGCCCATGACGCCGCCAGCGCCGACGTCATGACCCTACGATGCGCTACGCCGGGTGGCGTGGGAGACGAGGCCCTGGGGGCGCGTGTCGGCGAAGCCCTGCAGGCCGTCACCAAGCTGCGCGGCCGGATTGAGTTCGCCGTCGAGGCCGACCTGCCCAACGACGGCAAGGTGATCGAGGACACGCGCACATACGGGTGAGTGCTAGGTGACGGGGCGGTTTCCATGGGCGACGGATCGCCGCGCCATGATCAGTTGATCATCGTGATCCCACCCTTGACGGTCAGCATGCCCTGGCCCTCCACCGTGGTCATGGGTGCCTTCAGGGTGGCGGTGCCGGTGCCCTCGATGTTGACCATGGTGCCCTTGATGGTCACCCCGGTCTGATCGATCTTGACGCTGTTGGCGCCCACCTTCAGTTCGATGGACTGCATGGCCTCCAGGGTAATCTTGCCCAAGGAGCATTTGGTGGTGTGATTGCCCTTGTTCAGCGTGTTCGTCTGGTTGCCTTGGCTCAGGGTGGTGGATTGATTGCCCTTGCTGATGGTCGTGGAATGGTTGCCCTGGGAAACCGTGAGCGTCTGATCGCCCTTCGACACCGTGATCGTCCGATCCCCCTTGCCGACGGTCACCGACTGATCGCCCTCGGACACCTCGATCGTCTGGTCACCCTTGGCGATGGTGACGCTCTCGTTACCCTCGCTGACCGTGCGCGCGCGATCGTTCTTCACCGTCTCGGTCTGGTCATGCTCCACGGTGAGGGTGTCGTCGTTCTCGACGAAGCGGGTGAAGTCTTTCTGGGCGTGGAAATAGACCTCCTCGCTGCCCTTCTTGTCTTCGAAGCGCAACTCGTTGAAATCGGCGGCGCCGCCCTTGGCGCTGCTGCGGGTCTTGATGCCGCTTTGCGTCTTGTTGGCGGGCAGGGTGTAGGGCGGCATGGTCTCGGCGTTGTACACGCAGCCGGTGACCAGCGGCCGGTCGGGATCGCCCTCCAGGAACTCGACCACCACCTCCATGCCGATGCGCGGGATGAAGACGGTCCCCCACTGCCGCCCGGCCCACATCTGCGCCACCCGGATCCAACAGGACGACGTGTCGTCGGACTTGCCCAGGCGATCCCAATGAAACTGGCACTTGATGCGGCCGTACTTGTCGGTGTGGATCTCCTCCCCGGACGGTCCCACCACCATGGCCGTCTGCGGGCCGCGCACCACCGCCTTGGGCGTTTCGCGGGCCGGACGATAGGGCACGGTGGCCGGCAGGCAAGTGAACGCGTTTCCGTAAGACGACCCACCCCCACCCGCGAAGTGGCTGTCATCCGTGGCGTCGTGGCGCACACTGACGAGGACATGCTCCGTATCGGCCACGGCCGGCACGGGATGCTCCTTCAGGGTGAAGGTCTGGCCGGGCGAGAACATGCGATACGCCCCAGCCCCCTCGGCCACCTGGTAGTCCGCCTCCTCCGCCTCCATGCGAACGCGGGCCAGGGCGGTCCCTCGATCCTTTTTCACATAGCGGCCCGGGTACTCGTAGTGCTCCCACTTTTTGAAGTCGGCGGGTGAGAGCACGGTGCTGGTTTCGGCCTTCAGGTCGGTGGACGGCGCCTCGAAATCGAAGTCGTCATGCACGACCTTGCCGGTCCGGAAGCAGGAGTCGCCCGTCCAGGAAAACACCCCGTCGGCGTGGGCGCGGCCTCCGGATCGATAATACGCCTCGGCATCCTCACAGGGTTTGTAGGCGCTGGTGGCGTCGCCCAGCACCATCGTGTGCTTCCCGTCCTCGTGGTGGAAGGTATAGAAGATGCCCTCCTCCTCCAGTAGCCGGGAGACGAAGGCGAAGTCGGTCTCGTTGTACTGGACGCAGTAGTCCCGCTGCGCTGGCTGGCTGCTCACACCCGACGTTTCTAGGGCGGTGACGCCACCTTCAGCCAGCACGGCCTTGACGATGTCCAACGCCGATTGGGTCTGGAAAATGCGGCAGTCGCTGGTCTTGGTCAGCAGCCAGAAAGTCGGCACCACGTCCAGACGGTAGGCGCGGTATCCATGAACCGACAGCGGTCCGCCGGCAATGGACTTGACGATGCCATTGAACGGGCGTGGATCCAGGTCTTGCCCGCGGCGCACCCGCACGGTGACGGCCTTGCCCAGGATGGTGGCCGGGTCGATGGCATCATCCGACGACAGGACGTCGATCGTGAACTGAAACAGGGTGGACAGCCGCTCCTCGCCCACCAAGCGGGTGGGAATGAGCACATCCGCCCCCAAGGGGCTGTCCATGGTGAGCCAGCGGCCGTCCTGGCTCAGGACCACATCGGACATGGCAGGTCCTTCGGGACGAACCGGGGCATCGCCCCGGCGGCACGACCGGCCCGGTCGCCTCCGGTCGGTCCTCTAAGGCCCCACGGCGGAGGGGCGTCCTGGGACACCCCTCCGCCGTGGTCACACGCCGCGAAAACGCGAACAATTCGCGTGTTACGACTTCTTGGTGGTGGACAGGTCGTAGCCCACGGCAATCGGCGAGCCCAGGTCGTTGGCGTCACCGGACGGGATGTATTTGTATTCGATCTTGGTGAAGTTCAGCGAGATGGTCTCGGACGGGCGGTCACCGCCCGAGGACATCGAATAGCCCGACACCAGGGTGTTGGTCAGCACGTAGGTGGCGTAGGTGCGGCCCGGGCTGCCCGTGGACACCAGATGGATTTCGCACTTCTTGCCCTTGTCGCCGACACAGGCCTCGATCATGAAATGCGGCGACGACGCGTCCATTTCCTTGGTGATGCTCACCTCGCTGATGGAGGGCTCGGACGCCTCGCGGTTGGCCGAAGAGCCGGCCGGCGTGGAGATGGCCCGGCCAACGCCCCACTGCAGGGAGCCGACGTCCAGCCACTTCTGATGGTCCGCATGGGTGGCATTTCCGTCGATGCCTTCGAGTTTCAAGTAGATCGCCACGGTCCGTACCCCTTGTGTTGGTCATGGGTCGTGTTGGTCATGGATCGTTGATCGGCGCGACGATGGCCCCCGGACGGCCCCGCCCGCCGAAGCGGTCACTCCAGCGCATAGGTGAAATGCCCCCCGTCGTCCAGGTCCACGTGAACCTTGGTCACCGACAGGCCATCGGCCAGCCGGCCGAGGATGCGGGACGACAGCTCCGGCAGCATGCCCCGCGAAAGGATGTGTTCGATGTTGCGCGCCCCGGTCTCCGACTCGGTGCAGCGGGCGGCGATGGTCTCGACCAACACCGGCGCGTACGTAAAGGCCGCCTTGTAGCTGTCCGTCACGCGCTTGCGAATGCGCTCCAGGTTGAGGACCACGATCTCGCGAATGATGGCGTCCGACAGCGGGAAGTAGGGAACCAGGGTGCAGCGACCCAGGAAGGCCGGCTTGAAGGTCTTCAAGAGGTCGGGACGAAGCGCCTCGGCAAGGCCGGCGGCGTCGGGCATGGTCTCCGGATCGGCACAGAGGCTTTCGATCATCTCGGTGCCGGCGTTGGAGGTCATGATGATGATGGTGTTCTTGAAATCGATATCCCGCCCTTCGCCGTCCTTCAGCATGCCCTTGTCGAACACCTGGTAGAACAGGTCCTGAACGCCGGGGTGCGCCTTCTCCATCTCGTCCAGCAGCACGATGCTGTAGGGCCGGCGGCGTACCGCCTCGGTCAACACGCCGCCTTCACCGTAGCCCACATAGCCGGGCGGCGAACCCATCAGCAGCGAGACCTTATGCTCTTCCTTGTACTCGCTCATGTTGATGGTGGTGACGTTCTGTTCACCACCGTAGAGCAGTTCGGCCAGGGTCAGGGCCGTTTCCGTCTTACCAACGCCAGAGGTGCCGACCATCAGGAACACACCGATGGGCTTGCGCGGGTCGGTCAGCTTGGCGCGCGACGTCCAAATGGACTGGGTGATGGCCGCGAGGGCGTGATCCTGGCCCTTGATGCGCGCCGACATGTGCTCCTTGAGCGCCAGGATGGTGCGGATCTCGTCGGAGACCATGCGCCCCACCGGCACGCCGGTCCAGTTGGCCACCACCTCGGCCACGGCCTGGGCATCCACGTTGATCTTGACCAACGGTTCCTCGCCCTGAAGGGCGGTCAACGCGGCCACGGCTTCGTCACGTTCGGCTTCCAGGGCAGGCACATCGATCTGCTCGGCCGGATCGGTGATCGCGGCCGGTGACGCCGCGGCTCCCACGGCGCCCTCGGCGGGCGGCGCGGTGGCCGCCGCCAACTCGCGTTCGTGGGCCTCCTCCAGCTTGTCCTGGATGGCCCGGATGGTCTTGACCAGCGCCAGTTCCTTGTCCCAGCGCTCCGTCAGCGCCGCCAGTTCGGTCTCGGCGGTGGCGCGGGCTTCCTTGGCGTTGGCCAACTCTTCATCGAAGCCACCCTGGCCGATGGCCTTTTCCCGCTCCAGGATATCGATCTCGGTGGTCAGAAGACCGATGGTACGCTGGCGGTCCTCCACCGGTGCCGGGGTCGCGCTCTGGCTCATGGCCACGCGCGCACAGGCGGTATCCAGCAGGCTCACCGACTTGTCGGGCAACTGGCGCGCGGGGATGTAGCGCGACGACAGCCGCACCGCCTCCACCACGCCATCGGTGGTGATGCGCACGCCATGATGCTTCTGAAGCGGCCGGACCATGCCGCGCATCATGTCGATGGCCACTTTCTCCGACGGCTCCTCGATCTTCACCACCTGGAAGCGGCGCGTCAGCGCGGGGTCCTTCTCGAAGTACTTCTTGTACTCAGCCCAGGTGGTGGCGGCGATGGTGCGCAGTTCACCCCGAGCCAGCGCCGGCTTGAGCAGGTTGGCGGCGTCGTTCTGACCGGCCGCCCCGCCGGCGCCGATCAGGGTATGCGCCTCGTCGATGAACATGATGATGGGCGTTTCGGAGGCCTTGACCTCCTCGATCACGCCTTTCAGGCGGTTCTCGAACTCGCCCTTCATCCCGGCGCCGGCCTGCAACAGACCCAGATCGAGCGAGCGCACCGTCACGCCGCGCAGGGCCGGGGGCACATCGCCACTGGCGATGCGCTGGGCGAAGCCCTCCACCACCGCCGTCTTGCCCACACCCGCCTCGCCCGTGAGAATCGGGTTGTTCTGACGGCGCCGGGTGAGGATGTCGACGATCTGGCGGATCTCGGCGTCGCGACCCAGGATGGGGTCGAACCCGCCCTCGGCGGCGGTCGCCGTCAGATCGACCGTATACTGATCCAGCGCGCCGCCGGCCTTCGGCCCCCCCGGGCCGGCGCCCGCCCCCGCGCCTGGACCGGCGGCCGAGCCGGCCGCCGCGCGCGCCTGGGCCTGCACGGCCTCCTCGGCGGTCTCGCGGGTGATGCCGACAAAACTGGCCTTCAGCGCCTCCGGCTGGATGGCCCGGAACTGCGACGACATCCCATGCGCCAGCGGCGCCAGGTACTCGTCGGCCAACAGCGCCAGCATGAGATGCCCGGAGCGCACCTGCGCCTCACCATACTGCAACGAGCCGATGACCCACGCCTCGCGCACCGTCTTCACCACGTCGGGTGACAGCGAGGGCGCGCGTGAATTCCCGGTCTTCAGTTTCTCGAGCACACGGTTCAGGTCCGTGGCGACGCGCGCCGGATCGATCTCGAAATGCCGCAGGATCGCCGCCACGTCACCATCGGTGGCTTCCATAAGCTTGGAGAGCCAATGTTCGATCTCGACGTTGTAGTGGGTTCGGCTGGCGGTCATACCGACTGCCGCTTCCAGAGCCCGCCGGCAGGGTTGATTGATCTTCCCGATGAGAGACTGCAAATCCACGGCCACCATAGTGCTGTGCATCCTCCTCGGTGCGGTCAACCCGGAACGATCGTAGCCACTGACGGGCGCGCTTGCCAGCCCCATCACGCGGTGGGATGTCCCTTGGACCCCGATTTCCGCGAGTCGCCACCGTGGAATCCGTATGCCACAGGAGGGCTGTCAACCCTGGCAGGAAAACGCGCCAAGACTGCGAACGCATGACGATCCGTGGGCCTGAACCCGGTCGTCACCCACGTTTCTCAGCCCGGATCACCGCCGGGCCGGCGCAGCACCTCATCACGCAGAGCCAACATCAGGCGCTGGCGAATCGCGCGCCACCCGAAAGCCTCGGTCATCTCCAGCAGGGTAACGATGACGTCCAGTGCCGCCGCTTCGCCAGCCTTGGCCCGGCCCAGCAGCCCGTCGGCCACATCATCCACCAAGGTGTGTACGGCTTCGGCCAGGGTAGCCAGCGCCGGGGCGATGTCCTCGCCATGCACCCGGCTGGCGAACAGGTAAAGATGGCCCAGCCGCCGCAGCCGGGGACCGAAACCGGCGGTGTCCAGCGCCGCTCCGGTCATGGCGGCACGCAAGTCGTTGCCGTAGAGCCCGGCCACGGCGGCGGCGTTGTCGATGAAGTCGGCCACCACGGCCCGGGCCATGCGGGCCGCGCGCCCACCCTGGCGCGGCGCGCCGTCGCCCCCTTCCAGCAGTCGCTGGGCCAACGCGATCAGGTCCTCGACCTCACCCAGCATGGCGGCCATGCCAAAGCGCGCCAAGGCGTCGCCGTCCCGGGTGGCGTGGCGGATGACCGCATTGACCTTGCGCATGACCTGGGTGGCCAGGACCGCCATTTGCGCCTCGGCCGAGGCGCGTTCCGTGTCGGCGCCGATCTCCTCCAGCGCCAGGCACAGCACGTCCAGGCGCATGAAGTCGGCCGAGACCATCGCCAGATCGGGACCGTCCTCCTCCCCCAGCGAGGCATTCAGGCGCGCCGCATGATCCATCACGGCATCCGCGATCTCCCCGGCCACCCGGTCCAGGGCCATGTCGCCGGCGGGGCTGTCGCCAAGGCGATCAAGGGCGTCGCTCAGCAGCACGAGCAGCCGCACCGCGCCCATCCAGTCGCGCCGGGTTTCGGCCGCCGGCCGGCCGGGCAGCGGCGCCCCGGCGAGCGCGATATCCAGCGCCGGCTGCAGGCCGCGCGCCTCGATCAGGCCCATCAGGTCCGCCGTCACGGCTTGCCGCGTCACTCTGTCGAACCGACCGACGGCATCGCCCGCCGCCTCCAGCAGCACGCCGATGTCGCGCAGGCGGCGCTGTCCCAGGCGTCCGCCCAGGGCTTGGTCGAGGGCCTCTCCCAACGCGTCCTGAAGGCGGGTCAATCGGGCGCTGTCGTCCACCGCCGCCAAATCCTTGGCCTGGCGCGCGGCATGGACCCGGTCGGCGGCACCGCCGGCCCCAGCCGGCGGCACCACCGCCGACAGCGTCGTGGCCAGGCCGGACAACCCCTGGGCCAGACCCAGGGCATCCGGCCGGCGCGCCGGGTCCTTGGTCAGGGCGGCGGTGATCACCGCATCCAGGGCGACTGGAAGCCAGGCGGCGCGCCGCGACGGTGGCGGCGGCTCCTCGAACAGAATCCCCTGCATGATGGCCGCCAGGGTCCCGGAGAAGGCGCGCTCCCCGGTCAGCATGGCATAGAGGATCACGCCCACGGCAAAGACGTCGGCCCGATCGGTCACCGCCAGGCCCTGCAACTGCTCGGGCGCCATGTAGGAGGGCGTGCCCAGCATGTCGCCCACCTGGGTCAGATCCGAGACCATGCCGCCGCGCACCGCCGCGATGCCGAAATCCATCAGAATGGGGCGGCTTTCGTTGTCCTGCAGCAGCACATTGGCGGGTTTGACGTCGCGGTGCACCACGCCGCGCGCGTGGGCGTGGGCCAGGCCATCCAGCACCGGCAGGATCAGGTCCAGCGCCCGGGCCGGCGGCAGCGGCGCGTCACGCTCAATGACGTCCTTCAAGGATGGTCCCCGAAGGATATCCATGACCATGAAGGGGCCGTTGGGACCCTCCCCGTGATCACGCACCCGCACCAGGTGGGGATGCGTCAGCCGCTGGCCCAGTTCGGCCTCGCGCAGGAACCGACCCATCATCAGGTCACGCTCACCGGCGGTGAGCAGCTCCGGACGCAACGTCTTGACGGCCACGGCCTGATCGTCGCGGGTGTCCACCGCGCGGTGCACCAGGCTCATGGCGCCCTGACCCAACAACCCCTCCAGACGATACGGCCCCAGCATGACCGTCGCGTCGTCGTCCGCCGCGATCACCACCCCAGCCTCCCCCTGCCGTGTCCGACCGTCCCCCCGGTTCCGGTCCAGGCCCCCATCATCAGATCACAACACTCCGAGGCGCCGCCACATGGGCACGGTCTTCTGGAGCATGGGCGTGAAATTCTCGATCAGCGCGGCGCGGTTGGCTGCCTCGCCGTGCAGCGGTTCGCCCTCGTGCCGCAATGCCTCGCCCCGCGCCCGCAAGCGCCGCCAGGCGGCCTCGGCCATGGCCTCGGGCGTTTCGTCGGCACCATCCACCAACGCCGCGTAGGCGAGAACGTCAAACAAAGTGGCGAACACTCCGGTTCGTCCCAACGCAGAAGCGAGAGCCGTGGATGCCTTCGTCTCGCCCTTCCCCAGGGGCAAGTCGGCGACCACGCGGTTGAAGCGCCGCACACGCTCCACCACCATGGGGGACGGATCGTCATACACCGGTACCGCCAAGCCGGAACCGGCCAGCATCCCCGCCACCTCGATGGGCGACCGGTCCGCGACCCCCTCGGCCGCCACCCGGTCCAGCAGCGCGCCGACGCTCATCACCTCGTCGCGCAACCAAGCCACGACAGGACCGTACAACGGCAACTCCAACTCCGCTGTCCCGACGGGTGTCGTGACCTTCAGGCTCTGGCCGCCCTCCACCCGCGGGTTGACGAAGCGAGTCCGGCGCAGGCGGTCCAGTTGTTCCGCCTCGCCCAGACGCAAGGCCCCGCGCAGGAAGACATCGCGCCGGAAACCGCGCCCGGTGCAGTAGTCCGCCGCCTGTTGACGCAAGGTTCGATCGGGTAGCCCGTCGACGATGACGCGCTGCTCGGGCGTCAACTGCAACTGCGGGAAATTCGCCAGCAGATCGGCCGCGCCGGCATAAGCCAACTTAGCGGCCGCCATGTCCGCCGCCACGTCGGCGAAGAACAGCGGACGCCAGTGCGCGTTCAGGTATTCGTGCACCAGGTAGCTTTCGTTGCCGCCCTCCATTTCCTTGTCCAGCGCCTCGAACACCGTCTTGTCGGGGAGCCCTTGGGCGCGGGTCCCATGCAGGGCGCGGGCCACGGTGTAGGCGGTCTGGAAACGATGAGCGCTGTCGCCCGCCTGGCGCGCGGCCACCTCGCGGAGCAAACGTTGAACCGGCATGGCGTTGGTCCAGCCGGGATAGCAGTTGTACCCCAGGTAGACCATGCCCCCGGGCGTCAGGCGCTCGTCAATGAAGCGGACAATGGCCCGCTTCAGATCCTCGTCCACCCAACTGTAGACGCCATGAAGGGCGATGACGTCGAAGCGCGGCACTTCGAAGGCGGCTGCCCCGGGGCCGGTGAGGTCGGCGAAGCTGGCTTCGATCAATCGAACATTGGTCAGGCCGGCGCGGGCGATCAGCCGGCGGCCCTGGGCGATGTGGGCCGGATTGAAATCCACGCCCACATAGGTGCCCGAGGGATCGGCGGCAGCCATCAGCGTCACGCCGAACCCGGGACCACACCCCAGATCACAGTAGGTGAGACCATCCAGCGGCGGCGGTTCGAACCCGTTGAGCAGGCAGGCCAGGGCCATGAACCCAGGGGTCTGGTGGTGATAGAACCCCGGCATGTAGGCGATGTCCGTCACATAACCGGCGGACCAGTCCTCTCCGAGACGATCGCTATTCATGGCCGGGCTCCTCTCCCTGTCTGGTTGTCCGGACTGCCTGAGAGCATGTCGCATGGATTGTCCACGCAGAGGGACGTGACCCAACCACGAACCGGGGTCACCGCCATGCGGAGGAGGCAGACAGTCAGGCCGCGAGCCAGGGAAACTGTCGGGCCCGCTCGGCCTCGAACGCCGTGATGGCTTGCTCCTTTTGCAGCGTCAATCCGATATCGTCCAGACCATTGAGGAGGCAATGCTTGCGGAACGGATCGACATCGAAGCGGATGACCCCGCCGTCGGGACCACGAATCTCCTGCGCCTCCAGATCGACGGTGACGGTGGCGTTAGCGCCGCGCTGGGCGTCGTCCATCAGCTTGTCCACCTCGGCCTGGGGCAGGCGGATGGGCAGAATGCCGTTCTTGAAGCAGTTGTTATAGAAGATGTCGGCGAAGCTGGTGGCGATGACGCAGCGGATGCCGAAGTCCAGCAGCGCCCAGGGCGCATGCTCACGCGATGACCCACAGCCGAAGTTGTCCCCGGCCACCAGGATCTGGGCCTTCCGCCAGGCGGCTTGATTGAGCACGAAGTCGGTCACCTCGTTGCCGGCCTCATCATAGCGCATCTCGTAGAACAGGCTCTTACCGAGGCCAGTGCGCTTGATGGTCTTCAGGAACTGCTTGGGGATGATCATGTCGGTGTCAACGTTGACGATCGGCAATGGCGCCGCGACACCGGTCAAGGTGGTGAACTTCTCCATGACGGACCCTTCGTGTGGCGATCGGGAGCCTCCCTTTGTAGCCGCCACACGCCGGCCCGCAAAGACCCCTTGGCCGTCTTGGCTCAGCATCAGTCAGGGAACCGCCGCAGGTCTGCCGAAAGCGCCCCCTGTTGAGAGGATGGAACCATGAGCAAGACCGGGGCGGTTCAGTTTGAGGGCAAGGTCCGGCCTCAGGTGGCGACACCCAAAAGGTGACCTTGCCCAACGCGAACACCACAAGACAGCAGGAAGGCCAGTTGCGGATCGGTCTCGACACCCTCGGCGACAACCTCCACGCCCATCTCCCGCCCCAAGGTCACGATGGCCCTGGTGATGGCCGCCGCCGCCACCTCCTGAGGAACCGCGCGGATAATACCGCGATGGATCTTGATGATGTCGGTGGGCACGCGTTGAAGGTCCTTGAGCGCGGTGCGTCCGGTACCGAACCCATCGATGGCGATCGCCACCCCCATGGCTCGGAGCGCCTCCAGCGCACGGATCGCGTTCCCCTGTCCAGCGATCGTCTCCGTGGCGCCAATCTCCAACACCAGGCGGCGCGGGGACACGTTGTACTCGCCCAAGACTTTTCGCACGAGGTCAACGAGGTCGCCATCCGCCAGATGACGGGTGCTGACGTTCACCGCCACCACGTCCACCAAAGGCCCCGCCAGGCCGCCGGACGCGACAAGCTCGCAGGCGGCGCGCAACACCCAGGCATCCAAGCGCGCGTAAAGGGCGCCGGAGTCGGCCAGGTGGATGAACTCCTCGGCCCGGACAAGACCACGTTGGGGATGGGTCCAGCGCAACAGGGCCTCGTGACGGACATGGGAGCCGGTCGACAGGTCCACCTGGGGCTGGTAGACGAGCCGAAGCTGTTCCGAGAAGATCGCCTCGCGAAACGCCTGAGCCATGTCCACGGTGTCGGCGGCCCGGCGTTGCCGGTCGCCGTTCAGGAACGCCGATCGGTCGCCGCCCGCCCCCTTTGCCTGGTACATGGCGGCGTCGGCCTTCCCGATCAGGTCCTGCAGGTCGTGGCCGTCGTCAGGATAGAGCGCGATACCGATGCTCACGCCCACAAAAAGTGGCCCCGCGTTGGTCTGGAACGGACGCCGGAAGCGGCTCAGCACGCGTCCGGCCAGATCCTCCACCTTTGTACGGCCCGCCGGATTGTGCATGACGATGATGAATTCGTCGCCCGCGAAGCGACCGACGGTGTCCGATTCGCGCACCATCTGCTTCAGGGCCACGCCCACCGCCTGCAACAGGGAATCGCCTGTGGCATGCCCCTTGCCGTCGTTGATGGCCTTGAAGCCGTCCAGGTCCAGGAACAGAATCGCCGCCTTCTGATTAGACCGGTGAGCGATGCGCAGCAACTGCTCGGCCCGATCCTTCAGCAGGCGCCGGTTCGGCAGTCCGGTGAGGGTATCGAAATAGGCCAGCCGTGCGATGCGTTGCTGCAGGCCATTGACCGCCTCGGTCAGCCGGCCCAGTTCGCCCCGCCCCATATCCGGCAGGCCGGTGGTCAGGTCACCGCTGTCGGTCACCTGACGGAGATGCTCGGTCAAACGCCGCAGCGGCGCCAGCATCATCCGCTGCGCGGATGTCATGAACACCAGGATCAGCGCCAGCCCGAGACCGGTGACGAATGCGATCCCGGCCCATAGCGCTTGCCGACCGGCCGGCGCCACGCCTTTGGTCACGTCGGCCCGCAGGATCATCAATGGAGTCCCGAAGAGATCGTCCAAGACGGCGAAGGTCCGCAGCGTGGCGTCGGTGGGGCCCGGCACAACCACGATACCGTTTCTGGTGCCCACGTCCTGCCCCTGGGCGTCCAAAGCCGCCCGCGCCCCCGCCGGCAGATCCGGCCGCGCCGCTGAAAAGGATGTGATGGTCAGCCCCTGCAAGGCAGCGACGTCGCCGAGCATGTCCGCGGACAGCAATCGTCCGGCGGCGATCGCACCGCCTGGGCGGCCGCCGCCCGCACTGGAGGGCACCGGCCGCACCGCCACCAAAAGGGGTCCGCGCGCGGTACCGATCACGCCGCGCACCCCTTGCCCCCCGGTCTGAGTCATCCGGGCCCATAAACGCTCCAAGCGCCCGCCGCCCAGCAATGACGTGGTGGTCCGAACGCGTTCCCCAATCCGATCGAACTCGCCGGACCAAAGTGGAACGCCCGTGGAATCGACAACAAGCAGCGCATCGAGATCCAAGCCCTGAAAGGCCGCGACGATCAGGCTGGACGGTTCTCCGGGATCGCGAGCGTCCACATAGGCGACCGTGTCGTCCCGCGCGGCCCATGCGGCGAGCCGTCGGTCCATGGCCTCGAGATCCCGATCCAGAGCCACGACCACCGATCGGACGCGCTCCGCCGCATGGGTACGTTCCCAGGCCGCGAGCCACGGCTCAACGATGGACAGCGACAGCACGACCGCAGCGATCAGCCCCATCGCCAGCACCAAGCCCGACAGAACGAGCGCCTTTAGTCGGACCGATCGCCCTCGCCCCATCACGCCTTTCGCCTTCCACGGCCAGACTCTCGGCTCATCAACGCCTCTGCGCAGACCTATACGCGGGAAGATCCCCGCCGTCGTTGCGGGAGATCAGGAGCGGGTCATCCCGCACCCTGCCCGGCCCTGTACAGGCGTAGGACAGAGGCATCAGGGTAGCCCTGAAGCCCCTAGAAGGAAAATGCCTTCACGACCCGAAGAGAGGGCCATTCCGGGGAGAAGGAGGGATACGCGACCATGCGTTGTCTTGACCCTGCTGGCGTGCGTGTCCACCCGACGAGGTTGGACCGGCGCCATTAATCATATCAAAGAGGCGCAGTCGTCAACATAAGGGTTACCCCCTTTGGTCAGGGACGCCCGTTACGGAGCGCCGTCCGCAGCCACGGAACGCCACCATACTGTGATCGCCGACCGTAGGGGGATAGGCCGGTCGTCACAGCCCTGTGTTCATAAAGATTGATATCAGGAAAAAAATTCTCTTTTTTGGGGCTCGAGGGCCGGCGGTGTTATGCTCACGTCCCCTGACGTTAACGCATGCGGTGACCCGGTGGGGGCGCTCGACCGCCATGATATGGCCGGCAGCGCACCGTCTTGTGACACACTGGTGCACTGCGCCCCCGCCGTCTCCCCACCGAGAAACGGCACCACCCAACGTTGGCCTGCCTTGCGAGCAAACTGGATTGGGACGCGAGGGCACCCTACGTTCCACGCGCAATAAAAGATAGTCACGACCTGGTGCTACTGTTGTTATTCCTTGGAGGCGCTGGCCTGCACCCGCATCATCGTGGCCTGCATCAACGCCACCACCTTGCGGCGACCATCCCTCTCTGCAAGCACTGTGGACTGCACCACGACGATGGTCCGCCCCGCGCGATGCACCTGGCCCCGCGCCAGGAAACGCTCCCCAACCGCCGGCGCCAGAAGATTGTGCTTGAACTCGATGCTGAGCACGTCGCTGTCCGCCGGCATGACGGTGTAGGCCGCATAACCGGCCGCGCTGTCGGCCAGGGCGGCGGTCACCCCGGCATGCAGAAAGCCGTTCTGCTGGCAGAGGTCGGCGCGGTACGGGATCTCGAGGTCACAACGCCCCGGTGCGATATCAGCCAAGCGGACCCCCAACGTGGCCATGAAAGCTTGGCGGTCGAAGCTGTCGCGCACCCTTTGGGCGAATTCAGGATCACCAGGTTGGAATGCAGGCGGATCGATGAACCCGGCGCCTTCGGCCATGGTCCCGGTGAACTCGGCGGGGGAGATGTCCATCATGGCTATACGGTATCCTGGCGCAGTTGAAATATACGTTAACGTATAGATCCTGGCCGGGAGCGTCAAGAGTCGGAGCGGGCCACCACTCAGCATGAACCAGTTTGCCGCGCGCTCCAGAGAGGCGGTGGTCTGATGGCTCCGACAGCACAGATGGTCATCTTGTAACCCAGGACAAACGAGCGCTGTGAACCCTCGCGGTCATAGGGTTCCATGACCTCGACCGGATCGATCAGGCCACTGGCCAAAGCTTGATCCATGGGAACCGGCTGGCCCTGTTGTCCATCTCCAGCGGAAGGCCCGGCCAAAGGTCATCAGATTGACGGGCTGCGCATACAAAAGGTCGCCACCAGCATCGAAAGCGTCCGTCTTTGCATGACCCTCTACGGCGGAAGACGACCGAGCATATCCTCTTCCACAACCTCTATCAGAGCGTCTATACCAGCCAGCAAAACCTCGGGGGCTGCCTCCCCTCGGTCGACTCACGCCAAAGCACCACAGTCAAGCCCCGTTCCAGCGTAACCTGACCCATGGCAAGGCCGTCTTGGGGCCCCTCCCCTGGGGTGGCGCCGGGGCCGGACCGGCGCTGAATCACCCGGTTGATCGCCACGGAGGCGTGCCATGGTGCGCTTACTCGGCCGCCACCCAGTTGGCGCCAGGCTCGGCATGGAAGAAGCCGTTGGCGACTTCGCGATCCTCCAACAGATCAAGCAACCGTTCCTCCGCCTCGTCGGCGGCGATCGTACCGGCGATCAGGTCGGCATAAACCTGACCCGCCGCCGCCATGTCCAGGTCCAGGGGCGCCAAGCGGATGGCCGTCACACCGGCCTTGATCAACGCCGGCACCTCGTGCACCAGCAGGGTCACGGTCAGCGCCTGGGTCTGCAAGCCATTGACGACCAGGAACGGATCGCCTTCCAGGGTGTCCACCTCCATGCCCTCGGGGTCCTGATTGCAGATCAGCCGGCAGGTGGCCTTGGTCAGGCCGTGGGCACGCGCATGATAGCAGCGCGCGGAGATGGCCAGGGGGGCGCGGCCGAAGACGTTGACCCCGCATTCGATGCCCAGACGTTTGGCCTCGGCGGCCAGCACCTCGACGCTGCGGCGCGGCAGTTCCCACGGCAGAGTCACGGCGGTGGCGCCGCCCTTGGCCAGCGCGCGCAAGGTGCCCTCGTTGTACACGTTCACCATGGGGCCGATGTGATGCGGCTTGCCCGACAGCAGAGCCAGGGCACCGGTGTCGTTGGCTTCGATCAAGGCGCCGGCGTTGGCGGTCTTGGCCACCGCCTCCAGCACCTGCACGTCTTCGTCGTCGACGGCGAGGGTGATGGTCGGACGCACCACCTCGCGGCCGGCGGCCTTGAGCATTACCTCCGCCTCAGCCATGGCCTCGGCGACGGGCGGCTCGCGCTTGGAACAGACGGTTTCGCCCAGAACCACGCGGTCGTAAGGGCCGTGCTCGGCGATGGCGCGATAGAAGGTCCGCCGCCGCTCGGCGGACCAGTGATAGGGCAAGGGGCCGAGGACGAGTTTCACGGAGTCGGTCATGGTCTTATCTCTGATCCTCGGTCTTCAACGCCAGGTGCCGGCATACACGCCCGTGGTGCCGCCGCCCCCTTCCATGAAGGCCGACGCCTGGCCGGCCACCGGCGCGGCACCGGCGATGGCCGCCTTGAGGGTGCGCACCACCTGCGCCACGTAAGCCTTGCCGCGCTGCCGGCCCTCCACCTTCAGGGCCGTGACCCCGGCCTTGGCGAAGGCCGGCACCAGGGAGGTAGCGTCCAGACTCAGCGGGTCCTCGAACAGATGCATCTCGCGGCCCAGCACCTGGTAGCGGCCCTTGCAGATGGTGGGATAGCCGGCCTGTTCCCCGGCGCCGAAGCGATTGACCACGAAGTCTCCCAGGCGCGAGATCATGGTCTCGCCCTGCTGCTCGTAGCGCACATGGCTAGCCGGCGAGCAGGCGCCATCCTTGTTCGGCGAAATACCAGTGGCATAAGAGGACAGGCAGCAGCGCCCCTCGGCCATCACGCACAAACCGCCGAACACGAACACCTCGGTCTCCACGTCGGGCACGGCGGCGGTCAGGGCGGCGATCTGCTCCACGGTCATCACCCGGGGCAGCACCACGCGGTGGATGCCGAATGCCTCGCGGTAGTACTTCACCGACGGCACGTTGGAGGCCGACGCCTGCACCGACAGATGCAGCCGCAAGTCCGGGTGGCGTTGGGCGGCATACGCTGCCAGACCCATGTCGCAGAGGATGACGGCGCCGGCCCCCGCCTCGGCGGCGCAATCCACGGCGCGGCGCCACAACGAATCGTCGCCGGCATCCGGATAGGTATTAATGGCGATCATGGGGCGCACGTCGGCCCGATCACAGGCGGCCACGCCCTCGGCCAACTCCTTCTCCGAGAAGTTCAGACCAGGGAAGTTGCGGGCGTTGGTGCGGTTGCGGAAGCCAAAGTAGACGGCGTCGGCGCCGGCCTCAATGGCCGCGTCCAGTGCCGCCGGCGTTCCGGCCGGACACACCAGTTCCATGGGAGCAGTCATCGCCAGGTCCTCTCGGGCAAGGGGCGTCCGCCAGCCGACCGGCGGCGCGTCGTACAGACCAATCGCGGCGCGGCGCCGGCATCATCGCCCGGCGGACGCGGGAGAGCGACTCAACCGGCGGCGCGGCGCCGCTGGGTACGCTGAAGGCTGGCCTCCAGCTTGGACAGGCGGCCATCCTGACGGGCCAGTTCGGTGCGCAGCGGCGCAAGAACGGCGTCCTGCACGGTGGCCAGGTCGCGGCTGGCGGCGGCGTGCACCCGCTGCCCCACGCGCAACACATGGGGAAGCGCGCGCCCCAGCGGCCAGGGCATGGCGCGGCCCACGTCGTCCAGGCCGGCGTTGGCGTCCTCAAGGGCGTAGCGCAGCGCCATGACCAGGCTGGTGTCGCCCTCGATGGTCAGGGCGCGAGCGAAGAACGAGGCGTCGCCGTCCATGCCCTCGGTGTCCAGCATGGCGGTCAAGGTCTCCAGCGGCGCCCGCACCACCGCCTCGGCCTGGCGGATCTCCTCGGACTCGGCTTCGGCCAGGTCCAGGCTCAACGCGCCATCGGCCATGTCGACCACCACCGCCGCCGGGTGCCCCGCGGGGACGATGGCCAGGCGGCCGGTCAGGCCGGCCAGGCGGTCGCCCAGGCGCGGCTCCAGGTCGCTCAACAACCGGTCCAGCACCGGCCGCGCGAGCGCGCGCATCACCGGCACCGGAACCGGGCGCAGCAGCAAGCCGACCAGCAGGCCCGGTGAGAACGTTCGAACGGCGTGGGACATGGATCCCCCTGGCATCGTGACTCTCATGTTACGCGGATGGACCGCTTTTTTACTGCGGGCATCGCGCCCGGGCAAGAGCCGGGGTCGATCTCGGATCGTCGACGCGGTATACCGGGCGCCGGCCCGACTCGCCCGCCGCCTGGCTGATCCCCTGGCTCTCGGTCCCTGTCCTCTCGCCCCGACTCTTCCCGCCCCGATGGCGCGGCGCGGGTATGCACAGGGACCTCGGCAGCCTCTGTCATGAGGAGCATCTTCTTGGAAACCGAAACGTTGATGGCTCTGGGTGGCTTCCTCCTGGCCTGTTTTGCCGCCGCCTCCACCAACGCCGCCTTCAAGCCGGGCCCCTGGTACGAGTCCTTGCGCAAGCCGTTCTGGACACCTCCGGACTGGCTGTTCTCCGTGGCCTGGACCATCTTGTACCTGATGATGGCGGTGGCCGGCTGGCTGGTTTGGCAGGACACGCCCGATGGCGGCGACGCGCTGCCCCTGGCCGCCTTCGCCGCGCAGTTGGTGCTCAACGCCCTGTGGGCGCCGGTGTTCTTCGGGCGTCATCGACTGGGGCTAGGCTTCACGGTCATGGTCCTCCTTTGGGCGGCGGTGCTGGTGAACATCCTGCTGTTTCTAGAGGTCAACACAGTCGCCGGTCTGTTGCTGGTCCCCTATCTGGGCTGGGTCAGCTTCGCGGCCTTCCTGAACCTGGGCATCTGGGTCATGAACGCCGGGCGGGACAACACCGCGGGCCGTCCATCCTGACCAACCGGCCACGGCACGGGGCAGACACGCGCCCAGCACATGTGTGCGATTGCGAATTGTTATTCGCCGCCGGGGCAACAGGGTTTATAGCTGCGGGTATTGACATCGACCGCATTGGGACGCGCGCCGCGCTGGGGCAGGACCATGGGGACATGACCGGGCGACGACACTCGCCCCCGTCCCACGATGGCGCGCATCCGTTGCCCGCCAAAGGACTCCGATCATGCGCATCGGCTTCACCAGCCAGAACTTTCGCACCATCACCGGCCACGCCGGACGCACCCGCCGCTTCCTGGTGTTTGCCCTGACCGAGGACGGCGCCGCCACGGAGATCGAGCGCCTGGACCTGCCCGTCGAGATGACCATGCACGAGTTTCACGGCACCGGCCCCCATCCCCTGGATGGTCTGGACGTGCTCGTGACCAAGGAGTGCGGCCCCGATTTCCGCCGGCGCATGGCCCGGCGCGGCGTCAGCGTGGTGGTCAGCGCGGAGGACACCGACATCGCCTCGGTGCTCCGCGCCATTGCGGAGGGTCGCCTGGACATCAGCCCGCCGGCGATCACCGCCGACGAGACAGAGCATGGCCACGGCCACCATCATGGTCATGATCATCATGCCCATGACCATGAGCATCCCCCTTCGGGTGACGCGGAGATCGAGTCCGGCGACCACACCTGTTGCCAGGACGGCAGCACCGATCATGACGCCGCGGCCTGCGGGTGCCACGATCATGACCACGGCCACGAGCATGATCATGGGCATCCTCCAGGACAGGGACACAGGCATGGACAGGGGCGATGCCGGGGCCAAGGCGGCGCCGGACGCGGCCGGCGGCGGCTGGCGGCCGTGACCCCGTGAGATCGTTGGCGCCAGGGGACAGGCCGGTTCGGGCGTGATACAACGGCCGCCTCCCGACCCGGCCATGAGCATGCCCGTGACCCTCCGCCCATCCCCCACCGTCCTCGCCGTCATCGTCACCTATCACCCGAATCGCGAGCGCCTGACCGCCCTGGTCGATCGGGTGCGTCCTCAAGTGGACGCTGTGCTGGTTGTCGACAACGGCTCGGGCCTGACGCCTGGTTGGCCGGAATCCCTTGGTGTCACAGCCCTGGAGTTGGGCTGCAACACGGGCATTGCGGGAGCGATCAACCGAGGCATCGACCACATGATGGCCGGGTCCTGGACACATCTGCTGACACTGGACCAGGACAGCCTTCCCGCCCCGGACATGGTGGCCCGCCTACTGGAGGCAGAGGGCCGTCTGCTCGCCAACGGAACGCCCGTGGCGGCGGTCGGTCCCGTGCATGAGGATCCGCGCACCGGCACCCTCGCGGCCTGCGAGCGCCTTGACGGCTGGAAGCGCGTCTGGATCGTCCCCACGCAGGACGAATGCCCGGTCGTGAACCACGTGATCAGTTCGGGTATGCTGGTACGCCACGCGGTGCTGACGTCGGTCGGCCCCATGCGCGAGGCGCTGTTTATCGACTATGTGGACATCGAATGGTGCGTGCGCGCCCAGAGCCAGGGGCTATGCGCCGTGGCGGTGGGCGCGGCCCGCATGACCCACACCATCGGTGACCGGGTGGTGTACCAGGGTCGGCGCAGTCTTCTCACGGCGCACAGCCCCATCCGCAACTATTACATGGCGCGCAACGCTGTAGAGATGCTGCGTCACCCCAAAGCCCCCCTTGGATGGAAAGTCGTGATAGCACGCGACCTTGTGATACGCACGATCCTCTACACCGTCCTGATGAAGCCCCACCTTCCGAGAGTCGGGCAGTTCGTTCGCGGCATCTGGCACGGCTTGATCGGCCGCCTCGGCCCGGCGCCCTGACCCCCCTTTCGAAGGGCGGATCCATCCCCATATCACGGGCGATCCTGAAACCGTCTCGCAAGTTCGGCCGACCCATGAGCACGTCCCTTCTGGAGCATGAAGCCATCCTGCGCCTGGCCGTGTTCCTGGGCATGCTCGGAGCGATGGCGCTGTGGGAGACCGCCCGCCCGCGCCGCGCCCGGACCCTGCCGCGCTGGCTGCGCTGGAGCAACACCCTGGCCCTGGCGGCCCTGGATACGCTGCTGTTGCGCCTGCTGGTCCCGGTGCTGGCGGTGGGGCTAGCGGTTTGGGCGGAGGCCGAGGGATGGGGCCTGTTCAACGCCCTGGCCGTGCCCGGATGGCTCGCCGTCATCGCCTCGCTG
>Ga0126339_10000019_pt1 | contig 48071 bp, 26 predicted proteins | sample OrbTmetagenome_2_FD_92532 | JGI IMG/M metagenome (GOLD analysis project Ga0126339, IMG submission 92532) | Coral microbial communities from Petempiche,Puerto Morelos, Mexico - Orbicella T R C metagenome | ecosystem: Host-associated > Invertebrates > Cnidaria > Coral | place: Petempiche,Puerto...
AATCAATCATCACTTTTATAATCAAAATCTCTTTTAATTAAATCATTTTTTATATTCAAACAGTCGGTTTTTTTTTTTTTTTTTTTTTTTCGCGTGATAGGCACGCGGCAGGAGGTAGTCATAAAAATGAGATGAATGTTATCTTAATTTTTTTCGAACCCCTTTTCAAACTCGGCTTGTTTAATTATGCGCAACTTTTCAGGGAATCTATGCCTGATGCGTAGGAAGAGAGTGTGTTACATTTGTAACATTCCATGTCAAATATTTGGAAAAAGACGTGAGTTCTTGGGCGATCACTCCTTACGGCAGTCATGTTCGAAACCGTCCACCGATACGATCGCATGAATTTTATCTACGGCTCGATATTGAGCTTGTGTCACTGGTGAAATAACATCTTTAGACACAACACTAACTAAATCAAACATACGACATTCGGTTTCATCTCAGGGCTCCTTTATTATTACAGCAATTGTGCTCAGGCTAGTGTTAATGCATTGCTTTTGCACAAAACCACGTGATTCAAATCAAAGGAACTGTTCACATGACTTAGAGAGCAGATATGCTTTCGAAAATTCCTCGAAATATTATCCTCTTTACATATTCCAAATAACTGTTTCCTGAAATGAAAATGTCTTGACATGTCAATTCTTTAAAATTTAGACCGTTGTGGTTTATAAGAAACTCATAATTAAATGTAACAAACTTTGTCTCTCTATAATTTTACTACGTGTTGTTCGATAATAATATCCCTGAACGCTAAATGCTCGCGCATAATGAAGTACTTTATAACCACCGTACAGATAATTAAAACGCCATGGAAGAAAAAGATATATGTACAGGCTGAATCAAAAGAGTAAATATGAGCGGAGATTTCTAATATATCACCGATTAAAAAGCTTTTGAGGAACCGCGACCGGTGTTAATGTATATGAGAAAGTTACTTGTGGTAATTCAGTCAAAGGAATTTGTGAAAAGGCGGAAAGACAGTTACTTAGAAAGTGACGAAATAAAAACAGGATAACAGAGAATCATGGTCCCTTAGGATTTGCTTTGTAAATATACCTTATCTTTCTCCAGTTTAAAGGGGCCTTCTTAAATTACCACTAGTCAAACTTACCGGAGTACTAGTAACACGAACAAAAACCTAACCTCCACAGAATTCCTGTACCTGAAACGAGACAATATGAGTCTTGTTATAGAGTTACACGTTATCGCGTGTTCGTAGACGAGGGCAGAGCTTTAACTGAAGCTAAAATTCGGCACACACTTCAACATTCAGTTCACTCAGCCCACCCTAGCTAGTCTGAAACTTGTTCTTCTTCCAAGCTGTCTAACGTTTACAAGAGCCGAAATGTTTTCTTAAAAGTGTACAGTGTTTGTTGACCTTCATTTTCTGCTAGTTATTGTTAATGCTAATATCATTCAAATTGCTCCCCTTCTTCTTATTGGATCTTATTGTGCAAATGGCTTTTCTAATTCTGCGGTAGATCTCTGCGCTAATTATTCGTTTAGTCATATCATCGCGGCTAAACCTGTCATGAAAGTAAATCCCTCACGTCTCACTGGACTTCTGTCAATCGCGACATTGTGAGGGCGACGCACTTGAATATTGACTTGATGCGGCAGATAAGAACGAGTCGATCAAATCGCGCGCCTCACCTGAGTCAGATTTCACCGCCAAGTGGAAGTTAATATCACTCATATCGTGTTGAAACAGATGCAAGTAACCAACTCGCAGCGCTCTCACCGCCGCGAATCCGACAGTTGCCATTTGTTCAGCTGCGTGTGAGAGATTAGTGCGGTTTCAAGATTTATTTGATGATAGCAGTCCGTCGAAATCAAACGCCAGAGAACTGATGCGTTCATTCGTCTCACATCATGACTTCAGTTAAGCCTTCTGAGTTCGCTACCAGCGTAACGTGGAGAAACTCTGTGGCTGTTTTTGAAATGACGTCCTCCGCGACGGTTCCCCCCAGCAGAACTGAAGTCCCCGAGCCGTATATTTCGCTGGTCATTCGCTTAACGCTTTCTGTTCTAAGTTTGCTGCTCAACTTGGCCGGAAATGTTCTGGTGTGTGTGGCTGTGAGAAAAACGCGCAGGCTGCGAAGTTTCAGAAACTACTACTATGGCCTTTTCCTAATGAGTCTGGCAATTGCCGACATGGCGGTTGGTTTAGTATGCATGCCCTTCATCTTACTCTATTACGAGACCGGCAAGTATCCGTTTGGATTTTTCGGCTCCACGGCAGTTTGTAAGCTCATTCCAGCCCTGAGCTTGCTGTGCCAGGGTGCGTCGATCTTCAGTCTTACATCTCTGACACTCCAACGATTCATGGGCATTGTTTATCCAATGAAAGCTAAATTGACCCTCGGGAAGGTCAAGTTGCTTCTCGCACTAGTTTGGTTGTGTGCTTTTCTGTCCGCCTTGCCTCAAATCATTGTCATGGACGTTAACCAGACAGTGCAGGGTGAAGACAACAAGTTCAGCTGCGAGGAAAATTGGGGCAAGCACCACACTATTTTAGTAGAAGGGTACACCTTATACCTCTTTATAGCCGAATACCTCCTCCCTCTCGTCATAATGGGGGTCGCCTATGGTAAAATGGCCACGGTTCTAAATAGAAGGGATGAAGACTTCCAGGGCAGGAAATCTACCACGTCCAGAACCAAAGCAGGGCACAAGAAATTCATTCGTCTGCTGATCGTGTTGATCGTGAGTTTTGCTCTGTGTTACCTGCCCAATCATTTGCTGTTTTTCTGGTCAGATTACGGCTCCGGATATAAAAATCCCTACTTCACCATATTCATGAAGTATTCTCATTTCTGTATATGGCTTAACAGCTGTTTAAACCCGTACCTTTACGGCGCGCTCGACGACTACTTCAGACAAAGTTACAAGAAGGCGCTGCGCCGGTGCGCCAGGATCGAGGGAAAAGCGAGAAAGACTCACGCTCGCTTAGCACGACAATTAACTAAAATATACTCGTTTAAGACACCATCTACGGCCGATCCGGATTCTTCAGAAGTAGTGGATGAAAGCTGAAAGTTCGGGCGGATGGGAAGACTCATACTACTTTTATTTCCAGATGGGTTATGCAATTTTTACAAACTGAGGACGAAGCCCTCTTGAATTTGTCTTGGGCAGCAAAGCAACGACTTAAGAGCCAAGGATTGTTATCCTTAGAAGTGAGACGAGAGGAATTTACTTCAGATCGTCGAAACTAAATGTGGCTAGGCTTGTTAACGAGAAGACCAACCAATAGCTCTTTTGGCAAGCGCTCCTTGTAAAGGGAACACTAATTTGCAGTTTTTAATTATCATTTAAGCGTTCAACTGTTTGCAGTCATTTTTGGATAAATAATTAGGCGTTAAATACTCATTCTTATTAGTTGTGTTAAGTTCTGCAGGGGTTCTGCCCTGAGAGACAATTTTTCGCTTAGCGGTTCCGTCAAGAATTGTCGTGGTCGTAATGACCGCTTCGCGTCTTTGTCGACATGTTTTACTTCTCGTGACAAGTTCTTATTTAAGCTTCGGCATTCTTGTCATTATTGTTCTCATGTCGATTCAAAACTCCTTGCAGGGTTGTTGTCCTGTGATTATTTGTTCAAGTCAGATTGTGATTCTTGGAACATCCGGTGTCAATGAGTTAGCATTTGCTTATGTACTCATTCCATTAACGCTAAGGCGCTTCCGAACTGACCTCGCCACAGGAAATTTGTAACACGTAGAAACAACAGAAAGCCAAAAGCACCGTGCGAATTCAATTCAAGAAGAGATAGTCTAAAATGAACAGACGAAAACAATTGAAATGACAAAACACGACGACAAAGGAAAATGTGAGCACTAGATAACGTACAGTTTAATTTGACATCGAAATAATTTGACAGTCTTTAATAGTTTCCATCATTAGACCCCTGTGTGCACTTTACGGGCTGTAAAAGCTTTCGATTCTACAGGTCACGTCAACGATGTACTAAGAGGCATCATTTCATGCTCTCAACAAAACAGAAAGCTATATGAGCAGAACAAGTGGTCGTTATACTCATGCCTGTAAAGCCTTCCGTCGAAGAACAGAAAGGTTTCGGCAATTAGAGAAATTTTGGCGAGAATTGTCACGACTTAAGATTTAAGATAAAAGACACTCAAACTAGCAACAATCGCCTTTCATTAGTTAATTGACTTAAGTTTTAAGAAGAAGCAAATTTTGGAGTTTAGTTGACTGGGGTCCATTCCGCGGTAGGGCTCAAACACGGGAGCTGGAAAGAGGTAGAGGGCAGACTGCATGTATAATAGGAGACAATTTCATAACAAGCAGAATAGAGTTTGGATTGAATTTCCAAGCTTATATGTATATATTTAGGAGAGTTTCAGCAGGGTCTTAGAGCACTTTGTGCTAAACTGAGAATGGAGCGCTCGCACATGTATCTGGGCCTTGTTCCGCTAGAACGTTTAAGTATACAATTACGAATCAGACTACTAGTACATCTACGTAGTTTTATCTTCATAATTGCGAAATAACTCGTTGACATGCAAGCACACTCTTTCAGATTAAAATCGCTTGGCCTCAAACGCCCTACAAATTGGCTACATTGATCATAAATGCCAGTTTATTCAGTGCACTCTTCGCGTAAAATGATTTAGCATCTGGGGGGGCTCGCGTGAGAGCAAAACTATCAGGCTATGTTATTTACGCGTTTCATGAGTGTTTCAAACGAGAATTCATTTTCAACAAAAACCTATGTAACCTCTGTTTGAGTAGGCAAAATCAGAGGCTATGCATAGTTGTAACTATTAGTGTAGCGATCACCAAATCAAACTTAACCAGGCCTTACTTACTAATCTAATTAATCAGGATAATGTCTTTAAAATGTGATGAGAGCTTTATTTTTCCTTTTCGTTTTGTTATTGCAAGGCTCGTGACATATCTGAGTGAAACCGTTTCTTTGAAAAAATAGTGAAATAAATATATGTTTATGCATTTAGCGTAAATTGACTCGCGATTTTAACCTGATATTTTAAAAATAAATAAAACTTGTATAACAGCTGTTAGGCAATCAGAGCTTTCCTCGACTCAAAGGTATTCTGTTAGACGCAGCCACGTCGTGTTCAAAGTCAGTCCGATGTTATCTTGAGATCTAAATGATAAGAAAAAAGGAATCTTTCCATCATCAAGTCTTAAAGAATGCAGGAGTTGTTATGGTCGTTAACAAACGAACAGCAAAATGAAGGAGATATACGGCGATTGCATTGAGAAAATTCTTCAACCTCTGCCCTTACTGAGTTATTGTTTTCAACGGATAAGAATTTAACATTTAAGTGAATCTCAATGAAATCCGATTAACGGTCAAATACGATTCCGTGCATCCGTGCATTCCTTTATTTGTGTACATTTCTCGCAGAGGTCTTTTCATTTTGTTATTATTTCTCCATAATTGGTCTCGGTTTTGTTAATCTTAATGAAATGCTTCAAATATGATAACAAAGGCTAAATTTGTGTCCAGCATATCTCCGCGTACTGCATCGAGTAAAAGGAAATTCGTGCTTTTTTCCAAATTACAGCAGAAAAGACCATCGCATCACATATCTTCTAGTTTTATCCTTTTCTTCCAGTCTGTAACAATAATGAAATTAATTAAGTTCAAGGAGTCCCCGTAAGTTGTTAACGCGTCCAGGGCGGAACTTTCACCAGGATGACTGACCGTCACGTCCGTGGAAACGAGGAAACGAACATTGTTTCACGTTTTCCCCCAGCCTCTCAGCCTCTCAAACACACCTTCAAAATTAAGAGACAGGATATAAAGCCACTTTAAAATGTTAAGGATGGCACGCACGGCCAGGGGCACGTAAGGGGTCTGCGCATCACGTGTTATCTTTGTAACAGCGAGGAACAAAAGGATAGCTAATGGCAATAATCCCATCATGACCACTGGGAAATATTACTTTTTTATTGTGATTCATGTTGTTCTGTAGTTCACAGCTTAAACATTTTACTGGTAGAAACCGTGGGGTTACCTAAATCTCAGGAATTTTTTACAATAACCCCAGCGTTTAACTTGGACTGAACCCAAGATAAAGACAATCTTATAGCCAATAAGGAGGCAGGAGATACACCAACTGAAATATCTTCCTCTGATAGAAAAGAAAGCGTAAAGAGTCTGTATCAGTTCTTAACCTATGTCCTTGTTGAAATTCTTGTTGTTGTTTTTTTGTATTCTTAAGCTCAGACTAGGCTCTTCTTTACCTTTTTGCATTTCGGTTTTTTTGACCTACGTGCTGACAAAATAAATCTCCAAGTTGGCTTAGTCGATAATTTTCTATGTTACATCAAATGAGGTTAAACTGAAAGTAAAGATCGCACATGCTAATGTCCATAGGAACTAATTAAATTAACTGAATGCAACTATCTCCATCCACACCACTCCAACAGCCACAGACACAACATGGTTGACGCCTAACTAAACACAATAAAAAGCTAAAAAGAGAGACGGCACTTTGAAATTGCATTTAGTCACGGGATATAAATAGATGTCATCCACCACTTAAGTATTTAGAAACTATCGTGCGATCACAGAGTAAAATGCCAGCTTGCTACAAGGTGGCCTGGCCCTAAATAGCTGCGAAGGTGATCCAAGCCGAAAAACCAACAAAAAACTGACACGCGTTTTCAGTGAAGGTGGTATGACGAGGTTAATTAAAAGGCTTCGAATTGAAGAGATTCTTTCCGCTGTAATTACCATCAAATGAAATGTGAAAAGAGGCGCCTCTCCTTACAGACGATTGCTTAAAGGGGAAGCTGAACGGTATAGTTTCTGTTGTCCTAAACTTGGACGATGTTGCTGCGCACATCATCGCTTAATTAAGTTGTGATAGAAGGCTATTACAGGAAGGCTACATTATTGATAACTACTCAAAACACCTTATAGTTTTAACAGGAACCTCGTGTAACTCATACCAGATATCTGCAGCTTCAATGTTTTAGACTGATGGTCACCATTTGAAAAAGTTCACACCCGAAAGCACTTAAGTTTACATTTAGATTTATCTCGATACTTTCAAGATGACGATATCGTGAAATCGTCGACGACTTACATCCTATATAAGATATTTTTCGGCAGAATGCCACATTGATAAAAAGCTGAATTTTCAGCTGTTGCGCAGACAAAATGCCATCGAATGCTCCGTCAAAACACATTATATGTTAGTCAAACTAATTACAATTCCAGCTACCCAACAAACCCCACAGTTGAACATCGTGGGAAATTTCAACCAACCTAAGGATTGATTACCAAACGTTCAGTAAATAAAGTGTTTATTCTGGCAGGAATGTGATGAAAATTGCCCCTTTTGTTGCGTTGAAAACTAAGAGTCAAAAAGTTGCTTCTCTTTGCAAGTTCTTATAAATCATCTTTTCTGTTCTTGGGCACATCCGTTTGCACTTTGATAAACTTTAATGCTGTTACCAGCTGTTAGGGCTGATGAATCGGAGATAATCTTATCACTAAGTGCGTTAGGCGAGGGCCCCGAAGGGGCAAAGTGTGCAACAAGGACAACACTTGCTATTTTTCCCAGAGGAGAAAAATATAATCGATATCATCTTTCTAGAACAAGAAGTAATCTACTGCATAAACGCGATCAACCCCAGAAGAACTAAAGAAGGTTTCAATACCAGAGCTCTTTGATGTGAAGTAAGTGGACCTAAGGTCTTGTAGGCTAGGCTCTTTGAGGCTTGGCGCATTTTTGTCTATTTTTCTAATTTTTTTTCCCAAGGTAGCACTTATGATAAACATATAGCGTACGTAACCGCTCTTAAAACAATAAATTACAAGAAAAAGGAAAAAATAAAAAATAAAAATAAAAATTGCCCATTCAGCTCACACACCATTGGAGGGTGAAATGGAAGGTGTGGTGTGAGATCAGCTTTCGGCTGAAACTCATCGCCTTGTTGCCTTCCCATGCCATACGTCCAAACCCGATGATGGTAAAATATGAAAAATAAAATAAACAAATAAGAGAACACATGTAAATGTGAAGTCAATAATTGCAATAAGACATTATCTTTATGCGAGCGTTCTAAAAAGTGACCGCCATGTAAGCCTGGATTCTCGCGGTTCGAGGCTGGGTTACAACAGCCGCGGAGTTCCGCGTGCGCATCGTTCTGAATGACTAAGAATACAAAAAAAAAATTGATACGCAATAAAAGAGCATCAAACGCGTCAAAAGCAATCGTCAGTAGCCTTAGACATTTATCCCTCTCGGAGAGTCACTGCTATCACGGTGCCTCTCTCCACCCAGGTGTATAAATGGGTACCGACGAATTTAACGCTGGGGGTAACCCCGCGATGGACTATCATCCCATCCACGAAGGAGTGGAAATACTCCCAGTCGCACCATGCGACATAAACTGGAGATAAGTGCTGGCCTGCTGGGCCATTTGGCTCGTATGCAAACTTTACCTCAAAGTATAGATTGTTGTTTTATCACAACAAATCGCCCCACTTTCCCGATAAGAAATCTCGTGACTGCCTTGCGTCATATGGTAAACGTCAAGAGTTCTGCATTCCTTGGCGTTTCCCTACCATGAAGAACTACATTTTTTATGGTTCAAAATCTAGAAGGAACTTTTTGCATCAGAACAATGACTTGAAAAATCGTGGCATGGTTTCTTAAATGCTTTCAAAGATACGGAGGTTTGGAGATTAAACTTAGGAAAAGTTGATGAACAAGTAATTACAGCCATTCAAGTGCGCACCGAGTCAATTTCCTATCACGTCTTCAATTAACTCTCAAGCAGTTATTTTGTACTGATTGACACTATTTACTGTTTCATGATTGTATGGTGCAATAGATTCTTGATAAAGAGAGATAGGACGTTCTCAAAATCAGGTCAACATCTAAATACTACATTACAAAAGATTATTTGTCAGTGCTCAATGAGTGGAATGTACATGCTTGCAAAGAATGTATCAAACCACTGCTGGAAGATGCCAAATTGAAAGTTGTTATTACAACTCAGTGAAGAACAACGCGGGATGGTCGGTTGTGTCTCAGAACCTTTGGTGCTGGCCGTCGACGGTTGAAGATTAAACGTGATAGACTATTGACCTCTTTCGAAATTTTACTTTTCGTATAGTTTTCAAAAGGATGCCAGGGAGCAATAGCAAACAATTACAATGTCCTTAGGATTTTTTTATTTTACCAAGCTAAGTAGTTTTGTCTAAGTCCATGTTGCCTCGGTTTTGTCTAGTAACAAACAGTTTTAACTATTTTTTTCTTTTTTTGTGTGTGTCTTCAGTTAGCTTGTAAAGTCTTAAGCCTCACGCACGTCGCAACAGCGTGGTCAAACACGCGCAACATGTTGCGCCCAGCAATGTTGCGATATGTTGCGTCGAAATGTTGCGATCGTTTCGCCGAGACTTAACATATGTAACTTCACGTCACTTCACGTCGGGCAAACGTTCAGTTAACTTCTTACGTCAAACACATGCAAAAACAGAAAAAAATAAAAGAACTAAGCTGCAAAGTGGCATTAGACATCAAAGCAGCCAATCACTCCAGCAACCAATGTCATGAGATGAATAAGATTCTTGCCACTCCCCCTTGATAACATGGTACTAAAGGTTACCAACAGGTTACCTCCACCCCTCACCCCCTCAATACTTTGTCTTCATTGCCTGATCGATTCGGTTTTTAAATTCCCGAATAAAGATAGGCCCTATAAGAGTGGCGCACGTCCTTCGAGGAAAGAATACATAACTAAGAAAAGAGTACACTGCCACACCCAAGATCACAACACAATCACCCCATGTTCAAGACGTATAAGAACTTTTGGATGACTTCTAAATACCATGATTTTCAGCCACAAGGTTGCAAGCAAATAATTATGCTGAAGGCAGAGGGAAATTATTTATCTCCGAAAATCTGAAAACCTTCGTTATTTTAAGAACCGAATCCAATGGCTGCACTATGGATTAACAAGTTAGTATGATTTTAAAAGCAAATGGAAGTCGTCCGTTTCCAAAAGATTCATCTCCAGTTGTCAGGAATAGGTAAACGTCCTCAGCAAATCCGTGAAACGCAAGGAAAAAAATCGATCCAATACTGGAGATAAGTAGCACCGAAGACTTTTTTTCTCAGAAGAAACCACATTCTCAAGACTGAGATGAAATACGTTTATGTTAACAGTGCTTGCTATTAAAAGTTTGACCAATTGAACGACTGAAGCTATTTCTCTCTAAAAGTTTCTGTTTTAACTTACTACGACAATAGCCCTCTTTGCCGGCATCAGAACAAAAAGCGGGCAAAAGTGGGAAAACTGGGCAGAGTGCGTGCCCTTAAGTTGTGTTCTCTTCTTGCGCTCAAGTCTTAAAGGAGCTACGTCACGGTTTGAGCATCTTAAAAGTTTAGCCTAAATATTTCAAGTTCGTCGTTTGCATCCGTGTTTTAAATCTTCTCCATCCTATCCTTGTTCCTTTTTGATTTATTATTACCTCTTTGGTGCTTTGTTACCTTAGCAAACCAATATTTTTAGGTTTCCTTCAATGTAAAGGTAATTTTGTAGGTGGCCAAAATACCGCGACTGAGCTCCTTTAAGAGTGCATGTAACACTCCTGTGCTTTCAACATTTTGTTTCTTGTCCATCTTGTTCATCGATTAGTGGGTGAACTGGGATTTTGGATTTAATGGACAAAAAGGACGTAAATCCTTCATTCACTGAGGCTGATCTTTACGTGTCACTAGCTGGTGACCCGCCGAAGTAACATCACCTCAAAATATGCAGAAATCTTATCTTGGTTCTTCGCATTCAACGTTAACATTTCAACAGATGTGAGCGGAAAAGATTATCACATTTACAAACTAATTTAGTACACATAAAACAACCATTACCATTTCGGTAAGGCCAGATCATCTATAGCACGCCGCCATTACCCTCCATTAAACGAGCAATATACGTACACACAGTTTGGCAAGTCGTTATCGTTATTTTATCAAGATGTAAATGGAGAATTTAATAGAACTGGCAAGGAGTACTTCAGGTAAACACGGTTCCAAGCCCTGCCATGTACTATAGTTTCTTTTAGAAGCCAGCTATAGCAAGCTAACACGCTACAAGTATGCTAAAAACCGCGCAATTTAGCATTTTCTTGTCACGTCCAGGATAAACTCGGTCCCATTAATTCTTGTTATCCCGCTGAGCTTTTAATCTTCAATCATGCCCGCTGTAAGCTTTATTGGCATAATGTGCTTTATGACATTTCCTGCGTAATGAAATCTTATTTCAAAGATAAGCCTTTCATCAGTGATCCGCTCTTCGGTCCGCTTTAAGATAGAAGCAGTCACGTAAATGTTTTAGCTTATCCTAGCCTTACTCCGACCACGTCGTCGTCGTCTTTAAATAGTAGATGCAAGTAGAAAGAGAACGTCAGGCGTTCCTAAACATGCTATGAAGAAAGTTATCATGCTGTGGATTGGAAGAAAAACAATGCGTTGTATTACCGATTTACAATAACTGTCCCGTCGTCTTAGCTCTTAGAGACTTAAAAATCAATTTGACTCATTCTCTGCCACCTCTTACAAAGTAAAAGAGTGCTACTGAAACAATAACGAGTGATACTGGTATAAAAGACAAACATGAACGAAAAGCGATCGAACGAACGAAAGAGCGAATGAGTAAAGGCATAGAAGGAGGGAGGGAGGGGGAGGGAGGTAGGGAGGAAACATTGCTTTCTGCGCATGTCCCAAGACGAACCTAGAGGGAGGGTCTCAATGGGGTGGTGGCCTTTACGGCTAACGGTTATCAGTATAAATCTATTTGCGTTCTATCACGAATGCCGTTCTCTGATTGGTTACACTACTCACTATCTATTCTGTGATAGATAGTGAGTAGCGTAGCAGTGCGCCCTTGTTAACAAAATGACGGCCGCTTCCTGGCGTGTTCGAAGGTCTGTGAAGAGGATTTAGATAAAGTTTTGAACGACTAGTAGATTTATACTAAAACAATTAGTTTATTCGCTCTCAATTTCTATGCGTGATAGAAATCTCGAGCTCATAATCTAATTGTTAAATATTTCGAGTTTCTTTTTACGGCTAACGGTTTATCTGTTTTCCTTACGGTAAACAGAAATCTTAAAGAATTAATTACTATTGTTTACAAAAGTTAAAAATTAATTTTCATAATTTTAAAAAACTTTTTTTTTTTTTCATTATAAAACATATTGAAACATATTTAAGATCTTAGGACCATTCCGGGATGGAAAAAGGTGTTATAATACGAATTGTTGCCGAATATAAAGTCTCCCGGCTTTGCCCTGTACCAACAAAGACAATCCACAAAACAAGACACAAAAACGTCTTGACAAGGAGATCTTAAGACTGTCAATTTCGTGGCTAAAATATTTTTTACGGTTAATATTGTTTAGGGCTAACGGTTTAAATTTTCCAATTTATACACCGAATGGTTAAATTTTAGGCCCGTTTTACAGCTAATAGTTAACTCTATTGAGACCCTTTAGAAGTGGAGGAAAACTTTATTCTGTGCGTTCGAATAACGGCCGGGAAATTCAGCGAAGGGCCAATTATATGCTGGTCGGTGAGGGGCGAGGGAGATGGAAGAGACTGTCTCCGGTGTCTTCTCTGCGCTCGTAACGCTAAAATGGAGGTCAAAGATTGGAAGCCACTTTAGACTTGGATACCGAGCAGACACTGGATACGAGATTACTTCCCGTGTTACAAAGGTAAGTATATCATACAGACGTCTTGGATAACTGACAAAAATCGTTACTTACGCGCATACTGTACTTAACTGTTTTCCAATTGTCTAAGCTGAAGTAGTTTTCTAAAATTCTTAACCTATTTTTCGCCTTTGGGTATATTGCAAATATTATATTTATGAACAATAAAAAGTTTTCCACATCCCTAGTTGATCCCAGTTTCTCAAATAAATTAGCTATAATAGATCCTTTGCATAAATGGCGCCTAAATTTGAATGACAATAGTTTATACGTCCTTAGTCTCGTACTCATGTTTCAAGACAAAGGATTTTTTTACATGAATGTGAGGCTAAGGACGTATAAGTATTGTTATTTAAATGTGGCGCCATTTATTCAAAGGGTCTATGGCAGCGGTTAAAACATTGCGCATTTTTATGCCTTCGTTCAGTTTGTTCTAACGAGGGTATAAGGTACATACCTTACAAATTTATGTATATTTCGAGCCGCCCATCAGCTATTCTAGGTGTTGTTGTGTAAGAGACCTGGCAACTTTATCGGTATGTTTTGTTGTTTGCGTGTTGTGGACCTCTGCATTCAAGAAATTTTCAAATATAAACATTGTGTGAGCTCTGTTTCACGTTGTAAAATGCAAAGAACTGGGAAAGCGCGCAATTCACAACAACAATTTTTTGTTTTAATTTATCAAGAGGAGACTCTCAACAAGCAGCTATATTGGAGGGATTCTAGGGATATTTCCACGCACTTTACGAGAAAATGAGCCATAAAACTGTAAACTAATCATATCAATACAGCAGGCCTGCATGTTTGAAAAGGGTCGTTAAAGCGTTCACCTTGTACGTGGCATTTAAATACTTAAAATGGTTAACCCATGAATAATACACGACTTCCCATCACTTTATTCCTGAAAGAGTAATGACACCCTCGAAGTGCTATGTAGAGACAATCAAGACTCAAGTAGGCCACAAAATGACACGTCCAAGACCTAGCTAATGGAAGCTGTACAAAACAATTCTGGTAGCTTTTGATCAAGAAAACCGCTAGCAACATATAGTTAATGATGTGTGTGAGAGAGAAACACAATGAAACCACTCTCAAATCATCTTTCCACAATAACAACACGCAATGTAAGGCTATAGAGGAAAACAAGTCACGAAAAAACATAATTCATTTCTACTGTGTCAGTAAGGAAAATAGCGTCTTGTGGTCAATGCTTTGAACACAATAGAAAAATTTCTTTTGTGTTTTCACTTTAGAAAATATACACCCTCACTAACTTAAAGTAACACCCCACTTCAATGAAAGAAAAGAAATTGCGTGTTGTAGTTTGCATCAAATTTTGGCTTAATGAGCTTTAATAAGTGTATAAGTAGTAAAGCATAACTTTTGCCTAGCAACCTGAAAAGCTTCGTTTCCTTTAATCGATCACTTTCGAAGGAAGTAGACCTTAAGTGCCATCACCCACTGAGAATGGTCTCTTGTTAACCTGTGGAACTTCTTGTGTAAATTGCCTGAGAACTGCAATTAACGTAAATGACTCTATTTGAGCCATGTCACGAAACTGCGAAAACAGTGTCGCGATTGTTCTTGTCTTTTGCCTACATCAGCAAGAAAGGACAAACTAAATACTTCCAAAATTCTTCGGTTTTCATAGCTCTGGAATACAGGCGTTCATGGAAGACTTCTACCCGTTTCATTGCCAAAGGAAAGCCTCTTTGAAATTGTACTTGTCAAGAGAAACAAATAAGCTTTCTTTTGCCTTAAAAATAGATATTCCACGAGGTAATTAGTCTTTTCGTTCCGTGTCCTTATTCAAAATTAATGACGACAAATATCCATGCTTCATTGTGTGAAGGCCAGACTCAGAGCAGCCACCTGTGAGAGCCAGATCAAGTGTTTTGTATCTCTGGCCAATATTAATGCCATGGCATTTATTGACCTTAACAAGCAAGTTCTCCTTACTGGTTTTCCTGTATTTCTTAAAGACAAATTTGTGAAAATTTCATTCTCTATCTTTAATTCAGTCTATCAGTTATAAAATTCTCTTATTCGTATGATCTGCACAGTAGGCTTTGCCTTGATATTCTGAGAACAAATGATCATTTTTAGGGTTGAAATAGTTATTCTGCAGACAAAGGGGCAAAATAAGAGCACTTGAAAAAACTATTCTTAAACACGACATTTTATCAACTTTTGAAATACACTACATTTCTCTTCTGACAAAAATAAACTAATAAAATAGCTTTTGATTTTAAAAGTGGGCTTTTCATAGTTAAAAGGATTTCCGGTATGAAGTCCAATGATGTAGTTTGGTTTCCACTGTTTCGCAAATATGTTGCTTGTTCCTTTTATTTCCTATAGACATAACTTTTTTGATGCAAAAAAGGGGTTAAAAGAGAACAACACTGACAATTATAAAGACAGCCAAATGTGAAAAGTTCCAGACTGCAAGCAGTTCTTTTCATGCCTGCCAGTAGGAGCATTCAGACTTCCATGTCTTATTATAAGTGGTAACACGTGTGCAAAACTTCGCCATCACATCACGAGAATCTGACGCGAAATACTTTATCCATTTTAGAAACTCGACCGCGAAACTCTTTATATATATGTTTCATGTAACGCTTACCAGAACATAAAATAACTTGCATGCGGGTAAAAAACGCAACACTCTCTGGCTTAGAGTGTATTATATGGGTTTACGGACTTTGATACACATTGTTTCGTTAGCTTTAAAGCAAACTTCTTTTTAACATTTGAGCAAAGTTTAGAGAAGCTTACAGTAGAAATGCTCCCTACGGGCTAGCGTTTGGGGCAAATAAAACTGCAGTGACCTTTTTTGTATAAGTGGCGTAAAGGTACAATTTTTTAAGTCATAGATAAGCTTGGACACTTTTACTGCATCTGACAATACCTTGGGGAAAATAAACTCCAATTGTGTGAAGTGTGTTGTCTTTGAATTTACTTTGATTTCAAATGTCACATGCAGAATAATGAAATAATATCATCATCTTTTACTCAAACAAACTGAAAGTACTTTTTTTCAGACGACATTTTGTTTTTGAAGTAACAGCGAAATCTTACTGCCGATGCTAGTAATTTAGAGAAACTATAAGGTGGGGTGCCAAACTGAGGTCTATTACACCTTTGAGTTTCTCTACACTGCTAAATCTAGAGGGTACGTTTGTTATTGTCAAGAAGTTTCCAGATGTTGGAGAAAATTTTGATTCAATTCAAAACTGTCATCAGACCAGTTCAGTACGCCACATGCTGCGTTTGTTTGGCCACAGCATGTCGCAACAAGGTTCAAGAACGCTGGAAAAATGTGGAATAAAATTAAGTCATGGAGACTCGCCAAATTTTGTACTAAGAAGCGAATAAAACTGCATAACAATATAAAGAAATGAAGACATCCATGATCATCGCAGTTATATACACAACATAAGCAGTTGTGAAATATACAGAAAAGGAAAGGACTGAATAGGTGAACGGAGGAAAGCGCCGGAGACGCGTAGAAATTATAAATGACCCGGATTTCCGAGAAAAAAAATAAAGTCCTAACAACAAAGTTTTGCTGCTAATCTCAAGCAGCCAGTAATCAAAATTTAGGACAAAGTATAAATAAGTAAAGCAACGACTCTTGTTATGTAATAAACTTTCATGTTACATTGAAAAGCAACTTTGAACACAACAGATATCTGATTTACAGTGCTCTAAATGAGAATCTAATGTCCAATATTTTCTACTTCTCAATCTAAACTCATGAACACGAAAATCATTCACCAGCAAGATTTTACTTAAGTGAGTTTGATAGTGTAAACATCCTCGTGTAACTTTGCAATACCAGTTTGATATGTTCATGTACTGTATTGACAATCTCAACATTTCACAAAGTCCATCATCATAAAAGTTACAACAGTGCGAGTGCCAGAGGTTTTGAAAATTTCCAGATTTTGCATCCTGCAAACAAGCCTACTTTAGATTCTTGAGAACGTGAAATTCGAGCAAAAATGTATTGCATTATGTAGTAACTATATGCTGTGTGTGTACGCGTTGCCTGTCAAAAGTCAGGTGACACTCAAAACTAGCAACCTGGAAGTTTTGGTAGCGGCAAGGATGCATAGTGAATTATTCGATGGTAATTATGTTCTTAATTTTGAAACGTTCTATTTAGTCTTACAGTTTTCAAGATTTTGAAAGATGAAAAGATTTGTTGATCTTTGAAATTTTAGCACATCTAAGCCCAAAGCTCAAACAGAGTATCAAAAATGTTGAAGGGGAATCTTGAACAGTCAGAAAAAATCTGATGAGTTGTATTTATAGAGAACAAACAATTAGGCTCTAATCTAACTAAATCAAGGCGGAAAGTGTTACCAACTAAATTGAACGACAGTTTTCTGTGAGAGAATACGGTAGTTGTTTTGGAACAATTAAAACAATATTAATAATATTACCGAAATTCATAACACAGGTCTATACAACGGGATTAAATTGTCAAAAAGATATAAAAATTTAATTCAAGTAACCTACTCGAAAGGTTAGTTCATTTACTTTTAGAGTAAGAACTTTCATAACGTGCTTCGAAGTCATTCAATCAGGGTTTCTCTCGATCGAGAGCGATGGTCATTTATCGAGAAAAGTGAGACAGCTGAGTACTAGATCTGTTTACAACTGGGATTATAGTAGAAAGATTCAAAGCCAGGACCAAATATGAAATTACATGTGTTACAGAATGGAAATGGCGATAAAAATGGTGAATTATTTGGCAATGAAATGAACTCAGCTTACGAAGTCAGATTCAAAAGTAGTGCGACCGATTTCTGAAATGTGTAGCGAGGCTTGAAAACAACAACAGTATTGTAAGGGTAAAAAGTTTTAAACTTTCTTTCTAAGTTTAAAATTTATATAAAAAAGAACTAAAATCGAGCCAGGAAGAATCCAAACACTTGAACGTGCTATTTTGGCAGTTTTACGAACGTCATCCTTCCACTTTGGTCATATTGCTCACATTATTTAATTCACGAGTTTAACTTTTTCGGCTCAACTAATAATGCAACCTTTTTCTTTGACTAATAATGAATAGTGGAGAAAATTAAACACCGACCTCAGTTTTCTCTTGAAAATACAACTGTGCTGTATCGAACACCAATAGTTGCAAATGGACACAAAGGGTAGAATACATCCTAAGTGAAGCTATGCACTCCCTCTCTAACGAATGCATACAGCGCACGAAAGCGAAGCAAAAACATCCAGACCCTAAATGGAGAATAAGTACTCCATTGTTAAACAATAAATACAGAATTGAAATTTTCAAGGCTCGTCGTTTTCGCTGTGAGCTTTAGTGAGCTTTTTTACGCTCAGGAATGCCGGAGAAAAACCCAATTTACACATTTATGAAAAAGTAATTGTTCCAGTCCGTCATGGCCTCACACGAGATGCAAGTGATAAAGTCCTTAACGATAACAAAAACATAGCAACAAGGTAGTTAAACAACAAAACATAAATAGCACATCTCAAGTGCGTAACCATTAACCAAAAGGCGTAAGAGGCCCACAACAATGAAAGGCTATTAAGGAAGAACAAAGGAAGCGAAACTTATCCCATGGTGTAACTGTTGATCCTAAAATAGTCATTTATTTCTGGTTGGGAGTCCAAGGAGCCGATATAGGGCTAATCGATTCGAGATAAGATCTTTTGAGTCCCACCTAACGAGCAGTCAGGATACTTAGACAATTCCTAAAAAGGCAAACCACTAACTAGTAATTTTCCAGTTTACGTGCTTCTGTTATCTTGATTTGGATGCGTTGGAAAATAATAATAACCTTGGTCTTGTCTGTGGTTTACCCTTTATAGCTAGTTAAGGCAAAATGTCTGCACGCTAGCCGACTGGGATATTGCTAAACAAGGAATAATTACTTGATCACCCTCTTCTCTACGGCTTAAAGGAATCAATTTATTCTCAGTAAATATTGCAAGAGTTTACTTGTCTATCGGCGGAAGAGGTTGAAGTCTTTAATATTTCCTTCAGTTTCCCTTCCCTGTATATAAAATTGTTTAATTTGACACATGTACGATAAGAATTATTACTAAAATACTTCTGAACGCTGTGCTGCTGTGGTGCTGTTGTAGTACTGCTATAGTTTGTATTACAGAGGCAGGGTTTATGAAACCATCGCAAGTTTTACACTCCAAAGCCGAGAACACGTTAACTTTCCGTGATAAAGAAATATCCGCATTATATAGTTAAAGTTTATTTGAAGAATTTACTATCCCCAGGACCAAGTGATCATCGCATGAATAAAGAAGTGTCTGTATAAAGGCGTTTCCGAATGGAGAGATTCGACTGTGCTAGAATTTTGTATTTCATTGCACCCATGTCATGCTCGACACCTACTTTCCTCTTACAACGTGGTTATAAGTAAAAAAACGCGACGAGAAAAACTGAAGAAACACATCAACTAAGGAACATTGCCTCTGTTTTAAACCAAATAGAATTAATGAACCCAAAAAGATCTGGCTGGCATACACCTGGTGTTATAGTGCACATTGAGAGCTTGAGACTGAAGATATATACATATTTTTACTTTTTTTTTTGTTTTTTTTTTTGTTTAATTTCTGACTTTGCATTGAGACAATTCTGAGAAGAAAAAAAGGGGACGAGAGATTCAAGTGTAGAAAAGGTCGGCAGCAAATAATTTTCGCCAAGCGAATGCGGAAATACTTAAATGCAGAATTAATATATAGATATAGATATTTATAAGGATTATGTGCAAGAAGGTGGTGAAAAGACCTGTTAAAGTAGCTGACTACCTTTGCGTGCTTATTAACACATGCCTATTGTTTGTAAGTCTTCATAAAATGACTTTAAGATCAAAAATAGAAAAATTTATTCACCACGATTTATAATACAATGTAAGACCTTGCATGTTTGCCTTAATTGTTTCGTGATTCGGGAAAGTGTGTGCTTCTCATGGAGTTCCCGTTTGCGGCAAAAAACACGGCTGACCGGACTTCTTTGAAGTCCTTACATCAGACTAATTTTTCCTGTCTGCTCACGGACTTCCGATAAATCAGTCATCCTCCGCTGACTTTTAGCGTCTTATTTACCATGTGAGCTAAAAGGTTAAAAATTATTCAAACGAAACGGATAACAGTCGTCAATGAATTATACATTCTTTTCAAGTCGCGAGGCAATTTAGAGTTGGCTTGCCACTTAGTTTTAAAAGTTTGATAATATAGTGTGGCAAGAATAAGCCAGGATTGTTGAAATAACAAGAAACTGTTGAACGCAGCTAAATATCGTACTAGTTTTGCCGGGATGTGTTGCAGTACTCTTTATAATTATGTTAAATTATGCAGGCAGCTGAATCTACTTGACATGCCAACCACTTATTTACGTCAAAACTGAGAAACCTTGGCAACAACGATACAAGCGGAAAACAAGTGCACGTTTCGATTCGCTTAGCTAGCCTCGTAAAGTTTTTACGGTCTTGGTATTGCTCTTTCATTGAAGAGATTTTTTCAAGTTACTGTAAGGAATAATAGAGAGAAAGCGCGTTCGAGTGAGTGACCAAGCCCAAAAGCAGTCAATTTATTGCAAATGCAATGTTTGTTACTCTGTCGAACCTGTCACCATTACTCAGCAAAATTATCTTCGTCACTGCACGCTATGGTTAGAATACTCTTTCAACGATTATGATTATGCGGAATTAAAACAGGGGCAGTAATGGTTTCCAAGAACAATAAACACTAACAATTTCCTGTCTGAAATGAAGCAAGTCAAAGGCAGATTAGTCAGGAAATGGCATCTCCGTCTTCTTTTTCAAACGGGACTTACTGTTTTCGACGCTAAATTATTCGCTAGATTATTATAACAAATTGGAAAAGCCAGAAGCACAAAAAGCGCGTGAAATTGTGCATGGAACAAATTTGGCTTTTCAAAGTGGCCTTTGAAATTTTTATGACTTTTTAATTAGGGGCTTTTCGTGAACAGAAACTCGTCTAGAAACAAGTTATGTCAACATATCCTAGATATCATTGATGGATGTCAGTTATCAATGGATCTTTGAAATTTTGCCCTTGCTATACAATTTTATTCTTAAGATGCTAGAGGCAAATTGTACTCAAACAATCACTAGCGTATCTCGGATCTAAGTGCAAAGCTCGTTCAACCTTGTCAGAAAAATAAGATAAAGATAAAACAGGTCAACATTGTCTCCAGATTTCTCGAAACATTGTGGCTTTAGAAAACGGTCATGAACGCAGCGTTTTAGACAAAATAAGGGTGGGCAAATTTTCAAGCAACGACGCCTATTACATTCTCATGCAAAGTAACAATTTTCGTGCTTGAAACCTACAAACGCAGATAATTAGATCTGTTTGGGAACAGAAAAGAGCTGCAAATTGGCCTAATGCGTTTGGTGGTCATTACGTCAACAGACTGGGATAACAATAGTTGGAATTTTGTTTTTGTAGCCAGGAGGCAGGTAACACTCAATAATAGTCTAATGCCGACTCGAATTTGAAAGGAAGACTAACGCAACTGTTTTATATGATGCAAAGAGCCGGATTTCATTTCAGACAAACAAATGACTGCTTTAACGTAACCATATGGCGTTGCGTGATGTACACTTTGTGGGGAGGTCCACTAAAAGCCCATTCATAATAGAGCTGTAATTGGTCCATTCAGGAAATGCATCTGGTGAACTAATCGTATAATTTTTCATTACAACCTATCACGCCTCCTTTCACTTAAGTACCACTCGACTCAAACGCGTCACCAGTTCGAGGCAGTTAGACAAGGGCTTAATTTGCACAATTTTGCTTGCAGCGAAAAACTCAAACACCGTGTCGGCTACGCAAGTCTGCGCTTGCAGTGGCGTTGTAATTCGTACGTCTCTGTCTGAAAACACAGCAAAACAAAACAACTCGAAATTTGCTTTTTACTGACGTTCGCTACTGATTGGCAAGGTGATGCGAATTTTGTCAAAACAGAACGCCCTTAATATCGTTCGCGTGCGAACGAAAGGTAAACAAAGCCCGACCACGCATTGTTAAATGATTGTATCGGCGAGGGTCCACTCCACTACCGGAAGTTCCATGGTGCAAAGTGCGAATGAGCTGATGACAACCATTTCTCTACTAAATTATACCAGCTTAGCCACTCGAACATTTAAGCCAACAAGCTGTAATAAAATCGCTCTTTCCCAGAAGATTTACATGTTCCTAAACCATGCAATAAGTGGCAGAGGGCAAGCGAGTCTGGTAATCAAACAATTAAAGCGATAACAAAATTCCGCAGGTCGAAATGAGTGAGTGAGTGAGTGAGTGCGACAGGGTGTGAAAAGGTGGGTAGAACTGCGCGCTTACAATTATAAAACACTGTTCACATAAACAATAGAAAATTTACTAAACGCAGTAGCACCTAGATAACGTCGCAGCAAGAGACGATCTTCGTCTGATCCAGTCAACAAAAAAGGTATTGAGAAAACAATGAAATACTCTATCACCCAGCCGTCCATAAACCTTCATGCATGCTTCAGTAGGTCTAACAAAATGAAACCGTTGCTTAGTTAGATCGACAACTGGCAATATGTACAACAGTATTGCTCGCCGTTGCACTCATTTTACAATCCACAATAAACACTCCACTTTATTATATTTCATACCGGATATGCATGTGTGGACACTAGAACGGACAAAAGGCAAGGCACATATAGCTAAAAACAATTTATAGTGAAACGCTGGAACTATCGCACAACATAAGAAGAACGTTAAGCATGACGAAAATAATCGAGCAGTAGCGAGTTAAATACTTTGTGTATTTGATATTGTGGCGTGGATGCCGACTTATTTTCCTCGTTTAAAGCACAAAGAAATACATATTATTGCATAACAGCTTGACGTACACCAAGCCATATACATGTAGTGTCGTTTGTGGGCAGTACACAAGTTGTTAAACAGGCTTGAGCTTAATATGATACAAAGTAGTTTTTTTTTTTTACAAAAACTTACAACTAGCCATTAGCAAATTGCTCAAACCAACCTGCAGGAATACTAATGAACCCTCAGAAGGGAGATGATTCACTTGATATCCTTCAAGGAAGCTCCCTGCTTATCGAGAGTTAATTTGGCGTGAGGTGAGATAAAATGGTCGCACTTTGATTAATTCAACATCATCATGGTACATGATACTACCAGTAAAACGTTCATCTCTCTTACAGTCTAAGACTCGGGGTATTCCAAGACAAGACCGCTGAATGGCTCGGTTTCGAACGTAATGGAGGCCTAGGTTAATTCTCACCTCAAGTAAAGACTCACTGGCGTTGTTGCATTTAGTGTGGATTCCCAACAAACGGGATTACTTATATTTGCGATAGAATTTCGAGGCTCGACTTAAAAGTGGTCTTTTTATATTCAGCCAATTTGTGAAATTCAATCATTTAAATGATACCAATATCAAACCTAAGAACTGGAACAAAAGAAATAGCTATTGAAAGTACATTTCAGTTGTATACGAATAACTTTTGCATCTGGTACTGTAGAAAAAAACGCGGTACATGCAAATACAGTAACCAGGAGATTAATGAAATCGCTTGAGGACAGTAACACTGAAACTTTAAAAACACAAAAATAGAGGAAGATGGCTATTGCATTAAATGCTTTTGGCATTCAGAATATCTCGTTGCACGTATTGAAGTATCATAGCAACGTGATTGCGAAATACATGGCAGGTTAATCTTGTACTCTTCTCCTTTTCCTAGCAAGCTTCGGTTTCTTTCCCTGATGGGAGATAACGCTCACTTGGAATATACAGCGATTAACCACGATTGACTTATCTCTCACACAGCATATTCCAATATAAAAAACTGAGCTTAACTTTCCGAGTTACAGACATGGAATAATATGGAGTTAGGTAACGTGTATAGAAAGCCCAATCTCTTTTTTTTATCTTATCTTGCTCTGCTGTTTGCTTTTCTTTGCGGAGTCTGTTAGACTCGATCTCAACATTAATAAGTACCTCTTGCGTGTGTATTATTTGACCTGCATCTCAAAGCCCAGACGAAAATCTCGAAGAGGCGAGCCTCTATGCACGATCAAGCTATATTTAGCGCTGCCGAAAAATGTCGCCAACACATTAACAATATTACTAACTCATTCATTCCGTCACTTCGCCAGAAGATTCTGCTGAAGAGAAATATTGTCGCTCTTCAAACACACACCAGAAAACTAGAGAATCAATGTTGTAAGAGAGAGCGATACATCAGACGACAAAGGTACCAGACGGTTCTGTTAGGTCTTGATATTAGTAATGCTAGGGCAACAGGGGTAATTACTCGGGATACAGTAGTTATCAAAATCAAACAACCTTAGTCGTATTTAACAAGCTTAAAGTGACTTCTTTAGGGTCTCGGTGTAGTTGGAGAACCATTATCCGGCGACTTACGTCAATAGATTCTCTGAAGATTGTAAATGCAAAGTCTTATAGTGGCTAACCAGCAGAAACAAGGCCTTGAATATTAGGTGAAGGCACAGCCATACACATTCACAAACAGAACATATAGCACAATCCCTGAAGATTGTAAACCTCAAAGTTTCTATACTGGCTTACACAGATGACCGTAAAGCGCTAAATATAAGAGGAAGTCAGAGATACACATTTGTAAACACATATAGCATGTATAAACATGGTGTAAGTGAATTAAACGTGACCGCGATCTGTCACATTATAGCTACTTGATTTTCAACTTACGTCTATATAGCTCATCAGTCTACTAATAAATGAAAAGATAGCCTCGACAGGGGAAGTCTGAAAAGAATGTTAAAATTACTATGGAGAAAAATTGAAAAACAAGCCAGAAATACTCTGCCGTGCGCAATGAGAAAGGGAGACGCCTAGGTGTGAGTGTACACTTCACAGGGTTGATAGGAGTACGGTCTATTTATACACTCATTAACATTTCGGTAAATTCCCATGGTGGAGTTCTAAAGATATAAAGGAACCGGGTTTTTTAAAATAAACACTAAGCCGCAATTTAAGTTGTGAAATTTTACTGAAAACAACAATAAGAAATGACAGGTAGCATAGGCTGCTATCGAGGGACAATGGGTTTGGTCTTGTTGTTCAAGAATTTCCGTGGTAAAATTTCTGCCTTCTCGTAGACTGTTTTTATCAAACGTGGTTTCAGCTAAGCAGGACTTTTTTGCTTTTATCAAGATGAAACCCACTGGTTTCGGCACCGAAATATCTTTGTCGCAAGGGTTGTTATGGAGACAGTGTTAAAGAACCAAAGTCCGCGCCCTGTGTATTGCATTTTGTGTCCTTTTTCTGAGGACCGAGACATCTTGTCCAGCCAAGATTCGTTGATTGGACGTTGAGATTTTTATTGCGTGGATGTGTCGCCGCAACTTATTGCCCTACGCTTTAACGACCCATTAGGAGAAGCATTGTCTGTAGCTTCGACTCACGATCACATGCTGTGATCACGAAAGAGAGCATCGGTTAAGAGAACAATCTCGGTGACATGGTCTCATTTTCTATGCAGTAGAGAGCAGACCTTCACCGAATCTCGAGTTTTCTACGCCGACTAGAATTATCTTTGCATAGAAGGGCTGTCGCGTCAAGGGGCGGGAAAATCATAAGGCAACCTGTTATTAAAAGCTTTATCCCTCATTATAGTGCTCCTCTCAGCTAGTCGAAAATCCTATCAGATTGTGCCCAGGCATTTCAGTTTGTTTGTTATTCTTGTAAGTGAATTCCTTTCTCCATTGCCGTCGTTTAATTGTGCTGATATGGGCGGGGGTTCACAAAGGTGCGAGCTGGCTCTTGACTATTACGATTCCGTGAAGTCACGTAACCGACAGTGAGTTTCGAGAAAGCAATTATAAGAGATGCCGGCAACTCTGACCACAAAAACGTCAACCGTGCGACCGTTATATTGGTCCTGTGCTGGCCATTATTATCGTAATCTGGAGTGATAATCACCCTCTTGAAACAATTTACCCCTTACTCCGCCAGTTCCCATACACGGCAACCGCAAATTACTTTGAGAGAAAATTCGCGCAGTCCCTCAAGAAAAAGACCTGGGATTTTACCACGGGAATCAAGCGTATATTGGTGCTATTTTCGTTGGTCTAAGTGGCAGAAGTTGTTTCGGTATGCTTTGTTGCGCGGGTCGTTTGCTATCGAGACGCTGTTTTTGACATGCGTCAAAGGGAGTTTTTTTGACGGAAGGGCAATTTAGCAGTCACGAAACTGTTGCCGTGTGGTTGTCGTAACAGTCAAAACAACATCATAGCAACTCACGAAAGCTCTTCAAAATTGGCCTTAATTCAGTTCAATAAATCACCGATCAATCAAGCGCCTCATTGCTTGCCTTTGTAGAATTATACCTCCTTTAGGAGTTATAAGAAAGGAAATCAGCTTATTGTAACGACGAACACCCGATGGCCATTAACATGCAGACCATAACCTAAAATAGGCATTACAGTTTGTCAATAGTTCCTGGAGGGTAAACTAACTTTAAAAAAATGGTTTTGTAAACGCCCACAGGATGCACGAGAAGTAAAATTCCTTAGCCAAAATGAGATGAAGACTTTTAAGAAGGAAGTAACCAAATATAATTTAAAGACATCAGTCCATTTTCTTTGTAAGATTTTCAATTCAAAACTGTATTTGCGCAAACTAAATTTTATTGCAGAAAAAATCCTATCTATTATGAAACTAAATCTTTGTGAGATAAAAATTTGGCAAACTAAATTTCCTTGCAAAAAATGTTGAGACAGCCAATTCGTTTCTTCAAAGGGTTTATAAATGTTGTGTCGCGTTACACCATTCTTAATAAACGCTTCAAGAATTGCTAAACGACTCAGGGAGATGGCAGAAAGCAAGCTACTTAATCCCCTTCTGAGATAGTCTCATCTTGTTTAGAGCCCTTTCACCAGCCTTTACTTAGCTAAACAATAAACTGATTCAAACGGAGATAGCCATAATCTTGCATCAGTAAAACAAAGCTAAGTCTCGTCCCATCTCTTTATTAAACAATGGTGAACTGTTATCTATATACATTTGAATTCTACGATTTGTTCCTCCTCTCTTCCGTTCATGGTGTACTTTTTACGGCAAATAAAAAGCTCTCACAAGCACATTTAGAAAATTAATACAAACTGACAAAAGCAACTGTAAATTTATGTACAATGGAATTTAATTCTAACTAAAATTTGAACTACAGCTAATGAACATGACGCCGTTCACACCGCGACGATGTGAAACGACCTAAATGAACAAAATTTTAGCACGCCTCGCTTATTTTGACAAAAATATATTCCTTACAATAAATCGTTATAAGCTAGTACATTTTCTTATCTTTTAACTTTTGAAATTTCTTTTGTAGATTGTGGTGTTTTATGAAACATACGTGTGAAGAAACGCCTCTTTCACAGCTAATCGTGTTGACTTTTGAAAGTTCTTTCTTATTACTTCTTTTTATATTATATATATATTTTCTTTTTCTTATAAAGTATTGTTTTAAAAAAGAAAGTTAGATCTGTTGGCGTCTGTGCACTGAAGAAGCCCTCCATGGCTTCTCTAAGTGTGAATTAGAGTAGAACGAACGCCACGAAGACAATCGTGTTCACTACAATTAAAAAATTTCTGTGGCTTCTAAATGAAACCTTTGATGAATACAGTACAGATACGACGTCAAGAAGACATTGCTAATCTTAATTTACTCAGCTTTTCAAAGCCAGGCACTGTGGTAGTATTTTGAGAAGGCAAAATAATATTTCATAGAATTCTCATGAAGATCAAATGCGATAGAAAGTAAACTAAAGCAAGCATTAACTGTTTACAACTGAGATATATTTATATATTATATGTTTTAAATGCTTGCAGACAAGTTGAAATACCAATGAGAACTGTTTGAGTCCCCTTCATTTCATAAACATTACTGAATATTCTTTTTCCCGATGATGTACCAAAAACGTCCTTATATATATTGCAAATAGCCAATTCTTTTACTCTTAATAGCATAAAACATTTTCACATCTTCGTAATATAAAACTTTAAAGATTTTTCTTTTTAACGAACAGAAGCATTTGTTTCGTTTACTTACTAATCTATCAGTTCTTCGATTTGCGGTAAATGGTTTGAAACCATCTCTCTGCCAGTCTCTATTCTTTGTGGCGAGGTTATCGACCTTTGTTACGGTCTTTTCTTTGCAGATGAAATGTTCCTAGCGCTGCATTTAAAGCAGCAGGTAATGTTTCTCTTAAATAAGTCTCTTTCTCAGCCAGCGAGACTGTATTCCGTGAAAGTGTTCCGCGTTATCCTATCCCTGCGATTGCCTTGATCTCTCTCATAATTCTGCCGATGGAATTCTTGCCCATTGGTACCTTGTTGAACCAGATATCTCCCTTAGGCTTGTGCTTGGGGGTGAGGTAAAACGACGATATACCAGGTGGACGGTGGCGAAGGTACACCTCGAATGCACGCACGGGGTCTCGTTCGCTTCCATCGGTGGCCGCTACTCGAGCCTTACACTTCTTTTTGCTTCTAGGGTTGTCTTTCTCGTCGTCCGCTCGTGGCCTTTTGTTCGAACCAGCTTTCATGTGGTCGATGATGATCTTGCCGTCGGGGCCGCGGGAAATGCGAAAGTCATCGATGCTCAGGTCGTGGTGGGCCATGCGTCCTCTAATCCCATGGCTGACTGTGTTAATCCACCACTGGAGACGCAGCAACGGTCGCGGTGCGTGCACTCCGATGGCTCCAGAAGCCCACATTCTCTCTAACTGCTCTTCAGTGATGCTTTCCACGACGTTAGGGTGGTTTCCTTTCCCTTTGCGCTTCAACTCGTTTCTCTTTGACACTAGCCCGTAGTTAACCACGTCGAATTCTCTGTCAGCCAAATCGAAATTCTCTACGGCTGGAGGACATTTTCTTTCGAGAAAATATCTTCTCAGTCCATTTCTATATGTGGTGAGCGTCACAGGTTCGTATTCGTTTCCTTCTTTGCCTGGCCGTGTGTCGCGAATCTCGAGAAAGAAGTCTTTCAACATTTCCATGGCCATTTGACGGGTAACTGTGTTCATGTCAATAGATTTGCCATACTTGTCTTTGTACCATTTCTTTAGTCTTCTCACGGATGTTTTGGTGCCTTCAACGGTATTTTTACAGCGGTTAGCGTCGTCAACATCTTCGACGTCGTGGGCGTCCGCTCGGTTGGGAACTTGGCTCTTTTGTCGCTCGATAATTTGAGGTCTGTGGCTGCTGGGAACCGGGGGAAATATTCTGCTGTCTTCTGACTTTGAAAAGCCGTGATTATCTTGAATGGACTCTGGTGGATCAAACGGCGGGAAGCCGGGAAACGGTCGGTAAAACTGCGGTGCTTTTGACTCGTCACTTACCGGTGTTTGATGGATGTAAGTGTACATCGATTGGGCGGCTGGATCGGGGAACGAAGGATTTAAGTTGGGGCCATAAATCGACCGCATAATGTTTGGTTTAGCCGGTTGAAGCGCACTCGATATGCTTGAGATAGCAGAAGTTGGATTCAGGTGAAATCGAGGCTCAGGCTCGTTCTTTATACTGAAATCCATGGGGCTCGGGAACGGCATATCTTTTGGATAAGAGTCCGCTTCGGACGTCACAGTGTCGGAGAAAAAATTAGCGGACTGTAGTGGAGGGACCGTAGAATGCAAAGCACTGTGTTGTTGTTGTGTGCAACCAAGCGTCGTTGAAGTTAAATAATGTTCATTCATTGCGGCAGAAATGGGCAGCTCGGTCTCGTCCATCTCGGAAATGCCTTCTATTCCATTGCTCATGTTCATGTGCCGGCCACCATCCTCGCTGACACTTCTGCTCGCGAAATCCCCCGCTCTGAAAATGTTCGAGATGCCGTTGTGAAAACGCGCGTTGGGAAAACGAGGGTTAAAATTTTCCGGGTTGTGGCGCAGATGAGGCGGAATACTAAAGTCTTGGCCAATGTCGAACGGTGGCAGGCCAAACGTACTCATGGCTCCGTCGATACTCATTTCAACACTTGCTCGTTAAGGCGAGGTGTTTTAAGCTTTCATCCTCGACGCATCTGACTGACAGATTTCCTTTCCGCGCGCGTATTTATACCCCTACGTAGTGATGTGGACACGGTCTTTTAGTGGGCCCATTGTTTTCGTGAATTTATGTATTTCCTGTGTTACGTACATTTGGAGGCTCAATTAATACTTAATGACTATCCTCTTGGGAGAAGTCACTTTTAATCTGTAATTTGCTGACTCTTGAAGTCTAAATCTAATTATATTGTGAATTCATTCAAGCAGACTATGAAAAGCCAAGCATTATTCGCTGTTCAAAAATGGGTGGAGCTTTATTATGCCGTTGACAATTAGGCCGTTCAACGACGGTCATGCAGCCAGCGTCCACCATTTGTAAAGTGCAAGAATGAAAACGGGCATTGTTTGGTTCAAAGTCAAGGGCTTACATTCTTAACACGGTTTTTTGCATCGCGTTGGCCTAGCTGGGCTCTAGCCTTTGAGCGATCAAAGAAAGCTCCGCCTGAAAAGAGCAGTTTCCATCGTGACCGAGTTCAGTAAACATTGACAACAGGTGTCACGAAATTAAAAGAGAAATTAGATAACGTTTGCGTGGCTTCCGAAATTTATCACACGTCAACACGCTTTCATTGTAGCAAATGGAAATGAGATTTGTTTTCGCGCTTTTTACTGGTCGGTTTAGGTAATGGAAAATCGCGCCCCCATAAGCAAAACAAGGTGCAAAAAGAGACAGCCTTATTTACATAACGCTCTTAGTCGAATGATTAATGATGACAGGTTGACAAGCAAGGTGTTGAAAATGCTCTCCAGAGAAGACATTATCAGCAAAGAGAACAATAGTTCGACTTCAACTTTTGTGTCTGCACGAAATGGAAAAGAATAAATTCCAATTTCTCTCTTTCCTGTGAACGTGCCTGATGCAAATGCATTGCGCTCCAGGCTTGAAATGGTTTATTTAAACAGAGTTTCCACGCAACATTCGCACCCTGTCTACAGTATTAGTGAGACGATTTGTTTCTTCTCGAATCTGTCAACTGCACTCTTCAGTTTGTCCAAAACAAAAGGGATTTTTCGTTAATTTAATCAGCAGTTCACAATAAAAGCACCCAGTGGATTTTGTGTATACAACAAATTAGCCATTGTCAGGCTGAAAGTCGAAGGCGGAGAATGGCTATAAAACCTTTTCACAAGAGCCGACGAGTTTTCGCAGCTTAACACAAGATGCATGCTTTAGATCTACATTGTGAAGACCTTACAAGAAGAAACTAAACTAAACTAAATGCAGCGATTCCGGATATCTTGACACTACAATCCATTTCCTTTGTGTTCGAAGTTGTTGTCATAAGTTGCTGTGTGAAAGCTGTCAGCAAATCCACTTACACGGATGACTTGCGAATCGACTTAACTTGAATGGACAGCACGATTTAAGGTAACTAATGAGATTGTAATTCATCGCTGATTTATTTTGGTTCACACGCCTAAATTGCGGTTTAAGCCATAAGATATATGGCTGTGCGTTGGTAGATTACTCTAAAACGAGCTGAAGTAGCGATAAAAATAGCTAGAGATTCTTACAAAAGGTTCTTCTGCTGATTAATTTGCGGCGAATGACGACAGCAAAGATGAATATAGTTTCCTATTCGCTAAGTCTTCCAAATGGGGTCAAAATCATTGACCCTGATAAGTGGACAGGATTTCAGGCTCTGCACATCACGCATTTTATGTAGGGAACTCATAGCTTGCATTCTTGTAACTGAAATTCCAAAGTGTCAAACTGTGAATATACCAAGCGTTTTTTCATGAAACAATAAGGTGAAAAGACGTTACTTATGTTTAAGATTCCTTGAGGTACGATTTGTGCATTTCATGCCCAAACAGAAGAGGACACATTGAGTACACTGTGAAGTCCAACTATTATTTACCAAAAAAGCATGTACACACTTTAATAATTTCAATTCTGCGAAGTTTATAACAACCTGTTTCCAAGAATAAGCTATATAATCTATTTCCATGAAGCAACAAAATACAAGTCTTTTTGAAGATACAAACCGTGTAACAAGTAGTGAAACAGGGTTCTCAAAAGGTTAGTACTGGTGAAAATAGTAGATGTACTAGGTAGTGGCTTGCAGAGGTATTGCGTAATCAGTAGAACTGAACTGAGGTAAAAAATGTAAAGTTTTCAAAAAAAGTTTAATCGCCAATTTTAGACTTAAAACAAATAAACAATATATAATAGTTGTGTCTCCAAAGGACTGGTTTGCTCGTAACTTCAGTAAGTATCACTGAAATTAGATGTATCTTGAGCTGTAGTTATTTTACAAGAGCGGACTTCTGGCCCGTGAGAACTCGTGGCCAAAATAATTAATTAGAAGTTTGCAGAATATGTCGCCCTAAAGAACCCTTAACTTGACAAATCTCATGGAATTTGATGGGAGTTTTGTAGCCAAATATTTACGTTATCACTGAAAAATGTATGTCCTTACTGTTACTTATCGACATTTAAAGTAGTGTAAAGCTGTAAGTTCAGCAAAGCTTTGCCTTCGCCAAACTTGAAGCACGGATGTGTTTCTGCTACCCGTCATATCCGGTACAACCCAAGGTTACGAAAACGTAACGATGAGCTAAGTTCCGTCGTTTGGTTGATTTCTTAATATTAAAATAACAAAAGTTGAAATTAAACTCCGACCTTTTAAACATTGAGATCAGTACAAGAGACGTTAATTCAGTAACAAAACAAATATATATTTACAGACATAGAGTGGATGGCTATAGGGACTCGGGATGCTGCACCAATTTCTGAAAGCTTCAGTGCAAAAACGAGATATAGACTTCTGCAAGTGAAAAGCAATCTAACAACCTATACAGTCTTTGTAAACCTCTCCGTCTATTTTAAGTAACTTTTAAATGGCTCAATATCAGTATATTGCAGCCATTGTCGATTAAAACATCCCTGGTCGAGTTTTTAATCGAAGGTTAACCTATGCTTACAATTTTTCGCCTCGAGGCAAAAGACTTCTCGTCTTCTATCGAGTCTAAAGGTTCACGTTGACTTCAGGTAAGTTTAATTGATAAAATAAATCAAGGATTTCAAGTGCAAGAATGTTCAATGATCGCGGGTATTTTCGGGCTTTAGCGAGCACGTAGTAGCTGTTGTTTTTCTCCATACAGGGGGTTATTTTGGTGAAGTGAGTGCCTCGTACGTGTTGTTGACACTTTGGAAAGTTCGAAATGAATACAAAATCATAATTGCGGTCGTGGCGAACAGTTGAGCGTGAAAAGGTCATAGCTTTGGTTACCCCGCTAAATTTCTACCTAGTCCTCAATGATCGAGAAATTGCATTTGATTTCTAAGGTAAAAGGCCACCATTCCATTACAGCGAATTAGTTTGTCATAGACCCGTTGAAGTTTTTTTTTTTTTTTTTGGACACGCCTATATCTTTAAGCTACCGTCACGTTTAACTCAGTTGCACGAAAGCGATTTTTTTAACAACATGAACTCGTTTAAAACCTCATGCACCTACGGGATAAAAGTAGGTGGCGATTTGGAAGGAAGTTTCAACAATCCGAATAAAACAAAACGGGTATTGCCTGGTCTGTATTAAAACTTTCGGGGTAGACCTTAGGTGAATGTAGCTTTTCATTTCGTGATTTCAGTGTTTACCCCGAACCAATTAGCAATGCGCGCGGTGAATGTCAGCAGACCGAACAAAACTTCTATCAATTGGAGACTTGGAAAACGTGGAATCGTGTCAAAATCGCCGCAGCACAAAAGCTATGGACGTGTAATTAAAGAGAAACTAACTCCGTTCAAGGAATACAATCAAATTATGATGCAATTAACGCGTATTTCCAGGGAAGTTTGATAAGAAATTAAAACTGTTATAATTACTCAGGGTCGATTTCGTGATTTAGTCCCTTCACTGGCAATATTCCTGAGTTTGAGCTTCACTTGGTCGTATATATACAATCAGTTGTCTTAATAACAGAATAGTACTGAGCGAAGATAATAAATGACATTTATACAAGTATGCACGTTTCGTGTTATTTTTCCTTTCAATTGAAGTCTCAACACGTCCCATAATACATAAGGAAAAATCCTGACCAGACTATTACCTGGGACACGAAAGCAAAGGAGTAATTAAGGACAGCGCGTTTTGACTTAGCCTACCACACCAGGAGCACATATCTAACTTAAAGCAATCGAGGGGTTATTTATTTTGAAAAAGATTAAACTAAAATTTTAAGGGCCATAAGTTTCCTTAAAACGTGGAAGATATATCTCACCATATGGCCGACACTAAGAATTTCATGATTAGAAAAGAAATGCTGGGTTGGACTTAGAACTATTCACGGAAAAAGATACATAACTTATTAAGAATGCTCAGTGAAAACGTTCATTGATTAAAGTACAAAGTATATCGAAATTTTACAGTAAAATAATACGCTTTTACTGTTCCATAAGCTTAGGATCAGTCATTTACTTTCATTCAAATCTGAATCATAAACTTAGAGAGACAAAGAAGTTTAGTAAAGTACAAATCGGCATCTGCTCACTTCGTTTTCAAACCAAATGGGTTTAACTTTTTTTTTAGTGTTAAGATCTACACCAGTTCAATTTATCACTGTTCATTTTGTTTTGAAGATTGATAGCTTTGACATTTAAGGCTTCATTGGATTTTTTTTCCGAAGATTTTACAATCTCCTTTGTAAACGACACATCTAGAAGAGATTTATCATCTCTTTTGTGGAAGATCTTTCCCCAGTCATTACCGACAAAAAAAATACAAATCGCAAAATCCTTCAACTTTTTCTCTCGAAGATCCTTATCTTTTAAGTCAATATGGTTCATTTTGGTTTAAACTTGGGCTTAATCAGACAGAAGGTTTTGCGTAAATCCCCTATTGCTTATAATAACTATATTTATGTTATGAACGACTTTCTATCTCAACTTAGCAAATGGCTGCCTCGATTTTAACTCTCTTTACACTTTAGCAAAAAGCTCTTTAGCCGTTCAAATTCATGCTCATTGTTTAATTTGCAGAAGTACTCATTACTGTTTTCCTCTGTCGCCGTCTTTTATTTTCCACGTTTCTTCAGCCTGTACGCGTTCAAATCTTCCCCTTCTTAACAGCTAGCAAATCACCCTGCTTTCTTTTCACGTCTTTAGGGCTTTCAATAGAATAAATGCTTGCAAATTACGGATAAATAAAGAAGCGATAAATTTCATTTATCAAAGTACAACATTTCCTTTAACGATACAAAAGAAAGTCGTTTCCTCTGCTGCTTGCTGTGTAAATGGCCATCTGTCATTTTCACAGAATTCACAACACCTAACCCGCCGTACTGGAACAAAATTGAGAAAAGACAACAAGATTTACATAAAATTTCAGTCGTAAATTGTCTTTGGAAGGCAGTAAATAGATTATATCGCGATTGCCTGCTTTCCAGTCAAGAAAAACCCACGCAAACTAAAGCACACCTAAAAAAAATACCCCAGAAAACGTTAACGCGTTTCAGACTTAATTGGAAAATAATAAGTCGTTCTTCCATTGTATCAAAAAGTTAATCATAGCGAAAATTGACTTGTAGTTCAAGCTCATTTGTTTTATCAGGTTAAATCGATGGCATAATACAAAATTCACTTTATCCCGTATTGGTATAGCCGGTTCTTAAACAGTCTTCTACTCGTTATATTTTCGAAAGAAAAGCACCAATTGCCGTATAACTCGTATCCTACAATTTCGTAGTTAGTCGATGAATCGAAACGCTGGCAAGACTTCATATTTCAAAATTCTAAAGCAAAGAAAGGGGTAGGTGTTACAGTAAATATACTCACTGACATTTATTGTGGCATTTCGAATGTGTTAGTGTACCGGAAAATCCACTCATTGTTACGACATTATTTTGGCATTTAGACACTTCGCATTGACTTGAAGACACTGATTTCTTCCGTGGTATCATTTTGATTTGAAAAAGTCTCGGAAACATTTTGCGGTTTTTCTAATCAGCAATGTAGTTATAAATCAGTGTCAAACAGCACACCGCGTCATGCTAAATCAAAGAGAAAACTCTTAACAAGAACTGAACGAACTTGGAATGAATTTAGAATGAAAGGTTCTCACTTTATACCTGAATTTGAGCGTCTCAGTTGACCGGTCTCACATATTGATTTCTGAAATCTAGCATGCTTTGCCTACATAACTGCTTATATTTACCAGCTTTTTGTGGAATTCAGTTAATGAACTTTACTAAGAGAGGAAACCGCAGATCCATTCTCTTTATATATAAAGCCGCTTTAATAAACTTCGCCTCTTCTCTCAGATGAAAGACACTCCTCGAGGCATATTTTACATCATACCTAATTTCCTCTAAGGCCAGCCACGTTTCTGAAAAGAGTAACAAATGCCTTCTTTGATAAAATAAAATTGTGCGTTTACCTAGAGCCATTTTCGTCTAGGGGTCAGAATTTCACCAGTCAGTCTTCAAGACTAGAGTGCATGCATTCCTTCTTGCGACTTAGCTTCTTTTCGATGTAAATCGAAGCGAGAATACACAACACCTCGCCACGCTTAAAGATAAAAAACAAAGGAGGCGGATCAGGACGCACAAGAGAAAAAACGGAGCGCACGTAACGAACAGCCACAATATTTAAAACCTAAAGCACGACTTAGCTTTTTACAACGGAAGAAGGAAGAAAACGAGAAGGAATCTTTGTATTAAGTTCTCTTGCTAAACCTCCTACAATGGTGTCCCGAAATTGTAAGGTCAAAGTCGGATACGTGACCACTTCAATTTTGTTTAGTAATTCAGCAGGAGATGGAGTTGAAGATAGGTCAATTCTTTTGAACCAAAGGAAAGGGTGCTTTGAATTCTTGCCAAAGAAGAAGAGGTTCTAGATTTAACGGGATTACATAAAAGCCCCCTCCTGATTTAAGCACAGGAAAGTCGTTGTATAATCATATGTTGGTGCAATTAAAGTTCTTAGGAGATCGACACAGCGGAACAGAAACAGTAGAGAAAGCTGTACCCTCACGCTCCGCACACAACGCTAGTGCGATTAATGCCTTATTTGTTATGTTAAGAATTTTAATGTCATGTGCCGGTAAACTTGTTGTTCCCGCCAGTTGTCGCATAACATGTTAATCAGCAAAAAAGCAAGATAAGTGTTTCCTTTCTCGATTGTTATCGCCCTTTTTTCTCTGTAAAGTAAGCGTTCATGCTATTTGTGAACTAGTAAAAGCAGTTTGATTCAATAGATTTAATATTGGTTGAGTTTTGGAGCGACGCTGGATGCGTGAGAACGGCGTGCTTTTGCCTTAAGACACTCTGGCGTGTAAGCACTCTTGCGGGCGCTATTGTTTTCGAAAACGTCAAATTCCAATCTCATTAATAGTTGATTCCTTTCTTTCGAGACTGAAATTGGAAATTATAGCTCTTAATCTACCAATTAAAGTAAATCGCCTTTCCGAGCCACAAATAATGAATTCCTCATTTTCACTTACGCTAAAAGCTCTCTTATTGAACTGTATTTTGTTTACTTCACTCGCTCTTCTACTAGACTGTTTCCGACCTAACTCTTGTTCTTATCTCTACTGAAATCGCTAAAAGCATTTGGTGCATGGATCACTTGCCCCTTGGTACTCTAAGATCCAATATCCCTTGAAGCATCGCTCTTTCACTTTTTTCCCTCTTTGTAACGTCGCACTGGCAACAATTCATTTATTTAAAGAATCCACTTAACACGGTCTCTAGAAACCGTACTAACCAAATGATTTGCGCGGAAAAGTAAATACATATTAAAAGAATCGGTAACATCCGTTTTGTCAATGTGCGAGAGCGACCTGGACAAGTTTGCTGAGTTGAAAAATTCCACATTTATAACGAAAGCCTCCAAGTAAAGAAAACACTAGAGTGGTGGGCGACTCAATATCACTTAGCTGAAAAAACAAGCCTCGTCTGTTAGCAACTGAAGTGCTGTCTCCTATCTGGAGTGGTGAAGGGCGGGGCGTAACGCAAAAAAGCAGGAATTTTAATTTCTCCCTTATAAATACCAACCAATTTGCTTTTACTATTGTTGACATCCAAGTTTCGAATTTCTTATGCAATCTTTCTTAAGCAATCTTTTTGTTAGGAAAAGAAAAGAAATCTAAGGTTGAAGTTCTTCCTCAGCGCACTTTATTCTTTGATTTGTTTATCCAGGATACAAAAAACTTTGCTTATATCTTTCGTGTGACCTTTCAAAAGAGAGAGTCCAATGAGATAGTATATGGTGGAAAGTAAAGCTAACCAAACCAGTTAATTATATTGTTATCTCGCTTCGTCGGAAATAGAAAAGTGGTAATATTAATAGGTAGCAGTAACAACATTTCAGTAGAAGATAAATTGACGTTAGAATTCAAGAAAGGGCTTCAAGGTCACATCAACGTGAAAAGGCAAGATTAAAACGCATCCGTTTAGAACTGAATATGGAGAAAGAGACTGATACGATAGGAAAATAAAAGAAACAGTCTGAAATAAAAGAAAGAAAAAGAGAAAATGGGGAGGTTATTCTCTAAAGAAAGGTTTTGTGCAGTCTAAAACACTTATTATATTATTTAGTTGTTTTCTTTATCGTCTTTGTTTACTGCGCCCTTCAATAGCATGCGGACTCTAAAATTCAAAGCTCAACCGACAAATGCGTTTTTCGCTACCGTCAACCAAATGGTCGGCGGCTCCTTCTAGCTTCCGACTACTGCCGAACACTATTTCGTTGTCTGAACTGTGCTCAACGATTTGATTACCGCGCGTTGGGCAGTAGTCGGAAGCTGGAGGGAGCCACCGAACACTTGATTGACGGTAGCGAAAAACGCATTTGTCGGTTGAGCTTTGAATTTTAGAGTCCGCATGTTACCGAAAGGCGCAGTAAACTCGATTGTCCAGTATTTCCACCAATCTCAAACCTTCCTGAACCCCATCCAGGGACAATAAACGCTGTCATAATAACTGAATATAGAGAAAGAAATTGAAATGACTGGAAAATAAAAGAAACAGCTAAAAACATAAAAAAGAAAAAGAGAAACTGGATGGGGAGATTATTGGCTTAAGGAAGTTTTTCTGCGGCCTCAAACACTTATTTAATATTCAATTGTTTTCCTTTTCGTCTTTTTTTTTTCTCAGTTGTCCAGTATTTCTACCAATCACAAACCCTCTTGACCCCCAGCCAGAGGCAATAAACGCTGTCACAACTCCACAATCCCTGATTAGCTCTGAGAAAGGGATATGGCTCGAAACAGCAACTTAAAATCTCATTGTGGCGATTAAACCACTTTGTCGATTTATCTGACAAGAAGCTGGAGAAAAAAAAAACTTGAAATAAAAAGCTCCGTATAATTAATGAAAAGTAACGTTTAGGTTCTCTGTTACCTGGACTCTTATTTCAATTTCATTCTCCTCTATCTCGTTAGGTTTCAAGGGATTGGATTAAAGACAAGCCGATCAGACAGCAGCGAAGGGAATACGAGATCAAAGTGAAAATGAGAATAAAAGCATTAAATGCAATGCAAATTGCGATAAGAGGTCGATGAAACTAAAAGAGAGGAACAATACTTCTTTTCTCCTCTATATTAAATGGACTCCCATACAAAAAGGACGGGGGGGGGGTGCTTGTCGTACCTTTCAGGGGTTAAATAAAAAGCCAGTTTGGTGCCTCTTAGGGTGTTCGCCCTCAAAAGATCCAGAGTGGGAGCTTTCGTGGTACCGTCACATGACAGGAGATATTTGACAATCAACTGAGTTTTAATTTTGTCTCATTTACACCGGTACCTCTAAAGGGTAAAAAACAGTGAAACACGATGAAAACAGGATCTTGGTATCTCTCGGGGGTTCTTGTCAAAATTTCCAACGAGTACCCCTGTCGTTTTTATATAGGACTCCCCCGGAGATATGTACGTGTATCTCTATTTTATACCCGCATATCTTTCAATCATATTAAAATGATTCTACATACCGGTGGCCTTCGTTCCCTTTTTCTCCTTTGCCACCCTAAAAAAAGAAATTCAAAACACGCGTTTGTATTATGGGGATGCAATTTCCTTCCGTGCTTTCAAACAAAAGCTGTCCTTGAGGCGTTTACTTCATTATGATAAGGATATATTCTCTAAGATGTAAAGTCAGCTTTTCCCGATATAAGGCTGTCGACGTTGCTGGGGCTTCTTTCTATAATATTCCCTCCCAAGCGCGTTTTGAGATGAAACGTGGAGAGATAAGGAAGATGGAGCGGCATAAATTTAAAACTCACTTCTACTTCACGCAATCCCGCTGAACTTTGATATGCTCCATGCTTTACCTAAGGAGAAAGCAGAAAGGAAGCAAAAAAAAAAAAAAAACGGTCAAACTACACATAAGACGAAAAGTTAAGTCATGGCCAAGAAAGGGGCTGACAGGAGATTAGAGCAAGGGGTAGAAGACATCTCCCTACTCTACTTAGTACTCCTTGTCTATACATTCTGTCGTTTGTGAGTCTTTTATATCTGGCCATCAACACATTGTCAACAAAACGCTATTTTCAAGTCACGCGGACGGGCCTACTGCTAGGGTAAAAGTAAGGTATAGTCTGCATACGAGCTAAGAGGCCCATCATCCCGGAGCTTATCCCAGGTTCTGTAGCATGAAGCGACTAAGAGTATTTCTACTCCCCCCTGGATGGGATGTTAGTCCATCGCAGGGTTACCCCACAGCATTGAATTGGCCGGTACCCATTTGTACACCTGGGTGGAGAGAGACACTGTGAGAGTAAAGTGTTTTGGCCAAGACCACAACACAATGTCACCGGCCAGGACTCGAACCTAGACCGCTCGATCCGGAGTCAAGCGCACTAACCATGAGGCCATCACGCCTCTACACCAACTGCTGGGGACAATCTCCAAATGATTACAGCTACTGTCTGCGGCTCGGTGATAATTCTTTGAGCAATTCCAGCATCTTTCTGTTTCCCTACCATGCTACGCGCAACTGTAACAAGCAGTTGCAAGATGATATCAGTAAAAGATTCGAGAAAGCTGGTCTAAGTTGTCTCGATACAACATTTTTTCTGGACGATACCTGGCTTTTTCAATTGGCGTTTTACCATGCAGCCTTCCCCTTAATTGTTCAAGATGAAATTAACATTACATCAGTCAAAATTTCCGACGAGCACCCCGTCCTTTTTATATGGGACTTCCCAGGGACTGAAGATGGGCATTTAAATTCACTTTTTAGGGCAATCGACACTTCCGTGGAAGCGATAATCAGAAAAACTAAAAATCGGCAAAACTTCAATTTTGCACGCGAACAAGATGTGCTACAAAAATACTAATATCTTAAACTATGGTGTATGGCAACCGGAGTACATACAAAAATAAAAATCTGACGGTATAAACACAGGGGACCCGAATATTGTATCAGCAATAACATAATCATTTATATCCATGCAAAATAAATATACTGTTATTTGCCTGTGTTCCTGTGTCTTTTTGAGCCGCTTAGAAGAGGTCTGAAAAAAAAATTGACCCAGGAACACAGGTAAATAACTGTACATTTATTTTACATGACTGTAAATAATTATGTTACTGCTGATACAGTGTTCGGGTCCCCTCTCGTATAAATAACATTTCAAATCACACTTTCTGTACAAAAATAATAATTTGGCAGATTCACAGAACACCGATATACGTATTTACTGGGAACATATAGTTTGACAAGGGCGTAGATCGTATGAGTGTCATGGGTGGAAGAAGCCTAAAGGAAAGGAGTATTGATGATTGACCTGATCGGGACTGAGTCATATTTTTAACCCGGTCATTAGCAGAAATTTGTTCTTTCTTGCATTTAGTTGTTCTCTTGATTTTTTTGCTTCCACTTATTTGACTGCGCCGTACACTTGATGCAAACTGATGGAAAACACAGGAGGTAAAAAGGGGGAATCTCATTGACAAACGGATATGACCTCATAAAGAATGCAATTTTCTGGACTAAGTTTTCATTCTAGAAAACGCCCTTCTCAATTATTTAACAACGATATCGAGTTGGCCACTTCTAAATATGAATAGTTTATTGGCGCTCTCGCACAGCAATAACAACAAATTGGAATTGTCTTTGCCAGATAACAATTATAAAACTAGAGAAAATGCCTTAAAAAGCTAACTGCTGGGTAAAAAGGGGTTGCGAATCTAATCAAACCGATTTTACAAGGGAGCTTTCCAAGTAAGCTTCCCTGCGAGACAGATATGACGAGATTTATAACGAGCAGAAAGGGAGGGGAATCTCTACTCGCAGTGTATATGTTAACCTGATTGTACTGCAGCCTTTAGGCTTATCTCAACTACAATCCTCCTCAGTCCATTCTCGTACACTAGTACATATTGGCAGGAATTGGGCTCAACGGACAAATCGCTGGCCAGGATTTCAGTTTTCGCAAGCAGCTGAAATTGGAATCATTACTTTAATAGTAAGAAAGTCTTCCACGCTTCTTCAAGTTCCACCGACTGCGACTGACTGATTATTGATCTACCAATTGCCGGTAAACAAGCATGAACATTAGTATGGCCTCATCCACGAATACTGTGCACCGAATTCTGGTAACTAGTTTTCCTTACTTTCGAAGAAATTTGGTCGTTTACAATTAAGATCTTGTCCATCGTACCAAACTAATAAAGTAAAGGAAAAAGAGACTTTTAAAAGCGCTTAAAAGTATTTTTTCATGCACGTATCCATACACGTACGCAGTCAGAAGGAGTGCTTTAAAGAAAAGCACAATTTTTTCCAAAACTTTCCAAATTTTGGCTTATGCGCGTGTTCCAAATTAAGATATTGTACATTTTTGCACCTAATCTTGGGGAAATCTATCTTTTGTTAACAAGAAATAGCTTTTTCAGCAAAACTAAGGTCCATTTAGCGTCATGGCAGCCAAAAAACTGATTTCACGGTTAAAAACTGCATTTTTTGTGAAAATTTGGTAGTCAAAGGGTTAAATATTATCAGACTTCGTAAATTTGAGCCAAGTATACAACCTAGTTCTTATAAAGCCGAATTTCTGCTCAATATTGAAAGACGGAACCCAGTTTTAATAGTACTGGCGATGGCCGCGAAAATTATTGACACGCGGGTCTTCCTATGGTTAGTTTGCCATAATGGAGAAACTGTTGGGTCAGTTTCAAACTTACCGAGGTACTTCTTGAGGAAAAAATGTACAACCACACCTGTAAAGAAGAACTTACCCTGTGAACAGGTTCAAGCTGGAAGAGTCTGACCGCGGCTAGGAGAGCCAAGAAGGAACAGGCTGACGGAACAGTGACCGAGCGGGGACTTCTATTCTCTTTCTTCTCGCTGTCTTTTCGCCCCATCCTCGACTAGAGAGCCTGTTCACAGGCTGAGAAGTACTTAAAAGGTGAAGTCGTCAAAATGAAGAAGAGCGCCGTAATTCAAGCGGATTTTGCTCTGAACTGCTGATGACAGGCCTTTCCACAAAAATCCGTATATTTTTTGAGGATATTAAGAAGTTTCCGAGATATTTATGAAAAAAAATAGATATTTAGAAAATGCAAGGATATTTAGCAATATTCATAGCTTTTTTTGGCTGAGCCCTGTGTTTTCCTCGCAATTTTCTTAAAGCAATACTCAGTTCTATACCAGAAACAATTCAGTTCAGCGATTTCCCACTAGAAAAATACATTTACATATCACAAGCGCTAAAGCAGCAGATGTTGGTAACATCGACGTGTCTGAATCTTCTTCCTCAACTCCTACTACTGCAAGAAAAGTTTGAAAATTTTGGCCTAAGTAATACAAAGTCAGTGTATTTTTACGACAAAAATAACAGATATTTAGAGGGGTTTTCGAGATATTTCCAAAAAATTTTTTGTCGTGATATTAAGAAGATTTTCTGAGATTTCCGGAAAGATATTTACGCGATTTTCCATGATATTTGTGGAAAGGCCTAGCTGATTGGCTTAGCCCTGTGTTTTGCTGGCTATTTTCTTCAAACAATACTCAGTTCTATACCAGAAACAATCCAGTTCAGCGATTTCCCACGAGAAAAATACATTCCATATCACAAGAAGCGCTAAAGCAGCAATGGCGGATGTTGGTACCATCGACGGGCCTGAATCTTCTTCCTTGCGGGAAAGTGTTTCCCGCTAAAATGCGTCCCACTTCGGGCCACCCTGATAACTGCATCCCTGTCCTCAACACATTTGGATGATTTGACGCTGAAAAATATACGGTGTTGACAGAGCTAAAAAAAATTATTAGATAATGTGCCCTCACACGATATTTTGCTAGTGATCAGAGATCTGAACATCAAAGTACGAAGTTCTAACGAAAGAAAAAGACTATGGGAAAGTGGTTGTGGCGAGATGAACTAGAATAGAGAGAGGCTGGCTAATATTTATGTTTAAATGATGTTGTTATTGGAGGTACCATCTTTGAGCACAGAGATCAATAAGTTAACATGGATCTCCCAAATAGGAATGTCAAGAACCAAATGCACCATGTCTTGATCAATGGTCGCTGGAAACACGACATTACCGTAAAGAGAGGTGCTGATGTTGGAAGCGACCTCCACCTTCTTCTATTCTACAGCAATTGTCAAACTACAGTTGAGAAGAAATCTCACCAAGGTGGAAGAAAAGAGGCAAAGGTACAACACTGCTACGCTGAGAAAGCCACATGTCAGCAAACAATTCCTTATAGCTGTAAAAAAAAATATATGAGACTCCAAGTAACATTGATGAAGAGGCAGAAAGGGATGCAGAATCAGAAAGGAGGAGAGCAAACGAGAGTTACTTTATATATGCATGTGAATGTGTGCTAGAGAAGAAAAGGAAAAGAGATAAGAGTTGGATAAGAGATGAGACAAACGTAGAGAGATCAACGAAAAGAAAGGGCCTGCAACATCACAAAGATTAGCACAAAAACTATCAGTAGAATATTCATTGACTAATAGAGACAGACGGCGACAGACTGGTTATACGACTTATCCAATAACATCTGAAATGCCGAGACCAAACCTGAAGACTGGTGCAATGGACTGATCGTTTAATTCCCCAAGAAGGGAGATAGGACACAATGTACAAACTTGAGGTAAGTAACACTCCTCTAAGTACCAAGCAAGATCTTCTGTAAAATCATCCCAAGTGAGGTTAAGTGCAGATGCTATTGATACCACCTTAAGGAAAGAGCAAGTAGGCTTAAGACCAGGCATAGGGTGCATGGACCACATTTTAACGCTCCGAAATATCATCGAGCAGTGTATTGAGTGGAATACTAAGGTGTACATTAATTTCATAGACCTGGAAAAGGACTTTGACAATATCAACAGAGACACCGTATGGAATATTCTGCTAGCGTATAGATGCCCAGAGAACATTGTCAGCGTCGTCAAACATTTGTACAACAACTTTTCCTGTAGTGTTATCCGTAAGAAGAAGTTAACGGACTGGTTCAGCGTTAGGAGTGGAGCACGCCAAGGTTGCACCATGTCGCCCAGTTTATTCGTAGTAGCCACTGACCGGATAATGCGCAAGAAGAAGATAGGCAACAAAAGAAGGGGGCATCAGGTGGACACTAACGTCTTTGCTACAAGATTTCGATATTGCCGACGATGTTGCAGTCTTGTTTTCTACTAGAGATTAACTACAGCGAAAAACATCAGAACTCACGCTTGCTGCCCAGCAACTAGGCCTGAACACTGTCAACGGGAAGAGGAACCAGACAATGCGGCTTGCGGATACACCATTACCAGTGCAACTGGAAAAGGAAGACTCGGAAGAAGTAAAGGAATTTACTTACTTGGGTAGTATTATCAGCAAAAGCAATGCCACTGTGAAGGGCATTACCAACCGACTCCAGAAAGCCAAATCATCCTTTGTTTAATAGAATAAAGTATGGAAGTCGTCTAACATCAATGAAAAAAAGAAAGATATATGGGTTATTGACCAAATGTGAGGTCATGATGGCTGGATATTGGCCAAGTTCTTTTTTTGCGACTTTATGGACCGAGACGGAGTCGAGGTCCATAAACTCGCAAAAAAAGAACGAGACCAATATCCAGCCATCTTGGCCGAACAAGCTTGGTCAATAAAGGATTTATTATATTGCTTTCGGGGAATTTTTCTTTCGGGACACGGCGGGTAGTCCTGAGCGGGCAAGATAGCTCCATCTTGCCCGCTCGGGTGGCCAATCACAGCGCAGGATTTGATTCATCTTGTCCGCTCGCGGAGCTAGCTATGTAATAAAAAGGTCTATAACGATAACGTCTTGTCAGTACTACTGTCTGGTGCAGAATGCTGCACGGTTACCCAAAGAGACAGACGGAGACTGTCAGGTTTCCACACTTCATGCCTGAGAAAGATATGCAGAATATACTGGCCCAAGAAGATCACAAACAAGGAACTCTATCAAAAGACAGGCAAGCGGGACATAACCACAGTTATGGCTGTAATAACGCAAAGGGAGATAGAGATGGCTTGGGATTATTCTCAGGAAATACCGGGATAGCATCACAAAAACTGCATTGTGGTGGACAATGCATAGCGGAAGAAGGAAGCGAGGCCAGCCACGAGAAACGTGGAAGAGAACGATTGAGGTAGGAATGAAAACAACAAAGGTCTGAATTTCGATAGGTCTAACAGTCGGTTAAAGTGAAGGATACTGTCTCGTAAATCTTTAACACCAAAAAGTGATAAATAACTGAAACAAAAGAATGGAAAGAGTGGAGTTTTTATCAGCTCAAGTGGTTAATGGCAGCTGCATACATATAACAGGGCATGCAACGGGCCAAAGACACCAAGAAAGGCTTCTATCCCTTGCAATTGTACACATCTACTTACAGATTAACATTGACTTAGAAGAGGTGATAAATATGTTTGCCGCCAAAACCCACAGAGGCTGCAGCTCTAAAAATCCTTAAGGATGAGTCCATCTCCATACCCGAAGAACTGTATTAAGTGAAAGTTAACTTGCTCAAACAACTGTATTCAACTAAGATAAAATTCTCTGCCATGCTTTCCAATTACAATGTCTCGAAATTGCCACTCTCCTAAATAATTGGCTTAGGCAATCAATAAGTGCAATTCAATAGTTTTGTCCACTTTGGGTGTGATTGCACTCCTCCCCTCCTGTCCCCCCCCCCCCCCCAAACAAAAAAAAAACTGTTTACCCCTCCACCACGGGGGCAGAAAAATTAATGTTCAAACAGTTAGGTATTTTTTAATATTTTTTTCCCCTTTTGGTGGTGTTTCCCTCCCCCCCCCCCTTCCCCCCCCCCCCCTCCAAAAAAAAATAAAGGCTGCAGGCCTGCAGAAAGGGGGTATCATACTTTCAGTGCTAATGGTTCAGCTATTATTAATATATTTAACAATGTAAGTAAATTTCTCTTTTGTTTTATATGACCAAACTAAAGCTTTACTTTACAGTTCTTAGTGTGCAGTGTCTTGTCAGATGCTACACTGTAACTTGACCCTGAGAGTGTAAGGGCAAAAAGTTGCAAAATTTGTAGAAATGGAAAATAACATCTCCAGTGCGCAGATACTCCTCCATTGTTTCCGCCAGACCGAGCCATTGCGGGAATCCCACGTTGGAATCAGAGATGGCCCCCAGAAAAATGAAAAAAGGGCCAATTTGGCCCTTTCTTTTTACAAGGCTGCAGGCTTAACACAGACATAGTATTTTAAAAGCCATCCCAGGACTCGAAATTGCGACCATATCGGTCGCCAATGCAACTAACATTTCATCCTTGGCGACCAAAAATTCTGGTTTAGTCCCCATAATGGCAACTACATTTCTCTGTGTTATTTTGTCACACATAATGTCCTTCTAGAAAATCATATTGAAAACATTCAACATTCAACATTCAACATTCATCATTCTAAAACATTCAACATAAGAAAAGAAGCCAATCCGTCCTTTTGCTTTGCTGTGCTATTTGCGGTATTGATTCTCTCACATCGGAAAACTTCCAAATGGCTAACCGTGTGAAGAAACGCCCTATAATGCATTGCAAACTCTTGATCATTGACTTCGTCATGTACACCTAAGGATTGTTCTCTCGTAACGCACAGATCCTTCATACTTCAAACTTTATAGAGTAGAAACACTTCAAAAAGCACTTACTATTAAAATTTATCGTAGATCTTAATAAGCTGCTTTATTTTTCTTGGTACCCTGATGCATTTTTTCCTTCTGTAGCTTTCAATTTATTGGCCCCTTTCCTAAAAAATTGGCCCCTAAAAAAGATCTTCAGGGGCCAATTTGGCCCTCAAGTAAAATTTTCTGGCTGAAACACTG